>Ga0209541_10012829_pt1 | contig 12918 bp, 17 predicted proteins | sample RifCSPlowO2_01_FD_184027 | JGI IMG/M metagenome (GOLD analysis project Ga0209541, IMG submission 184027) | Groundwater microbial communities from Rifle, Colorado - Rifle CSP2_plank lowO2_0.1 (SPAdes) (version 2) | ecosystem: Environmental > Aquatic > Deep subsurface > Groundwater | place...
GTGTTTGATCAAGCAGCAGCGGGACGGGGAATTTTTCGTACAGATTGGGCAGAATGTCCGGGAGAAGGATGTCCATGTCTTCCATAAGTTCAGCGATAAGAATCTAGATCTGATGGAACTCCTGACCATGGGAGATGCCTTGCTGCGGGCCGGGGTGAGGTCAGTTACGCTGTACTTGCCGTACATCCCCTACCAGCGCCAGGACAAGAAAGATGAAGGCAGAGTGCCCATCTCCAGCAAATTGGTCTTTAATCTGCTGAAAGCCAGTCTGGGAAATCATTTAAAGCGTATCGTGACCTTTGATCTGCACGCCCGGCAGGCCCAGGCTCATTTTGACGGTCCTCTGGATGAGCTCAGTGCAGTGCCGGAATTTGCGGCATATTATAGGAAACAGTTTGAGAGCCAGATCGATGCTGATCCTTATTCAGTCATAGTCATTTCGCCCGATGCCGGCGGAGCCAAGCGTGCCAACCGCCTGGCTGAATTATTAGGGACATACTATCAAGTGTTGGACAAAAAAAGAGTGGCACACGGAGAAGCCAGGACTAATTATTACCTGGACCTGGATGTACAGGGGAAAAAAGTGATTCTCATCGATGATATGATCGATTCCGGAAGCTCCTTAGTCGGAGAGCAGGAGCATGAAATTAATGGTCCGGTGCAGTATTTACAATCACGGGGAGCAGAAGTGTATATCTGTGCCACTCATGCCGTGCTCAGCGAGAAGAACGGCCTTACGGCAGAACAACGCTTGCGGAAAGCAAAAGTGCCCGTTCTCTTCACCAATTCCCTCCCGGAGAAACATCCTGGTTATTATAAGCAGAATGCAGATTGGATGAAGATAATCTCTATTGATTATGTCCTGGCCAAAGCCTTTTACTGCAATCAGGTGGGAGAATCGATTTCTGAATTTTTAAAGAAGCGGGAAGAAAAACTGTTGTCGAAGAAACTGGACCTGATAGCCATGGATGAGCCGGGAGAGATGGTGGGAGTGGAGTAACTTTTTGGAGAGGTTCAGAAATTTGCGAAATTTCCGTAAACCTTATAAAACCTCTATCCCACCCTAGAGCAGATGGTATTGACGAACGAAGAAAAAGCAGTCCTGCTGATTTTAGTAGAGAAAGAGCTGGAAATGCTCCGCCGGGAGGGGAAAAAATTGTTCATCAGTAATTCGCCCTTTTTGGGAAAGATCAGCCGAGATGAGCCCGATATCCCTTTCCTGAAATCAGAAGCGAAATATGAGCAGTTCCTGAAACGGCTGCGGAAGAGAGTCTAATCATGGTTAGTGAGGAGACAATACGGGAACAATACAGCCAATTCCAGTATTTACAGCAGCATATCGAGCAGATTTCCCAGCACGTCGAACTATTATCACAGCAAAAGATGGAGCTGGAAATATCCATTAACGCCGTCCAGGAACTGGGAAAAGTGCCCTTGCAGCAGGAGCTGCTGGCGCCGATCGCCAATGGGATCTTCTTTAAGGCCAGATTACAGGATAACCAAGATCTGATTGTGAATGTGGGCTCCAATGTGACAGTAGAAAAGAAGGTTTCGGATGTAGTGCGGTTGCTGGAACAGCAGCAGCAGGAGATCAGCGGGCAGCTGCAGGAAGCTGAAGCGGTATTGCAGGAATTAAGCCAGCAGGCCCTGGCCAGGTACAAAGAAATAGAGAAGCACGGGCAAGGGTCCTGAGGTGCGTATGTTCGGAAAATTAAAAGAAAAGCTGAAAAGCGCACTTTCTATCTTTTCCAAGAAAACGGAAGAAGCGGCAGTGGAAACGCCGATGGAGAAGGATACTTTAATAACTGAATTAATCCCTAAAGAGCATCATCCGGCAGAAGAAAAAGTGCTGGAACGAGCTACGACAGAAGAAGTAGTGGAAGAGCGAAAGAAAAAGACCATCATCGCCGGAAAAAAAGAGACCAGCGGAGTGCCTGAAAAGGGTAAAGAATATCTACCACCAAAATTATCGGAAACGCTTCCGGCAGAAAAAATCCAGGAGAAGCCTCTTCCGAAAAAAACTGAAACCGCGTTGAAAGCTCCAGAAGAAATTATTTCGACGGTCAAATCACCTGCAGAATCGAAACCAAGCGTGGAAGAGGAACAGTCCGCAGCCGAGCATATCCCTAGAAGTGAAGTAAGGATAACTTATTTTGTGCATGGCACGACCACGGATAATGAACAGGATATAGCGACTGGCTGGAATCCCGGAGAATTATCTGCAGCCGGAATCCAACAATCAAAGGATCTTCACGAAAAAATAAAGCACCTGAACTTTGAAGTAGTCTTTACGTCGGATCTGAAACGAGCCGTTGATTCGGCACGATTGACCTTTGGCGATGCTCTCCCCATCATTAAAGACCGGCGCTTGCGGGAAGCTGATTATGGAGAATATACCGGCAAGCCAGCCAGCCGGTTCAAGCATAAGCTGGGGGAGTATGTGGATAAGGCCTTCTTAAAAGGAGAGAGTTACAAAGATGTCGAGCGTAGAGTGGCGCATTTTATTACCTTTGTGTATGAGAATTATCCCGGCAAGCGCATCGCCATTGTCGCCCATCAGGCTCCGCAATTAGCGTTCGAAGTCCTGCTGCGGGGAAAGACCTGGAAGGAAGCTATCGAACAGGACTGGCGCCGGACCAAAGCCTGGAAACCCGGCTGGGACTATGTGGTGACGGAGCGAGTCGAAGAAACCCCCCGGGCGGAGGAATTGATCCGGGAGATGAAGGAGCATTTTACAGCCGGGAAGAAAGAAGCCGGGAAGGGAACTGAGCATATCCTCGCAAAGGGGCCGACTGCGGAACAGCTTTTGGCAGAGGCGGCAGAAGTGCCGGATGAGGAAGAAGAAGAAGAACTCACTCCGGAGGAACCGGGAGAGATAGAAGAAGAAAAACTAACTATCCCTGAAAGTCCGGCTAAAAAATCATTCTTTGCTAAAATCAAAGAGACCTTTACCACCAAAATCATTTCCACTGAGAAATTCGAAGAATTGTTCTGGGAGCTGGAAGTGGCGTTATTAGAGAATAATGTTTCGGTGGAGGTTATTGAACGGATCAAGGATGATCTGAAGCAGGAATTGGTCGATAAGCCCCTGCCGCGGGATGTGGAAGGAAAGATCGAAGAGACCCTGAAACGGACTTTGGAGGATATCCTCTCCTTTCGGAAGGTGGAACTGCTCCAGAGGATACAACAGCATCAGCAGAAGCCGTATGTGATAGCTTTCTTCGGCATTAATGGCTCGGGGAAAACTACTTCCATCGCCAAATTGGCGCATTATTTGCAGCAGCACGGCTGTTCCGTGGTATTAGCAGCAGGCGATACCTTCCGGGCAGCGGCGATCCAGCAATTAGAAGAGCATGCCCTGAAGCTGAAGGTACCGATGATCAAGCATGAGTATGGCTCGGATGCGGCAGCCGTCGCCTTTGATGCGGTGAAATACGCCGAGAAGAACAATATTGACGTGGTTTTGATCGATACGGCCGGGCGATTGCATAGCAATGTCAATCTCATGGCAGAACTGGAGAAGATCATCCGGGTAGCTAAGCCACAGTTGAAGATATTTGTCGGCGAGAGTCTGACGGGCAATGATTGTATTGAACAAGCGCGGAAGTTCAATGAGGTAGTGAATCTGGACGGGAGCATTCTGACTAAAGCGGATGTCGATGAGAAAGGAGGAGCACCGTTATCGATTGCTTATACTATCAAGAAACCGATCTTATTTTTAGGGACGGGGCAGGGATATGATGATTTGGAGGAGTTTGACAAGAAAAAGATTCTGGAACGGCTGGGGTTATGAGAGAGAAATTATTTGGACCAATTTTAAATTTCAAAATCTAATCCTTGGTTAAGCTGTTTGATTAATGGCAAAGATCTCTGGATAATAGCCATTAAATCTGAAGTAGGAGCATTCATAATACCTTGCCAGCTTTCACTCTTTAGTTCATCATAGATCACTGTAGAGTCTATTCCGGTGTAAAACTGCTTTCCATACCAAGGTAACAGAACACACACCTCATAGCGATCTTCCCTAACTTTACTAGCAAGTATGAATGATTCTCCCGGAGGCAGCTGTAACTTAATTTCACCATGCTCAGGATGAGAATATCTTTCAACTGAAATCAAGTTATAATCATGACGGTTGTATCCTATTAAACTTATTATTGATCCTACTTTCACTTTGCTCTTTCGTTCTCCTTGCTGAATGATTATCTAGTAATGGTCTCTATGGCTTCGGTGATTGTCTGCTGGCGACCTCTTTCGTTGTTATCAAGAATAGCGTGCAAGTAAATTTTATATTGCATTGTGGCTTCATTTAGGACTGGTTTTCCGACTGCATCATCATAGATAGAAAAAGTGTCTTTAATACCATTAGGATAAGCAACAGTAAGATAATCAACTATAAAATCTCTTGAATTATCTGTATATTTTATCTTTGTTCCGTCTGGTTTAACAATAGTCAAATAATTCCTGTTGGTAAATCCACTTTCATAAAAATAAATTCCTGTCCCATTTATTTTACCATGAAACTTATATTGTTCATTCTGGAGACATCCTACAGAAAATGCAGCAGTTCCAGCTAAAAATACTGACATAACGATTTCTTTAAGAGCCATGTAAGGTCACGGGCATCCGGCCATCACCGGAGTTTATAAATCTTTCGCTGAGAAACTATGCTGGGGTAGTAAATATGTGGTGTGGTGGGGGGAATGGAAGAAGAGAGGGAACAGTGCGTTCATGCTGAAATTTTTTCTTTGATTTCACGCAATATTTCGGGAAAGGGGGGAACAATAGAAACCAGAAAGGATAGTTCATTTTGCCATTTTTCTTCTTTGTTTTTTATTTCCCGGAGCAATCCTGATGGAGAATATTTTAAGCCGCACAACTTAAGCTTCTCATCGATCAATTCTGTTCTTAAATTAATGCCTTTTCGCAGCAAGAATCTTAGATCAAATACATCCCGGGCCTGGTTCCTGGTCATGATGGCCCTTACTTTTTCAGCTAAAATCTCTTCCGGCTTCATTATTTTTATCAAGTAAGGGGATAAATCAGCATATATAGGAAAAATCTCTTTAATTTCTGGTTCCAGCAGTATATTTTCCCTGATACTGATTTCTATCATCAGGACGGTCAGAGTTCTCTCCTGTCCCAGGTATAAAGGGCCCTGAATTTTTAATTTTATAGCTAGGCTATTTTTATGTTTTATTTGAGTATATTCATTTCTGAAGCCAAAAGCAGATAAATCATTCTGAATTAAGAGAAATAGGTCTGGTGGTACGTTGCCTAATTGAGTGAAATCAAGATCGATGCTAAAACGATTCAGGCCAAAGGCTTTTTGCAACGCCGTACCACCTTTAAAGATTAATTCTCCCGCCATTCTTTTGGATAAAAATAAGAGAACGAGATGCTGGAGATAATCACGTTCTACCTGCCAGATGTTAAATCCCAGCATAATCTTATACTTTTCCAATTCGGTTCTGCTTAACATTTTAAAATTGGATGTTTATCACTAGCCTCCATTTTTTTGATTTTTTCCCAGTCTGATGCTGGCGGGGATTAAGATAATCATATCTGTTATTGAGCTTAGATTTTATTTTTATAAATATATCTATCCCTCGGAGCTCCAGCAAATATCCCAATCTCTTAAGAAGAATAATAGATTTCATACGTAAAGCATACGTAATAAGCAAATCTACATTTAAGTCGCCTTGTAAGGCGATATAGGTTTCTTCTAGAGGGCAACACTCTGGTAGATAGAGAGAATCGATAATGGCTTTTTCTTTTTCAGCTACAAAAATATATTTTTCCATAAATTTTTCTCGAGTGTACCCGAATACCCTGAAAGGGGACATTTTAATAAATTGGATGGTATACCCCTCTCCTTTAAGCCTTTTTTTAGAACGCAAGGAGACTATCTGGATTATATTAGGCATCTGAGTGGTAAGATCATGGTAAAAGTAAGCTGAAAAAAAGGAGATATACGTAGGGAAAATCACATTGGAAGCTATAATAAAAGGGTGCAGCGGAAGAGCATATTTTCCTTTTTCCACTTCTTGAATACGATGGTGTTGTTTCAGCCGGAAAAGATATACCTTGAGATATTTTTTGTCAAAGCCGCTGAGCTTCTGTAGATCATTGCTGGTAAAAACTGGCTTTTGCAGCCCTTTGATCTTTTCCAAGAATTCTGTGCTGTTCATATCAGCAGGAGAAACACGCTGGCCTTTATAAACTTTTTGTTTGATTATGGTTATCAAAAATGATAACTTTAGGTAAACAAATAGTACAAATTGAGCTTATCGGGGAGTGTCATCCCAAAAAAAGAACCGCCGGGAATTAGTTGATGAATCCCTGCCGCTGCCATCGTTGGTGGATCCGTTAGGACTAAAGATACTATGCGATTAACCACTCCCTTCCATAAACTCCTTAGCAATCTCTGCTTCAACGTTCTTCCGGACCTCTTCTTCTTTCACTACTTTTCCTGCTTCGTATTTATACGATGAAAGCAGTTTCTTGAGCTGGGCATAGATATAGGCAGTATCCTGCACCACTTCTCCCCGGATTCCTGCTTCGATGGGAAACTTATACAAAAACTTGTTGATCAAGGCTTTGGTGAAGAATACCACCGGCTGGAGGTTCCAACGGTCACTATAATCAGTCAGGATCCAGGAATCAAAGACTATTTCGACGTTTCCCTGCTGGAACTTCCGTTTTTCATGCTGTACCATTTCTGTTTTCTCAGTAACATTATCCAGCACTATCTTTATTTTCAGCATCAGGACCAGATAATTGGTTTTTTCTTTATACGGCCGCAGTTCGACGTAGGTACGTTTTCCGGCTTCGGTGACTAATTCTTCGGTCTTCTTTTCCCGTTTGACATAGCCGCGCTCTTCCAAGGCCCGGTTGAGAGCTGAAAATAACTCCTCGGCGCGGAAGACGCCCTGATACTTCAATTCGCGGTTGTTGATGATCAGTTCCTTTTCGTATTGGGTTTCAAACATGGTAAGTATATTTAAACACGTTCAGATAATTTTTAATCTTGGTATGTAAATCATCAACATCACTCTTGATCCAAGTCTCGAATTTGGCGAAGTGATCCTTAAATAAGTATTTATCGAACAGGACGGACATGAACCAGCGGAAGGGCTTAGTGGTCCATTCACTCTGGCGGTCGCTTAAGACATACCCGTCAAAGGTCATCCGGATGACCCCCTGGTTCAGACGCAAGGTTTCAGCGTTATGCTCGACTTCAACATCCTTGACATCGATGAAATTAATCTTAAGGTGCATGATCAATTTGTAATAGTCACTGACGCTTTTCCAGGGTTCCAGGATGAGACGGATCTGCTTGCCTTCGGGAGTGATCTGCTCTTGGTTCATCTTTTCATTCCAGTCCCAGCCTTTTTCAAAGAACCAGGAAGAGATTAAGGCATAGAATTCCGATACGTTAAACAGCCCCTCATAACTGAATTTGAGATGATCAATGACGAGTTTCCGTTCTCCCATGATCCACCTCGCGGGCTATTTTTTGTTCAAAGCGCTTCTTCCCAAAGAAGAGCCAGTATAAGACTAGGTTAGCGATGATGATGAGGATGATGAGCAGGGCTATTTGCATAAACGCTGATAAATAGATTTAGGCTTATAAATTATTCTGTTTTTAGAGAAGAAACGATGTTAGCGGCTTAGAAAATTCTACTCCCCCTCACTCCGTCCTGCATTTGCTCTACTTCCAACCTTTAGCATAGGCTAAGTTCTTACCAAATATACTCAGATCCCGGGAAAAGCAATCGATCGTACTTCGGAATAAGCCGCTCCAGTCGCCTTTGCTCCGTTCCAGAAGTTCCTTATTTTTAAGATATAACCGCCCCAGTTGAGCACCTTTCTCAACAAGATAGTCAATATTCATCTGCTCACAATGATGGGTCGTTAATTCTCCTCTGGCGGAGGGAAGATGGATATGCCCCCGGCGATGCACATCATTCACCACAGTGATGAGTTCGTTACTGTAAGGAATATAACCAATATGAAAATCCGGCCGATAGGGCGGCCTGGTAATAAATTCACTGCCCAGATCTTCAAACTGGGATAAATACGTTACGGCCATCAGCTTGGAAACCGTATCTGCGCCGGCATGGACCGTTCCTATGAGAAAGGCATCCCGCAGATCATAATCTTTATCTTCTTTTTCTAAATCTATACAATCCCGTACCATTCTGAGATTTACTTTAGCCATAGTAAATAGACCGATACTTTCCCCAGTTATAAATCAATTTCGCTTCTGAAGAAGATATATGCCCTCAACCACCACAAACTTTAATAATGAGCTGGCAATCAAACCCAGGAAGAGGATTGAAACAAAGATGGTGGGATTTTTACAGAACTTATTGAAGAGGTTTTCATTTAATATCTTTAGCACTAAGAGCAATATTAAATTAGGGTTATATGGGCCGCCCAATGGCGGCAAGTCCACCATGGCCAATCGCATCTGCCAGGACTGGCTGGGAGAAGAGATGTCTTCAGTGTCCCATATCGCCCACGAAACCAGGGAAATCACTATCAAAGAGCAGGTCACCATCAAAAATAAGAAAGGGAAAAGCCTTACTTTCTCCTTGGTCGACACCCCCGGAATAGCGACGAAGATCGATTATGAAGAATTTATCAAGAAAGGCATCCATAAAAATGAGGCTAAGAAACGGGCCAAGGAAGCGACCAAAGGAGTCATCGATGCCATCAAGTGGCTGGATAACATGGATGCAGTGGTAGTAGTCTTAGATGCTACCAAAGATCCCTATTCTCAGGTCAATATCACCATTATCGGCAATCTGCAAGCCCGGAATATCCCGGTACTCATCGCCGCCAATAAGATTGATTTAAAGAAATCCAGCATAGACTTGATCAAAGCGGCCTTCCCCCAGTACGAAGTAGTGGGCTTATCAGCCAAATACGGCAAAAACGTGGAAGACTTTTATGAACAGCTCTTCAAGATAGCACGCTGATATACATATTAAAAAACAAAGTTTAAAAACTATAACTGTTTCCCCAGCACAATAAAGAGGCATAATGGTAACTTTTCAATTCATCCCCTATCAGGACATGGAAACCCTTTCTTCTGCGAAGAGGATCAATAAGCTCCTGAATATTGTCAAGGACGAAAAGATAGTCATCATGGAAGGCCGTCTCAAGAAAGAAGAGGAAGCGGACCTGATCGAGATCACCATGGAAGAGATTACCCCTAAATTCAAAGGGATTGAATTAAGTGTCATCTATCCGGACAAAAGCAAGTTGAACGCCATGCAGAAGGTCAAAGGTTCTTTAGCGGAGATACTGTTGGGAGAACGCCAGGGAATGACCATCATTGGCCCGGCTTCCCTGGTCAAAAAGATCAAGAAGGATCCTAATAAGATAGAGCTGTTTACCCGTGACCGAAAGAAGAAAAACTCTACGACTGAATCCTAAACCATGCCCCACCAATGCGTCCGCTGCAACAACTTTTACCTAGATGGAGCTCACGAAATCCTGACCGGCTGCACCTGTGGAGGGAGATTATTCTTTTTCATCAAGAAGGAGCATATCCAGGAAGGGAAAGAACTGATCAGTAATCTCACGGATGATGATAAGCAGAGCATCCAGGAGGATGTTACGGAGATATTACATATCAAGGAAGAAGACCCCGATAAGCCGGTGGTGTTGGACATCGAAGCCATCCGGGTATTGAAGCCGGGCAAGTATGAGCTGGATCTGGTGCATCTGTTCAAGAAAGACCCGCTGATCATCAAATTAGAAGAAGGGAAATATATCATTGACATTGCCCAAGCCTTTAAGAAAGGGGGGAAATTGTAAGTCCAGAGCACCACAAATATTATATACCTTTCTTATTCTGAATAATAGATGATGGAGTTTGGAACTAAGTTGAGGTATACCTCCAAGTCTGCTAACCGGTTAGGTGATTGTATTGCCGTGCGAGTACGTACGCCGGAGGCAGAGTTGTATTTCTTTGCCACGGAGGTGCAGGCCGCACTACAACTGGCTCAGGTCATTGGCTACTCTAAAGCTCAAGGAAACCAGATCCCCTTGGAGGATGTCCCTCAGCGAGGGAGTTATGATAAAGGGTTGGAATGGGCCCGAAGATATAGTAGAAACAGAACCCGGGCCTTTCTGGTGCAGGGATATGAACGGTGGGGAGGTTTGGTTTGAAGAGGAGAATCCGGCATAAATTTAGACTGCCTCATTTTTTCCAGTCAATTAAAATATTCTTCTTTCGATTTCGATGATGGTCATAAGGATCACTTAAAATAAACTGAAGAGGGATCTACATTTCCCACATACATCCGTGGCTGGTTGATAATAGGTCTCCAGGGTATTCCCATTGTATTCATAAAGCGGAGAGAGTCTCCCGCATTTTGAAAGGCAGAGAGTACACTTTTTCCATCTATAAGTCTGGTTTCAAATTCGCATCGGGTAACAGAGGGATCCGGTATGCTTTGATCCTCCCACTCACCGGTAAGCAGATTTTGCGCTGGTGATTGCATAGTGAGAAATTTTCCTGGACGGATGGGAGAGATAGCGATGGTATTCCTGGTTCCCATTCGCTGGGCAAAGTCACCGCCAAAACAGGTGTCAAAATAAAGAACGCTGAGAGCACCAGAGGCACTCACCGGTGCAAATAGCTGTTCAAAACTGGTAACCGAGAACCTGTAATCACCAGCACGGCCAAAATAAGCACAATGAGAGGATCTTTGCCTTCGTTCATCCTCATCAACCTCATAAAAATCGCAGAGGGCTTTCTCTCCAACTCGAAAGGATTTTCTCATAAATTTATTAAGAAGACCTTTTTTCTTATCAAAAGAACCATGACGAGTGGTAGCAAAATAAAATAAATCATGCGGTTGTAACTCTCGGCCCAGAAAGGTAAACAATCGGGCCAATTCCTGGTAGTCATCAGCACTTACCCGCTTAATAACAGGTAAAGTATTAAAATGCCGATACTTTCCTCGCGGACTATTTTCATATTCTAAGATAAATTGATGAAAATCGGGATTATTATCACCATTCCAGTCTTGGTTTTTTTCAGTGGCTAGAAGACTGTTCTCTAAATTAGAGATTTCCCGTAGTTCAAAATCAAGAATCCCTGCTTGAGTAAGGAAAAATTGTCTGGTTTCACCCGTCCGGACAAACGGTTGCAAAGGAGTTGCAGAAGAATGAACTACTTTTGGCCGGGAGATCAGACTTATTTCTTCTAAGCGATATTCCCGTACATATTGCAGGCCTAAGGCAACTCCTACCAGATATTCTATCATTTCAGCTTCTAGAGAGGAAAGGGGTTTATAAATCTTTCTGTATTTGTTACTTTATAGTAAATATGTTAAAACGGCAAGATTTATATAATAATCTCCTCAAAATATAAATCCCATGAACCTGGTCGACGTCCATTGCCATCTTAACCACGCTCAGTTCAAAGAGGATCTACCGGAAGTGCTGCGACGGGCAGAACAGGTAGGAATTAAAGCTATCCTGGTATCTGGAGTTAATCCTGTATCGAATAAAGAAGTTCTGGCCTTGGCACAACAGTATCCCCTGATCAAAGCAAGCTTAGGCATCTACCCCATCGATGCCCTGGGATTAGCCGAAGAGGAAACCGGCTTGCCCCGGCAGGCAGTACCTATCAATCTGGAAGAAGAATTCCACTTCATCGAGAAAAATAAAGATAAAGTCATTGCTATCGGCGAAGTGGGGATGGATTTCCATTGGGCCAAAAAAGAGCAAACATATGAACGGCAAGCGGAGAACTTCAGAAAGATTATCCGTTTCGCAAAAAAAATCCGGAAACCGCTAGTCATCCATTCCCGAAAAGCGGAAGCAGAGTGTGTTCAGATCCTCAGTGAAGAGATTCCACCCCAGGAAATTCCGGTGGTAAACCATTGCTTCTCGGGGAATAAGACTGAACTGCGGAAAGCCGCCGCGCTGGGACATTATTTTTCGGTGCCGCCCAATATCCTGCGTTCCGATAATTTCCGGACGCTGGTAAAGATAGTTGATATCCAGCAGCTGCTGACGGAAACGGATGCTCCGTATTTAAGCCCCTATCCAGGGCAGCGTAATGAACCGGCTTATGTCTTAGAGACCATCAAGAAGATTGCGGAAATCAAAGGGATATCAGCGGAAGATGCCGCGGAGCAGATCTGGAAGAATTACCGGATGGTGTTTGGATAAGAAAATAAATTTATCATATGGAATTCCTGTTAAATCCTGCCGACTACGAAGTGGGAGGTACGAGGAGCGTAGCGACGAAGAGTTTTCAAGTTACCGTACGTAGGGCGTTGCTGCAAGAAATGAAACAACGATTTCATTTCTGCACAGAAAATAAGTCGTTGCTTATTTTCTTGTGTCAGAGTTCTTTATCTAGTTCAGTTAAGGCAAAAACAAGTCGTCGTTTCCGTTACGTTGGGGGGGTTCTCGTTTGTAGAAAGGTTTATATAGTTTAACAGTTTAACTGTTTAACAGAGGTATTGGAGGTAGAAAAATGGATACTGATCTTGTAAAAATGAGTCCAAAAGGACAATTAGTCGTTCCTCAAGATATAAGGATGGACGAAGGATTTACTCCTGGGGATAGATTCGTTCCGTTTCCTGTAAAAGGGGGAATACTGTTTAAGAAAGTGGAAATGCCTAATGTAAAAGCTGAATTCCAGAAATTATCAAAAGAAATTGAGAAACAATTCAAGAAACAGAAAGTTACGCCAGAAGATGTAGACGAGGCTGTGAAATGGGCAAGACGAAAGTCCTCTTAGACACTAATATTCTCATTTCTGCTCTTGGCTGGTCAGGAAAGCCAAAAGTAATTTTTGAGAAGTGTCTGCATGAAGAATTAGAGTTGGTAACTTCTCCGAACCAGATTGAAGAATTAAAGAGAGTGATAGACTATCCAAAG
>Ga0209541_10012830_pt1 | contig 12916 bp, 15 predicted proteins | sample RifCSPlowO2_01_FD_184027 | JGI IMG/M metagenome (GOLD analysis project Ga0209541, IMG submission 184027) | Groundwater microbial communities from Rifle, Colorado - Rifle CSP2_plank lowO2_0.1 (SPAdes) (version 2) | ecosystem: Environmental > Aquatic > Deep subsurface > Groundwater | place...
TTTTATTGGTTGAAGAGTAATTTGTGTACTTTATTAGCGAAAGATTTATAAAATAGTTATATCCTCAAAAATTTTATGGACAACAGATTACTTGTAGAGAAGGTATATAACTTTTATAAAAAAATAAAAAACAAAGACAACCCATTAGCCCCATCCATCAGCAATGCTTTTTTGCCGCTTCTAGAATATAAAATGTCTCTTGGTCAGGCTTCTGAAGAAGACTTGTTGAAGATAAATGGAATTGGCCCTAATACGGTAGGTTACTTCTTAAGGATATTTAATGGAGAAAATATTGAGTCTATAATCAAGGACGTACCTATAGTTGATAGTATACCTGCCAAAAGAATACATAAATACAATAAACAAAGAGAAACTGAAGGCCCTGAAGATTATTCTGACAATGAATGGGACAATATAGTAAAGGTTTATGAAAGTCTCTAAGTTCTAAATTAAAAAGATAAGCTATTATTAATTTAGATAACAAGCCTCCCTTGAGCCTTTATCATCCTCTTTATCCCAGTTTAATGTATTGTATTTATTTTCTGCTAATTTATTTGCTAAATCCATTTCTGCTTTTGTTAAAGAGCTTACTAAAAAATCTTTCCCTTTGCAAAAGTTTTCTTCCATTATTTTGTATAGCTCTTTTAGGCTTATATCAGAGTATTCTCTTACATAAGTTATCTTCTCTTTTGCTTTTTCTAAAGTAAAACTTGTATTTAAAACAGCTAACATTTTTTCAAGGTCTAAATCGTAAATCATAGTTCCATGTTGCAGTAAAGCACCGCCTCTCCAGGTTTGTGCATTTCCAGATATTTTTTTATTATTAACCATAATATCATTTGTATTACTAACATATGGATTAAGGCTTAGATAAGATAATGTTGAGAGTAATGGCTCGCATATTTTTTTATAAGCTTCTTTTAGATTTTTGTTATATAAGGATAAAGGCGCTACTACGCTGTAAGTTACCTCTTTGTCATAATCATGGAGTATAGAGCCTCCACCAGTAGGCCTTCTTACGTAATCTACCTTAAGTCTTTTACAGTTCTCAATATTAATTTTTGAAATATCTTGATAATAACCAAGAGAGACAGAAGAAGGATTCCAGTTATAGAATCTTATTATTGGTAAAGAATCTCCTTTAGATGCTAATTCTAATAGAGCATCATCTATGGCCATATTCATAATTCCATTATTAACAGATAAAGGGATTACTCTAAATTGCATAAAATAAAAGAATAATGGTTTTATATATAACTTACCTTTATTATCTCTTTAAAAATTTAAAAGCCAGAAAAGACAAGAAACCTAGTAAAATAACTGCGATATAAGAAAGCCATAAAGGAATCTCAACTCCCCCTACTGCAACTGGTAAGGAATATATGATTCTTAATAGATGTAGCAAGCCAACTAAACTAAAAAAGATCACTGCAACAAGAAAAAAAGTTTGTTTTTCCATTTTAATTAGTTTAACTAGAGCTAAGTTAGTTAATAAATGTTTTGGAAAGGTTTATATATTAATTTTTAATATTAATTTTGGGTGTTAGGGATGGATAATAAAAAAGTAGGTGTGATTTTAATTGTAGCTTCTGTCTTGTTAGGTGTTTTTCTACTTAACTCTACATCAAACTTATCAGCTAAAGGAAATGAAATGGGCTGTTATGATAATACTGAATGTAATCAGGTTGCTGGTGCTTTAGGCACATCCCATTTTATCATCGGAATATTAGCTTCACTGCTAAGCCTAGGATTTTATATGATCTTCTTTAATAAAAGTGAGGAAGCTATTTTAAGTAAACTAAAAGAGAAAAGCAAAGAAGAAAAAGACTTAGACAAATTTAATTCTATACTAAAGGTTTTAGACGGGAACGAACAAAAAGTATTAAAAGCTGTCAAGGAAAAAGAAGGCATACTGCAAAGCGCTCTGAGATTCAGAACCAATTTATCAAAAGCTAAAATCAGCCAGGTTATCAGTGATTTTGAGAGAAAAGGTCTGATTAAAAGAGAGCTACAAGGAAAAACCTATGCTATTTATTTAACAAGGACTGTTTAGAATTTAAAGCTTAAATCTTTCTTTATGAACGATAAAAGACCTAATTTAACCTTCTTTGGCAGAATAAAAGAGGTTTTCAAACACAGTTATCACAGCAATTTATATATATTCTTAGTAGGTTATAATAAAAGGTATTAAAATAAGGAGGAATAAATATGGATGAGCATCATGAGAAAAAAGATAATTACAAAATAAGTAAGGTTGCTGTTTGGCAAGGAATTTCTGCATTATTAGGTTTGTTATTAGTCATATCATTAGCTACTGGTGGATTTGGACTTAAAGGCGAAGATGGCACTAGTCAGATTATTGTCAAAGACCAACCTTCCGGACAACAAGAAGCACAGGCTCCATCTTTATTAGGAACTGTTAATTTAGAAGATGCAGCTATCAAAGGTAATGAAAATGCTAAGCTTACTATAGTAGAGTATTCAGATTTCCAATGTCCTTTCTGTGGGAGGTTTTTTTCAAATACCCTACCTGAATTAAAGAAAAACTTTATTGATACAGGAAAGGTTAAATTTGCATATAAACATTTCCCATTGCCATTCCATACAGAAGCTGATGAGGCTGCTGAATCTTCAGAATGCGCTAAGGAACAAAAGAAGTTCTGGGAGATGCATGACTGGATATTTACAAATTCAGCATTGTGGATTGGAAAGAGCGGAGATTCATTAAAGCAGGTATTTGTTGATGGAGCATCATCTGTTGGACTTGATGCAAGTAAATTTGAATCTTGCTATGATTCTGGAAAGTATAGAAGCATAGTACAGCAACATGCTGCAGAAGGAAATAAAGATGGTGTAAGTGGAACTCCGACTTTCTTAATTGGAAATGAAGAAGATGGATATACCCAGGTTGTTGGAGCACAGCCATACAGTGTTTTGGAGCAGGTTATTAACGCTGCTCTTTAATTTTTTATTTTTTATTTTAATATGGAAAAGATAAAGATAAGTAAAAAGATAGTAAAAATTGGCGCTGTCATCTCTGTATTTTTGATAGTGATAATTTTTTTCTTTATTTATTCATCAAAAGATAACCAAAGTAATGGTCAGTTTGAGGCAGGCAGTGCTGAAAAGTTCGCTGTTTTAAGTAGTGCAGGAACAAGCTTATGCAGCGGTCCAAGTTTCATAGATGCAAAAGAAAATACCGATAGGCTCCAAGGGTCTTGTTGCTCAAAAATGAATTTTCATAGATATGAAGAGCAGGTTGAAGGCTTAAAGAAATTTAAGGATATAGACAAAATACCATCTGATCCTTATGACATTCCTGTAGTATTAGCGAGAGAGCTGCTTGATTATCAAAAGAATATTGTATTAACACAAGAACAGCAGAATATTTATGATAATGCAGTAAAGTTGTCGCATGAAGGAGGACCATGCTGCTGCAAGTGCTGGAGATGGTATGCATTTGAAGGCCTAGCAAAGTATTTAATTACTGAATATGATTTTAATGCAGAACAAATTGCAGAAATATGGGATTTAGAAGATGGCTGTGGAGGTACAGGACACGAACATTGAACAATGAGCATAAAAGCATTAACTGTGTTGAAGAGACCAAGATATTTGGCTATTGCTATTATTTCTACAGTTTTAATGGCAGCTATTTATATTTATAGCCAGGTTTTAGGCATAATAGAGAACATTGATTTATGGTTTAAGATAATCCCTTGGTATAATGCTCTTTTGTTTGCAACCTTTGCTATCTTGTTTGGCATTACACTTTCTTACCAGATATATGTCTGGAGACAGCCAAAGACATGTAAAATAAGCAACAAAGTTGGTAGTGCTGGAGCAAGTTCTTCATCTGTTACAGGCATTTTTCTAGTAGCACAATGCCCTGCTTGCGCTTCTTTAGGAACACTATTTTTACCATTGTCGATAATAACCTTCTTAACTAAGTTTAGTTGGTTAATCAACTTAATAGGCCTTGGTCTTTTGCTCTTTACAATAAATTATCTTGGCGGGTTTAAAAGGGAATAATGAAAATTGCTAATCATAATTATACCATTGTACTAAGGTTGGGGCTTGGATTAGTTTTTGCTTGGTTTGGCATTGATAAAACAGATTGGAATGAAAGACGATTCTAAATTGCGGAAAACAAGGGAAGTTGTTCAACAGTGAATCCAGCATCACTGAGCTTACAAAAGGTTTAAAAACCAAATAGCCTTGAAGCAATTCTAATGAGAAGAAGCAAAAGAAATAACTTTGAGAAAGAACTAAAGGACTCTATGAAGCGAATCGAGGATCAAGTTCTTTACATGTGCGATGATACCGTAGGGTATGTTGAACTAATTGCCAAGGAACTTGATCTTTCTGCAAGAGCGGTAAAGAGAATCCTTCAAAATCTTGAAAGGCGTGGTTTAATAATCAAGGAAACCGGAGGATGGGTATCGTATATTACTACTGAACGAGGAAAGAGACTCCTAAAACAAAGAGGGCCATATAAATAATGCCGCCCTTATGAGAGCTAAGGTATGGCTTGGGATCGTCTTATTCGTCAAACTTGATCTTGAAGGAACTCTTCGTAGTCTTGTTGATTAAGGTAAACTGCGAGTGCAAAGGTTCGTGCCCATGGGTTTCAGGCAGATGATATCTAATGATTTCATCAGGTCCACTGTGCTCTGCGAAGGCCTTCACAACTTCCACATAAAAAGGCTTCATACTGCTGTTGGGCGGTACTCCATTACTCAGCGGGGGAGGCGTATTAAATTGGCTCATTTTCAATCTCCTTAAACTATGTAGAAATTGTAACATACAATGCAAGCTGGTCAAGTCTAAAATTTAAAATATTGACAATAGAAAGGTATCTTTTCATCAATAAGCAAAACCACATTGATTTATCACTTTGTAAAAGAGCTTCTTAAAAAAAACATCCCTTTCTTTTTGTTTGACTTTAAGCTGGATTACAGGCCTCTTCTAACACTGCCATATAATATTTTAGTATACACAATAGGAAGCCCTGTTAGTCCTCTGGCGTTTAATCCTCTTGTGGAGATTTCAAGACCTCTTATCGAACGTAAGATATTCAAAGCGGAGTTCATCGGGTTCCACGACAGGGAGTATATCCTGCGGGAGGAGGGGAAGGGTGAAGAAGACGCGGGTTTTTTCCCGTCGGGAGGCCGATGGTGCAACGGAAGGGGTGTTATCGGCCGTTGGCCCGAGCGTCGGTGTAGACCGGAGCGCTCACGCCGGGAGGCGAAAGCCCCGGCGTTTCAGGCTACGCTGTCTTGAGAAGCTACCAAAACCATCAGGACTGACGAGATAAACAAGGAGATGGAGAATAATCAGAGATTAAGGGAAGAACTAACACAGCTTAAAGCCCAGTATGCTGAGCTGCATGAGCATCATATCAGGATTGCAAACACTTTTGCGCCGATAATGCAGGATCCTGAACGTCTGGAACAGCTCTCAGCATTGATAAATTAATTAATCCTATTAATTGGCTTGGATATATTCCTCCGAAAGTTGCTCAGCTTATCTTTATTAACCTGGATTCTTTTATCTTTCTTTTGGGTATTGTAGAGCTTATACTTGGAACATTATTGATAATAGGATTATATACAAGAATTGTTGCTTTTATAATGGCTATTCATCTAGCTCTAGTTGTTGCTTCTTTAGGATTTAATGAGATAGCTGCTAGAGATATTGGCTTACTTTCTATTGCTTTGTACTTGTCTTTAACTAATTGGAATACTCCCCCAAAAAGAAATAGATTTAAAAACAGAGAGAGAAATATTTTATTGTGGAAAAAAAAGAGGTTGGATTAAAAAGAGAGCTTGGGCTTTTTCAAGTTACTATAGCTAGCATAGGGATAATTCTTGGTGCTGGGATTTTTGCTGTAATTGGTGTTGCTGCTAGCAGCGCTGGTAATGCAACATGGTTGGCATTTTTGATTTCTGCAGTCATTGCGTTGTTTACTGGCTTAAGCTATGCTGAATTATCAACTAGATTTAAGGGCGATGCAGGAGAATTTGATTATGTAAAGGCTGCTCTGGGAAAAAGATTTGCCTATTTTATTGGCTTTAGCGTGATCGCTGCAGGATTTATTAGTGCTGCTGCAGTTGCGCTAGGATTTGCAGGTTATTTTACACAACTTGTCTCTATTCCTTTTTTATTAGCTGCTATTCTAATAATTGTTTTAATGACTTTGATTAATTTTGTTGGAATAAAAGAAACTAACTGGCTTAATACTATTTCAACTTTTATTGAATTAATTGGTTTGTTGCTGATTGTCATTTTAGGATTAAAATATTTTGGCAGAGTAGATTATCTGGATATGCCAAAAGGGATTACGGGGGTATTTAGCTCCGCCGCTTTGGTTTTCTTTGCTTATCTGGGATTTGAAAGTATTATAAAATTAAGTGAGGAGACTAAAAATCCTGAGAGAGTTATACCTAAAGCCTTGCTTTATTCTATTGCCATAACTTCAGTTATTTATATTCTTGTAGCTATTTCAGCGGTTAGTATTCTAGGATGGGAGGAATTAAGCAAGAGTAGTGCTCCTCTCGCTTCTGTGGCTGCTGCGTCTTTAGGAAGTTATGCATTCCTTTTATTAGGGATTATTGCACTATTTTCAACTTCTAATACTATCCTTATTATAATGGTCGCCACATCTAGGATGGCTTATGGGATGGCAAAGGAAAAGTTTTTACCTGGGATACTTTCTTTAGTTCATAAAAGAACTAGAACACCTTATGTAGCAATATTTGCTATTATGACCTTGACTATTATCTTTGCCTTGATTGGTGATATTGGTTTTGTAGCCAATTTAACTAATTTCTTTGTGTTCGCAACATTTGCAGCTGTTAATTTAAGCTTAATAGTACTCAGATACAAATATAAAGAGAAAAAAGGATTTTTTAGGTGTCCTGTTAATTTCGGCAAGTTTCCTATTATATCTCTTCTTGGTCTCTTAAGCTCCTTAGCGATGATAGGATTTGTAATTTATAATCTGCTTTAAAGCTGTTCAAAATGTATATCTAAAGAAGGATATTCATCTATGAATGAATAGAGTTGCTTTTCTGAGATTTTCCTAAGATGCCCCACATAAGACTTATAAAGCAGATCTTTGTGTGCCTTTATGGCTTCTTCTATTTCCCGGGGATTATTAACCTTGACCACATAAAAACCTTTACCTTTCATAGCTTCACATAATTTTCCATCTAAATTTTTATCCCCATCCATCTTCCTTGTTTCTAAATCACCCATAAGAAGAAGATAATCTATTGCCGAATCAAGCTTTATTTTATTTACTGTAACTTTATCATTTAGATTAATTTCTTTTAAGGCTAAATCAGTTGGTATAACATAACCAGTTATTATTTGTGGGCATATAACTGCTTTTTGATAATAAAGTTCATTTGCTTTATAATCTATACCATAAATACATATTCCTGGTTTAAAACTGCTGAAGGTAACCTTATATTCCGGTTTTTTATCTTCCATACTATAGGTGCACCTCTTCATTAGTTTCCATATCTATTATATGTATAACATTAACAGGACAACTTTTAGCAGCTTCCAAGTTTTTTACAAAATCTTTTTCATCAATAATTAATTCTTGCCAACCATTTTTTGTTGTTGGATTTTTTCCTTTTAGGATATCTGCCTTTCCATCTGTTGATTCGTCCATAGTCCAGAAATCCTCTGCTGCAGCAACACATGATGCCGCTCCTATGCAGTTTTCCCTATCATACCTTATTTTGTATTTCTTTCCCATAAGGTCTATATGTCTAAATATTTATTTAAAAGCTTATACATACTATAGTATATAGAACAGTAGTTTTATATACCGATTTAATACATTTATAGTTATGGCTAGAGTTGAAATCTTTACAACGCCTTTCTGTATTTGGTGCAAAAAAACTAAAGAGTGGTTTAAGGATCACAAAGTTAAGTATGAAGAGCATGATGTTTCTGCAGATGATAAAGCTAAAGAAAAAATGATTGAAAAAAGCGAACAGATAGGCGTTCCTGTAATTCTAGTTGATGACCAAGTTATTGTCGGCTTTGATGAACAAGCTTTAAAGATAGCTTTAAAGATTAAATGAACTATTCCTTAATAAGACGGGTATTTATTAGCAAAAACTATATAAGACTATGATTTTTATCTTATTTTAGGTGACTATGTGAAAAAGAGAAATGTTCTTATTGTTGGTGCAGCTGGCCGTGATTATTGGAATTTTTTAACGTATTTTAAAGACAATCCTTACTATAATGTTGTTGCCTTTACTCAGACACAGATTCCTGGTATTGAGAAAAGAAAATTTCCGGCTGAATTAGCTGGAGGGCTATATAAAAAAGACATTCCTTTTTATCCAGAAGAAAAACTACCAGAGTTAATCAAAAAACTTAAAATTGATAAAGTTGTTTTTGCTTATTCTGATGTTAAGCACGAAGATGTTATGCATCTAGCTTCTATTGCATTAGCCAATGGTGCTGACTTTATTCTTCTTGGTCCTAAATCTACGATGATTAAAAGCAAAAAGAAGATAATATCTGTGTGTGCAGTAAGAACAGGATCTGGAAAGAGTCAGACTTCAAGGGCGATAGCAAAAATCCTTAAAGATTCTGGAAAAAAGGTAGTTGCTATTAGGCATAGTATGCCTTATGGTGATTTACTTAAGCAAAGAGTCCAAAGATTTGAGAGCGAGAGGGATTTTAAAAAACATAAAACTACCATTGAAGAAGAAGAGGAGTATCAGCCCTGGATTGATAATGGCTTCGTCGTTTATGCTGGTGTGGATTATAAGGAAATATTAAAAAAGGCTGAGAGAGAAGCGGATATTATTATCTGGGATGGCGGGAATAATGATCTGCCTTTTTACTTTTCTGATTTGCATATTGTTGTCGCTGACCCGCACAGAGCAGGGCATGAATTATTATATCATCCAGGAGAAGCAAATTTCAGGATGGCTGATGTTATAATTATTAACAAAGTTGACAGCGCAAAGAAAGAAGATATAGAACTGGTCAAAGGAAATATAAAGAAATATAACCCTAAAGCTAAAGTAATCTTAGCAAGATCTGAATTGATTATTGACAAGCCGGAGATGATTAAAGGCAAAAAATGTTTGGTAGTAGGTGATGGCCCAACATTATCCCATGGTGGAATGAAGTTCGGAGCTGGAACATTAGCTGTTAAAAAATATAATGGAAAACTTGTTGATCCAAGAAAATATGTTTTTGGTTCTATAAAAGAGATTTATAGAAAGTATAAGCATTTAGAAAGTGAATTGCCTGCGATGGGCTATGGAAAGAAGCAGATTCATGAATTAGAACTAACTATAAACAAAGTGCCTTGTAATATAGTTATTGACTCGACTCCTGCTAATTTGAAAAGGATAGTTAAGATTAATAAGCCTGTTGTTCAGGTAGATTATGAACTAGGAAGTAAGGCTATTAAGGAATTGAAAAAAATACTAAAGAAGGATAAATTTATTTAACGAATATTACTTCAATTCTTTTTTCATTTCTTCATATTTTATTTTTCTTTCTTCTTAAGAGGTTTGCATTCGTAACAACGCTTACTGAAGAAACTGCCATTGCAATTTCTGCAATTATAGGATGTAACAGACCAGTAAATGCCAAAGGTATGGCAACGACATTATAAAAAAATGCCCAAAACAGATTTTGTTTTATTTTTTTAAATGTTGCCCTGCTTAATTTTATAGCTGAAACAACACCCATTAAATTCCCCCTCGCAAGAACAATATCTCCAGACTCTATTGCAATATCAGTTCCTGTTCCCATTGAGATTCCAACATTGCTTTGCTTTAAAGCAGGGGCATCATTTATCCCGTCGCCGACAAAAGCAACAAATCCTCTTTTCTGCAGCTCTTTAACTTTCTTTTCTTTTTCTTCAGGCAGAACATTTGCAATTACTTCCTTAATCCCAACAAGTTTAGCTATCGCCATCGCTGTTCTTTCATTGTCTCCAGTAATCATAACTGTTCTAAACCCAGTTTTGTTTAATTCTGAAATAGCCTCCTTTGAATCTTCTTTTAAAGTATCTGCAACTGCAATTATTCCAAGAACCTCACCAGAATAAACAAGAGCCATTACAGTCTTTCCTTGTTCTTCTAAATCCTGCATCTTTTTTTCTAAGCTGTCTAATTTAATTTTATTTTCCTGCATAAGCTTTCTATTCCCAATTAAAATCTTTTTTCCTGATAATTTTCCTTCTGCTCCTCTTCCTCTTAAAATTCTAAATTCTTTTACGCTTTCAAATTTCAGCTTTCTTTTTTCAGCTTCATTTACAATTGCTTTTGCCAGAGGATGTTCTGATGATCTTTCCAGCGAAGCTGCTAATCTCAAAAATTCTTTTTCATTAGAATTTACAGGTAGAATATCAGTAACTTCTGGTTTTCCTTTTGTAATTGTTCCTGTCTTGTCAAATACAACAAATTTAATATCTTTCATTGTCTGGATTGCTTCTCCTTTTTTAATTAAGATTCCTCTTTCTGCTCCAATTCCGCTTCCCACCATTAAGGCCGTCGGAGTAGCCAACCCTAAAGCGCAAGGACAGGCAATTACAAGAACAGCTATTCCTGCAAATAAAGCAAGAGTCAAAACTCCTGCATCCAAATTAATCCAAGGAATAAAAGAAAAAAATCCTGCAAGAGATTTCATAGATTCAGGAAAAATAAACCATGAAAAGAAAGCTAATAAAGCAATAATTAAAACCACTGGCACAAAATAACTTGTAACTTTGTCTGCAAATGCCTGTATTGGAATTTTAGAACCCTGGGCTTCTTCAACTAATTTTATAATCTGGCTCAAAAAAGTATCTTTCCCAATTTTAGTAGCTTTAACATATAATATTCCATCCTGATTTATTGTTGCTCCAATAACTTTGTCATCTTTTTTCTTTTCTACCGGCATGCTCTCTCCAGAAACCATAGACTCATCGACGCTAGATTCGCCATTGACAACAACCCCATCGGTAGGAACTTTCTCTCCAGGTCTAACAACAACTACATCCCCAAGTTTTACTTCATCAATTCTAACTTGCTTTTCTTTTCCATTAACTAAAATTACTGCAGTTTTTGCTTCAAGAGTCATAAGTTTTTTTATTGCCTGGGATGCTCTGCCTCTTGCTTTTGCTTCAACATATCTCCCTGTTAAAAAAAACGCCATAATCATTCCGCCTATTCCAGAATAATCTTCTATGGGCATAGCAAATCTCAGCAAGCCAGTTAAAAATGCTATAACTGTTCCCAAAGAAATTAAAACATCCATATTAAAAGAGAGGTATTTAATGGATTTTACAGCACTCCTTATCGTCGGATAACCAACAATAAATAAAATTGGGAATGCCAGGATTAATGGTAGAGTTTTTATCGCAAGATTTTCAATTCCTAGTATCTTCTCAAATAAAATTCCTATTATTGCAATTGGAGCCGCAAAGCTCCAGGCAATCCACATTCTTTTTTTGGCTTTTTGCATCTCTATGAGATCAATGTCTTCCTCAACTTTTTCCTCTCCTGCAATTTCATAGCCAGCATCTTCAATAGCTTTCCTGACTTTTCCTTTTTCAGCAGAATAGATTATTTTTGCTTTATGCAGATTTATGTTTAGTTCAATGTTTTTTACTCCATTAACTTTTTTCAGGGCGTTTTCAATAGTCACCGCACAATGCGGATTGTCTAAGCCTGGAATAATGAAAGTTGTTGTATCCTCTCTTCCTTTATCTTGTATGCTCTCTTGCTCAGAAACCGCTTTATAATCTCCTGCCATAGAAACAGCCTTTATAATTTCATTATCTTTATTTTCGTCTACTTCAACATAAGCTTTTTTTGTTGCAAAATTTACACTTACTTCTCTAACTCCTTTGATTTTTTTTATTGCTTTTTCTATTTTAGAAGCACAACTTGCGCAGTGCATTCCTTCTATTCTAAAAATTTTTTTAGGCATATTATCTTTAAGATTTAAATAATTAGGATCTTATAAATCTAATGGCTTACCCCTTCTTACAGCACTCCACAATTTTATTAACGGAGTTTTGAGAGACCAATCTTTAAACCTTGGCGTTACTATTAAAAGATAATTACTTGATTTTAACAAAATTTATATAACAAAGAATATGCTTTTTATTAAAAAGGTGAAGAAAATAGAGGTTTACAAGAATTACATTAATGGAAAATGGGTTGATTCTAATAGCAAAAAAACTTTTACTAGCTTAAATCCTGCAAATGAAGAGATTATAGGTAGGTTTCAAACAAGCAATAAAAAAGATGTTGATCTAGCTGTTAAATCTGCTCAAGACTCCTATGAAGGATGGTCTTCTACTCCAGCTCCAAAAAGAGCAGAGATTTTATTTGAAGTTACCAGGTTATTAAAAAAAGACAAGCAAAGCTTAGGCAAACTAGTAACTATGGAAATGGGCAAGGTTTTGAAAGAGGCTTTAGGTGATGTCCAGGAGTCTATTGATATTTTTGAGTATATGGCTGGAGAAGGAAGAAGATTATTCGGGCATACAACTCCATCTGAATTAATGAATAAAGCTGCTTTTACAATTAGAATGCCTATAGGCCCCGTTGGCTTAATCACACCATGGAATTTTCCAACTGCAATTCCTTCATGGAAATTAGCTCCTGCATTAGTATGTGGAAATACAGTCGTGTTCAAACCAAGTTCAGATACTCCTTTATGTGCTATAGAACTAGTTAAGATACTGGAAAAAGCCGGTGTTCCTAAAGGCGTTGTTAATTTAGTTACTGGAAGTGCAAGAGAGGTCGGAGAAGCCATTGTTAAGCATCCTAAAATTAGAGGGATAAGCTTCACAGGAAGCAAACTAACTGGAGAATATATTATTAAAAATGCTGGACTGAAGAAAGTTGGATTAGAATTGGGAGGAAAGAAT
>Ga0209541_10012831_pt1 | contig 12916 bp, 10 predicted proteins | sample RifCSPlowO2_01_FD_184027 | JGI IMG/M metagenome (GOLD analysis project Ga0209541, IMG submission 184027) | Groundwater microbial communities from Rifle, Colorado - Rifle CSP2_plank lowO2_0.1 (SPAdes) (version 2) | ecosystem: Environmental > Aquatic > Deep subsurface > Groundwater | place...
TAGAAGATCAAACAAAAAAAGCGATTTTAGCAATTCTTTCTTTTAGTTTTGCCGTAATCATTTTACTAAGCGTCTGGCACAAAGCCGGCCCTTTCGGCGAATTTACCGCCAAAATTTTCACTTACCTTTTCGGATGGGGCTATTTTATTCTTCCCGCGGTGCTTTTAATGATGGCCTATGAGTTTTTAAAATCGCGCAGACGCCATATTTACTTCGCGACTATTTTCGGCGCATTTTTGTTTTTTGTTTCTATTTTGGGGATATTGGACTTAACCCTTGAAAATGGCAAAGCGGGGATTGCGGGTTACATTGCGTCTCTGTTTTTGGAGAAACTCTTCGGTTTTTGGGCTTCTATTATTTTACTGGCTTCATTTTCCGTCATAGCGCTGATAATGATGATGAATATTCCTCTAAAAATCGGAAAAGACGAAAATGAAGAAGATGATGAAGAAGATAAAGAAGATGAGGAAGAATCGGAACCGGTTGTCAATCATGCTATGCCGGTTAAAGAAGAACCGATTGCCGTTGTAACGAAAACTGCGATAAAGACGGCAAAAGACGGTGAAGAAGATTTTAAATCCCCAAAATTTTCTGGGGCTTACAATCCTCCGATTATTGATTTGCTTGAAAGAGCCGAGGCTCGGCCGCTTGCTGGAGACATTAAAGCCAACGCCAACATTATCAGAAGAACGCTCCAAAATTTCGGAATTGACGTGGAAATGGGCGAAGTAAATATCGGGCCGACGGTAACCCAATATACTTTGCGTCCGGCGCAAGGCGTCAAACTTTCAAAAATCATCACCCTGCACAACGACTTAGCCTTAGCTCTGGCGGCGCACCCTCTAAGAATTGAGGCACCGATTCCGGGCAAAGCCCTAGTTGGAATTGAAGTGCCCAACAAATCAATTGCTTTGGTGCGGCTTGGCAGCCTGCTTGATAATAATGCCTTCAAGCAAGCGCCAGCGCTTCTAAATTTTGCTATCGGGCGAGATGTTAGCGGCCAGCCGATTTATGCCGACCTTTCCAAGATGCCGCATTTGCTGATTGCCGGCGCCACCGGAAGCGGAAAATCAGTTGGCATCCACAGTTTGATTACTTCGCTTATCTGGCGCAACGGGCCGGCGCAGTTAAAACTTATTCTTATTGACCCTAAGCGCGTTGAACTTGCCTATTATCGCGACTTGCCCCATCTCTTAGCCCCGGTTATTTCCGACGGAAAAAAATCCATTAATGCTTTGAGATGGGCGGTGAAAGAAATGGAGTATCGTTACGAAACCCTTTCGGAATACAACGCCAGAGATATCGATGGTTTTAATACTGCGATTCTTAAAAGAAAAGAAGAAAATTTGTTTATGCCGTATCTTGTGATTATTATTGATGAACTGGCTGACTTGATGGCGGCGTACGGGCGGGAAGTTGAGGGCACAATTATCCGTTTAGCCCAGATGGCGCGTGCTGTCGGCATTCATCTTGTGGTTTCTACCCAGCGGCCGTCTGTTGAAGTTTTAACCGGGCTTATTAAGGCCAACATAACTTCGCGCGTCGCTTTGCAAGTGCCATCCCAAGTTGATTCGCGCACTATTTTGGATATGGCCGGCGCAGAAAAACTGCTGGGCAACGGCGATATGCTTTACCTTTCAAACGACAGTTCCAAGCCGAGAAGAATACAAGGAGTTTATATTTCCGAAAAAGAAATTAAACGCGTAGTTGAATACATCGCCGAAAAAAATCCGCTTTCCGTTCCTGAATCTGAAGGAATGGGGATAATTGAAAATAATCCCGGCGGCAATTTTAATGGCGCGAATTCCGGTAAATTTTTTGATGAAATCGGCGACGAGTTATTTGAAGAAGCAAAAAATGTGATACTGCAGGCCAAAAAGGCGTCAGCCTCTCTTCTGCAGCGCCGCCTTAGCATTGGCTACGCGCGAGCGGCCCGATTACTGGATATTTTGGAAGAAAAAGGTTATATTGGCCCGGGAGACGGCGCCAAACCGAGGGAAGTTTACCTCCAAAAATTTGACCAACAAAATGGCGATAAAAACAATTAAATCTGAAAATAAATCAAATTTAGAATCTGCGAAAATCAGCTTAGCCGATTTTTTGAAGGAAAAAAGGAAAAGCAGGGGCCTAAGTTTGGAACAATTAAGCGATTTAACCAAAATTCAGGTTTATCACTTAAATGCCATGGAAAATGGAAATTTTGACAACTTGCCGCCGACGGTTTATCGCGCCGGAATTTTTAAGCGGCTTTCTAAATTTATAGGCGCTGATGCGGATGAAATAATGGAAATGTATGGGAAAGAAGCTGGAGAAAGCAGCAATCCCGATTATACCAATGATGTTGTATTGCCAAATTTTTTTTTTTATTTTACATTAACACCGAAGAAAATAACCATATTTTTTGGGAGCCTGCTTTTAATCGGATTATTAGTTTATCTCTGGCATCAATTAAATTTTTTAACCGGACCGCCAACGCTTGTAATTGAGCCAAGAGAAAATATTGCCGTTCAAAGCGAATCAATATCGGTCAAGGGTCGAACCGACAGCGGCATTAATCTTGAAATAAACGGCGAAAATGTTTATGTGGATTTTAACGGCAGTTTTTCAAAAGATGTTCGGCTGGCGGCTGGATTAAATACGATTGAAGTTGTGGCGGTGAATAAATTCGGAAAATCAACCAAAATACTAAGGCAAATTTTTAGAGAAAACATACAGTAATTTTAATAAATAAAAACTATGGTTAAACAAACAAAGGAGGTTAAAGACAACAGGTCAAAAATTTTAGATGATACCGTAAAAATCTTAAGAGAGCGTTTTGGCGACGGTTCGGTGATGAAACTTGGCGAAGTGCCCAAAGTTGATGTTGAAATAATCCCAACCGGTTCGGTTTCTTTAAATTTAGCGCTTGGAGTCGGAGGAATCCCCAAGGGCCGGATTATTGAAATTTACGGTCCGGAATCTTCCGGGAAAACAACCCTGGCCTTGCATATAATAGCCGAAGCCCAAAAAAAAGGCGGGCTAGCCGCTTTTGTTGATGCCGAACACGCTTTAGATCCGGAATATGCTAAAAAAATCGGCGTCCAGATTAACGACCTTCTGATTTCCCAGCCGGACAACGGTGAACAAGCGCTTGAAATTGTTGAAAGCTTGGTGCGTTCAAGCGCTTGCGATGTTATTGTGGTAGACTCGGTGGCGGCTCTGACTCCAAGAGCGGAAATTGAAGGCGAAATGGGCGATCAGCATATGGGACTTCAGGCCCGATTAATGTCGCAAGCATTGAGAAAGCTAAACGCTATTGCGGCAAAAAGCAATACGGCGGTTATTTTCATAAATCAGTTAAGAATGAAAATCGGAGTGTTTTTCGGCAATCCGGAAACCCAACCGGGCGGCATGGCGCTTAAATTTTATTCGTCGGTTCGGCTTGATGTTCGCCGCAACGCCCAGATTAAAAAAGGAGACGATATTATTGGGAACAGAGTGACGGTTAAAGTCGTGAAAAATAAAGTGGCGGCGCCTTTTAAAATCGCCGAGTTTGACATTATGTATAACGAAGGTATTTCCAAAGAAGGAGATATAATAAATTGCGGATTAAAATACGGCGTGCTTTCTAAATCGGGTACTTGGCTTAATTACGAAAACCAAAAATTAGGCCAAGGCGTTGAAGCAGCAAGGCAGTATTTGAAAGAAAATCCCAATCTCATAAAAGATATAACGCAAAATATCAAAAAGGTTTTATCTTGACGTATAAGGCATCAATCCCAATGCCCGGGCGCGTTTTATAGCGCGCGCTAAGTTGCGTTGGTGTTTGGCGCACAAGTGGCTGCGCTTGCGCGGCATAATTTTTGCTTGAGCAGAAATAAAATGACGCAAAGTTTCGGAATCTTTATAATCAATTATTTTATCGTTTTGAGCGCAAAAATAACAAACTTTTTTGTCTTCCATAAATTTCTATAAATTTAAAATGGTATATTATCAACGTTAATTTCTTCAGTAGCGGGCTTACTAACGAATTCATCTAGTTGAATTTCTGGAAGCGCTTCTGTTTCAACTGCGGCTGCGGGCTGGGTTGGTCGAATTGAATTTACAGCTGACGCCTCAGACGTCTGCGGGCGGGGCCCCAGTTGCATATTTTCAGTAACAACTTCAGTCCGATATCTTTTTTGTCCCTGCTGGTCTTGCCAGCTTCTTGTTACAAGGCGGCCCTCAATAAATACTAAACGTCCCTTGGCGAGATATTGCTTGGCGATTTCGGCAAGACGCCCCCAAACAACAACGTTATGAAACTCCGTTTGGGTTTGTTTGTTACCCGTTGGATCGGTCCACATTCGGTTGGTGGCAACGCCAAAGTTAACAACCGATTGGCCGGACGGCGTCTGTCTCATTTCCGGGTCGCGGGTCAAATTTCCTAAAATAAATGCTTTATTTAGATTCATAATTACAAAATTATCCTTTAAGAATATTTTCTAATTTCTGGTCAAAACTTTGGGGTTGGTTTGATGTTTCTAACCCTGGCAATTTTGGCGATTCAATTTTATAGGGCGTTAATTTAGAATAATCCGCGACTACTAAAAATCTTAGTAATTTTTTATTAGAAGACAAAACGTTCTTGATTTTATCAAGACTATCTAGGTCAGCCGAAAAAAGTGCCCAACCAAAAAGTGCCCGGTCCTGTTTTTTTATAGGATAGGCCAATCGCCTTTGTTCGAGCGGATTCAACTGAACATCTTCTCCTCCGTTTTCGCTTATCATCCTGCCTAGTTCCGCAGCTTCAGAATCGATCTTATCTTCCGGCGTTTCCGGGCTTAAAAAGTATGACAGTTCGTACTTTTTTTTATTTTCTGTTTCAGACATTAGCGATAATTTATCATGATGAAGTAGTTATTGTCAACAAAAACCGCTGGGCAAACCATGCGGTTTAATCTTTAAATTCGGGATATTTTTCTTTACTATGCCAATTCTAGCTTTTCATCAGCCGCTCCGAAGGGGTGTTCAATAGCTTTTTGGGTTCCGGCTTACACTATTTTTTTACTTATACACTTAAATAATAATTCTGCTATAGCAAAATCATTATACAAATATATCAAACGTAAATAATTTATAATTATAATTCAAAATGCTTTTTTAACCTGATTTCGTGATGTTTTAAATCGTCGGTGACGACAACATCAACGTTGAAGGGAATATTGAAAATTTCTCTTAGGAATCTAATTTCGTCATCGCACGGATAGGGTGTAACCCAAACACTGTCTTGCAATCTCAAAAAATCTAATTCTTTGAGTTTGTATCTTAAAGCTTCTCTAGCTTTTTTAGCTTTTTCCGGGATATCAAACATTACTAATCGCCACTTGCCGTCCCATTTGTTTGGTTTGTTTAATATCATATTGTCGATATCAAACTTTTTTAAATATTTTTTGCCATTATTGGTGATTTTTACGGTTATTACGCCATTTTCATCTTTAATATATTCAATTAAACCGCGTTTTTTTAAATAATAAGCACTGGCTCTAATTTGTTTTATTTTATATTTGAGAAACTTAAAAAGACTTTTTGCTACTTTGGGACCGCCGATTGGCGAAAGCATAGCAAAAGTCAAAATACCACCCAGCGCCAGATATTTTAGTATATTTTTAGAAATTTTGTTTTTCACCCAGCTTTTGTGATTTGTATTATATAATTTTTAGAATCTTTTTGCTATAGCTAAATTATTATACACAGTGAATTAAAGTTTTATATCCTATGTTTTATATTTTAAATTCAACCACGTCGCCGTCGCAGACGATATATCCCTTTCCCTCAATGCGTAGTAACCCTTTGTTGCGAGCCGCGGCCCATGAGCCGCATTCCAAAAGCTTTTTCCAATTTATGACTTCGGCGCGGATAAATTTTTCTTTAAAATCGGTATGAATAACAGTACCGGCTTCGGGAGCGGCAAATCCAGCTTTTATCGTCCAGCCGCGAGTTTCATCTTCGCCGGTTGTAAAATAAGTTATAAGACCCAATAAACTATAGGCAGTTTTTATTAAATCGCTTATGTGCGATTCGTCTTTGAACTCTTTTGCTTCGTCTTCATTCATTTCGGAAAGTTCGGATTCAAATTGCAAGTTTAAACTAAGGCTGTGATTTACTGATATTCCGATGTTTTTATCTTTATTATCGGCCACATTGAAAACAAAAAGAAACGGCTTAAGCGTTAAAAGACCGAGGTCTTTTATGGCGCTAAGCTCTTCGTACTGAAGATTGGCTTTTATTGCCAAATCGCCGGCGTCAAGAACCGATTTAACTTTTTCTAAAATTATTTTTTGTTCTTGGGCGCTTTTAGAACCGCTTTTTAACTCTTTTTCATTCTTTTCCAGACGTTTTTTTACGGTTTGAAGATCGGCGGCGGCTAGTTCAAGTTGGATCGTTTCTATGTCTCGTTTTGGATTAATATTTCCTTCAACATGAATAATATCAGGGTTTTCAAAGGCGCGGACGACCTCAACAATAGCGTCAACTTCCCGGATATGCGATAAAAATTGATTGCCGAGTCCGGCGCCTTCATGGGCGCCTTTAACAAGCCCCGCGATATCAACGAATTCAATTGCCGCTGGAATTATTTTTTTTGACTTGGACATTTCAGCCAGCTTAAAAATTCGTTCGTCGGGAACTTTGACTATTCCGATGTTCGGATTAATGGTGGCAAATGGAAAATTGGCGATATTAACTTTTTCCCGCGTCAGCGCCTTAAAAAGTGTTGATTTGCCGACATTGGGCAACCCAACAATACCGATTTTTAGTGACATATTTTTTTATTTATAATAATTTGTGAATTTTCCAAACGTCGCCGGCACCAATAGTTAAGATTACAGAATTTTTATCAACGTTATTTTTTATATATTCTGCCGCATCATTGATTGTTGCCATATAAATCGCTTTACATTTGTTTTGACCAATTTCTTTCACCAGATTTGTAGCGTGAATATTGCCGCTGGTTTCTCTCGCCGAAGGATAAATATTAAGCACAATTGTCAGATCAGAATTCTTAAAAGACCGGCCAAAGTCTTTAACAAACGTTTTGGTCCGGCTAAACGTATGAGGATGAAATACTGTTACAATATATTTATCATAATATTTATTCCGCAAAGCCGCCAAAGTGGCCACAATCTCTGTGGGATGATGGCCGTAATCATCTATAATAATATAATTATTATTATTGATTTTTTCCATTCTTCTTTTAATGCCGTAGAATTGCTTAAGCGTTTTTTTAATTTGTTCTTTTTTAATGCCTAATCTGTAGGCCATGATAGCGCTTGCTGCGGCGTTAAGAATATTGTGTTTTCCGTAAACCGATAATTTAATGTCTAAAAATTTTTTGTTTCTTTTTAATATTGAAAATTGGTTTAAATCCGAATTAACTTGAGTGATTATAAAATCTGAATCTTTGTGAAAACCGTAACTGCTGAAGTTGCCGTTCATCGTTTTGAAAATTCGGCATGCATTTTTATTGTCGTAATTAAACAGAATAAACCCGCCGTTTTTCAAAATTTTTGACACCAATCGATAAAATACCGAAAAATAATGTTTGTCGTTTTTAAAAAAATCAGGATGGTCAAAATCAACGTTCGTCAGTATGATATTTAAAGGTTGGTAATATTGAAATTTATCTTGATATTCATCGGCTTCGAATATAAAAAATTTTGGATTTTTAACCTTACTGTTAAGAAATTCTGCTATTGTTCCGGTTAAGGTAATGGTGCGTTCATTAGATTTCATTACAAGCCCCAGCATGGAGGTGGTGGTGGTTTTTCCGTGGCTGCCGCATATTCCGATCGAATTAAATTTTTTTGAGAGACTGCCCACTATTTCGGGATAGGTAGCAATCGGTATTTTTAAAATTTTAGCACGAGAAACTTCCAAATTGCGTTCGTTGTAAGCAGTTGAAACTATAATAATATCCGGTTTCGTTACATTAATGTGCGAAGGATTAAAATTTTCATAATATTTAATATTGTTTTTTATAAGCTGGTCTTCTGTAAAAAATTTTTCAGAAGTATCCGAGCCCGTGATTTGATAGCCGATATTTTTTAATAACACAGCCAAAGAAGACATGCCCGTGCCTTTTATGCCTATCATATAAATTTTTCGTATCTTTTTATCAAGCATTAGAATTATAGTATAATCGAATTATGATTAATCAGGCAATTTTCAGAGCTTACGACATTCGGGGAATATATCCCGACGAAATTGATGAAAAATCAGCCTATCAAATCGGCTTGGCTTTTGCCGCTTATGTTAAAGATAGCGGAACTGAACAAATAATCACAGGTTGCGATGCCAGAATCTCTTCTCCGGTTTTAAGCCGATCATTCATTCGGGGCGTTACTGACGCGGGAATAAACATTTTAAATATTGGTTTGGCACCCGTTGACATGGTTTATTTCGCTTCAGGCTCAATGCATCTTCCAGCCGCCATGATAACCGCTTCTCACAATCCGGGGGAATATAATGGATTTAAATTGATGCGGAAGGATGCTGATCTTATGGGTATTAATTCTGGCCTTAGCGATGTTAAAAAATTAATTGAAGAAAAACGGCCGTTAAAATCAAAAAAAGGCCTAGTTGTTGAGAAATCAATTAAAAACGATTACATAGAACATGTTTTAGGTTTTACCGAGTATGATTATATCCGGCCGATGCGCATTGCCGTTGATGCTGGTTCCGGTTCAGTCGGCCCGATTCTTGGGAAAATTTTGGGGAAATTGTCAGTTAATTACACGCCTTTGTATTTTAATCCCGACGGCAATTTTCCATATCATGAGCCGGACCCTAAGAAAGAAAAAAACCTTTCGGATCTAAAGAATGAAGTAACTACCAATCACTACCATTTCGGCTGCGCTTTTGATGGCGATGGCGATCGGATTATTTTCATAGACGAGGAAGGAAAATATATTTCACCGTCAATAATTGGCGCCCTAATGGCAAAGTATTTTTTGAAAAAAAATCCATATAGCAAAATTGTTTATGGCGCCGATTCAAGCCAAATTATTCCCGATACAATTGATATTTACGGTGGTAAAGCCATACGGGAAAAGGTAGGCCACACCAATATTAACAAACGGCTTAGAACGGAAAGAGGAATTTTAGGTATTGAAACATCGGGACATTATTTTTTTAAAAATAATTTTTATGCCGATTCCGGCATTATCAGTTTGATGGTAATAATAGATATTTTAAGCAGACAAAAGAAGAGTTTGTCTCTTATGGTCTCGGAGTTTTCCAAATATGTTTCCACGCCGGAAATAAATCTTAAAATGGATGATTCGGAAGAATTGATAAAAAAAATAGCCCAAAATTTTGAGGGCTATGAAATTGACTGGCTGGACGGCTTAACCGTCAGAACCGATAATTTTTGGCTGAATTTAAGGCTATCAAACACCGAACCGGTAGTCCGCCTTAATATTGAAGCCAAAAACGAACTAATTTTAGAAAGAGTAAAAAAAGATCTATTCAGGTTGATAAAGAAATTTAAATAATATCCAGTTGGGGCAATCCGGATAAGGTTTCGTTAAATTTAATTTTTAGAAGTCCGCAATTTCCAAAATGCACGGCGCCAAAAAATTCTTCAGGTTTAATTCCAAGTAGCAGGGCGGCTATAATACTGTTCATGCCGCCATGGCCGACTATTAATAAATCTCCATTATAAGCATTTTTAGTTGGTAATCGGCCAATAAAATTATTAGCCCTGACTACCGCTTGTTCAAAACTCTCCCCTCCGGGGAATTGAGCACTTTTTAATTTGATTGGACAATGACTGTACCAATCTCTGAAAATGGTGAGATATTTTTCTTTCATTTCGTTAAAAAGCATTCCTTCCAAATTACCGGAGTCAATTTCTAGCAAACTTTCATCGTATTTTACTATTAATGATGAAAATTTTGGTTTTTCTGTAAGGATATTGGAAACAATAATCGCCGTTTCCTGGGCTCTTTTAGTCGGGCTATGAATTATAACTCTGATATTTTCTTCCACTAACCTTTCACCCAATTTTTGGGCCTGATGCCTACCGAATTTCGTAAGAAGCATATCTATTTTTTGCGTTTGGATATATCTAAAAACTTGGGCATCGGTTTGTCCGTGCCGCGCGATAAAGATATTTTCCATTTTTCTACCCCCTTATAATTTTTAAACAACCAAAACTACCACCTTGGTGGAGGTATCATGGCACATTCTTATAATTTAGTCAATTATCAAACCGATTTTTTCTTTGACTTCTTTTAAAGTTTTTTCGGCGATGGCCGAGGCTTTTTTAGCTCCTTCGGATAAGACTTTTTTAACATAGCCGGGATTTTTGGAAAATTCTTCGTGTTTTTTTCGAAAATCGGCGAAATAATCAACAATAAGTTCCGCAAGCCGAGGCTTAAATTCAGAATATTTTAATTTTCCGGCCTTATGAGCTTTTTTGTAATCCAGATATTCGGTTTTTTCCTCTTTTGTTTCTGCCAGGGCGTTAAAGATTAAGAGCAAGTTATCGCCACCCTTGGTCGTCCGAAGCTTCAGCGAAGGAGACATGCCACCAATGTCGCTGACCGCAGATTTTATTTTTTCTTTGATAATATTCGGAGAATCAAGCAGGGCGATATATGATTTTTCTCCTTGCGACTTAGACATTTTTTTTGTTGGATCGGTTAAACTCATAATCCGCGGCGTTTCAGTTAAAATTATTTTAGGATCTGGGAAAGTTTTTCCGAAACGGGAATTAAACCGGCGGGCAGTATTGCGAGCAAGTTCTAAATGCTGAATTTGGTCCTCTCCAACCGGCACTGCTTCGGTTTTATAAATTAAAATATCAGCGGCCATTAAAACTGGATAATCAAAAAGTCCGACATTCGCGCTCTCTTTTTGCCCCAGCCCTTTTTCTTTGAACTGGGTCATTCTTGAGAGCTCTCCCATCGGCGTGATGGTATTAAAAATCCAACAGAGCTCTGCATGATGGGGGATTTGCGATTGCTGAAAAATAACTGATTTTTTTGGGTTAAGCCCCAGGGCTAGTAAATCTGTTGCCAAACCTAAAATATCTCTTGATTTTTGTTTGGGATTGTATTCTTCAGTTAATGAATGATAATCGGCAATAAAAAAGAAACATTCGTTTTTAGAATCAGATTGAAGTTCAAGCCACTTTTTAATGGCTCCCAAATAATTTCCGATATGAAGCTCTCCCGAGGGCTGGATGCCCGAAATAATTCTTGGCATGTTTTAAATTTCCACAATCACCGGCAAGATCATCGGCCGGCGCTTAGTTTTAGTATATAAGAATTGGCCGATTTTGTCCCGCAAATTGTTTCTGATGTACACCCAGTTAATGTCGGTTCCGGCAATGGCGCTTCTTACAATCGTTTCCTTTATTTTTTTGCGCGTTTGCCTAAGCAGTTCTTTAGATTCTTTCATGTAAATAAAACCGCGCGAAATTATATCGGGTTCTCCTTTAACTTTGCCGGTTTGGCTGTCCACGACGGCGATAATAACAAACATTCCGTCAGCCGACATAAGCTGGCGGTCGCGCAAAACCACGTCGCTCACATCGCCAACACCAAGTCCGTCAACCATAACCACGTTTGAATCAACAATATTTTTAGTAACGATAATTTTATCCCGCGTCAATTCAACAACTTGGCCATTTTCCGCCAAAGCAATCCTTTCAGCAGGCAAATTCAGCACTTCTTTCCCAAGTTCGGCGTGGCGGGCCATCATTGAGAAATAGCCATGGATAGGCATAAGAAACCGGGGCCGAATCAACCTAAGCATTTCTCTTAAGTCCTCGCGCTCACCGTGCCCCGAAGCGTGAATGTCCATCATCTTATAGTGGAATACTTGAGCGCCGCGCTTATAGAGGTTGTCTTTGAGCGCTTGAACCGAACGCTCGTTACCGGGCACAACCGATGAAGAGAAAATCACCGTGTCACCTCTTTTCACTTGGATTTCTTTGTGTTCGCCATTAGCGTAGCGCATTAAAAACGCATTGCTTTCTCCTTGGGCGCCGGTGCCGATTACGGTAATTTTATTGTCCGAATATTTATGGATGTCCTTAGCTTCAATTAAAGTATGTTTTTCCACCCTGATGTATCCAAGTTCTTTTGAAATTTCCACGTTGCTTTTCATCGTGTAGCCCTGAATTATGACTTTTCGTCCATACTGCTCGGAAAGCGATATTAACTGCTGGACGCGATTTAAGAGGGAACCGAAAGTGGCGGCGATAATTCTCCCTTCCGCTTTTTTGAAAAGAACCTCTAAATTTTCTTTGATGGTTCGTTCGGAAATTGAATGGCCTTCTTCTTCAGCGCCGGTGGAATCTCCCAAAAGCAAAATCACGCCTTTGTCGCCATACTCTTTAAGTTTTGAAATATCGGTTGGCTTATCATTAACCGGATGGGGGTCAAATTTAAAATCAGATGTATCGATTATAGTGCCGACTGGCGTGTCAATCTTAACGCCGAAGTCATCGGGAATATTATGATTGACATGAAAAAATCCGACTTGAAAGGGACCGAGTTTAATTGTTTCATCTTCTTTAACCACTTTCAGATTTAATTTCGGCGCGTTGGGAAAATCTGTTTGCCGTTTTTTAATGATGGCGGCGGTAAGGGGCGAAGCAAAAAGCGGGGGATTGCCAATTTTAGAAATTGCATACGGCACGGCGCCGATATGGTCGTAATGCCCGTGAGTAAAGAAAATACCCAAGATTTTGCTTTTGTTATTTTGCAAATACTTAGTGTTAGGGATGGTGAAATCAATTCCCGGCATGTCCAATTCCGGAAATCCCAACCCCATGTCAATAACAATAATTCGGCCGTCGTACTCCAAAACCGTCATATTCCGGCCAATTTCCCCAAGACCACCCAAAGGAATCACTTTTAATACCCCATCTTTTTTTGAACGTGTT
>Ga0209541_10012832_pt1 | contig 12914 bp, 11 predicted proteins | sample RifCSPlowO2_01_FD_184027 | JGI IMG/M metagenome (GOLD analysis project Ga0209541, IMG submission 184027) | Groundwater microbial communities from Rifle, Colorado - Rifle CSP2_plank lowO2_0.1 (SPAdes) (version 2) | ecosystem: Environmental > Aquatic > Deep subsurface > Groundwater | place...
CTAAAGCGTCTATGCCCACGCCGCGGGTTGGAGCAGGTGCCGCGACCCTTGACGGAAAGCTCTATGTGTTAGGAGGAGCAAATGGCGGTGCCCCGATCAATACGTTCGAAATGTATGACCCGACCACCAATGCGTGGACTGCAAAAGCGTCCTTTCCTACCGGGATAAGCGGTCCTGTTTTGGGAGTTATCAACGGCAAACTCTACGCCGCAGGAGGATTAGTGGTCTGCTGCACGGCTTCGGCGGCACTGTGGGAGTATGATCCGACAACAAATACATGGACAAGCAAAGCGTCTCTGCCTGAAGGGCGCAACAGTGCGGCGGGCGGGGTCATCGACGGCACTCTCTATGTCGCAGGAGGAGGAGACCAGTTCAATACCGATTCACTCTTCGCGTACGATGCTGGTACCAACTCATGGACAACAGATGAGCCTATGACGGAGGTTCGTGCCGCTCATGCCGCCGCAGTCATTGATGGAAAACTCTATGTTGTGGGAGGCGCAGGCGCAAGTGGGTTAGCGCTCTCTCTCTTAGAGTTCGAACCGACGATTGCGCCGCCGACAACGGGAACGCTTATTGTTGAAAAGGTGATTGTAAACAGCGCTTCTACAACCAATCAGTTTGCGTTTTTGGTAAACGGCGGACCAGTAACACCGTTTGAAACTGATGGTGAGAACTCTCTTGAACTTACTCCCGGCACATACAATGTGGTTGAGGCATTCCGGCCGTGGTTTACTCCCACCTTCAACAACTGCAAGGGGGTTGTGCTTGATGCAGGAGAGACAGAAACTTGCACCATAACCAACACGGCGATACATTCACCTGAAATATCGGGTGACCTCACAGGCACGGTCATCGCCGGTAGTGCCGAAACCGCCTTGGGCCAACTAGGAGCAAATCAAACCCGTATCATATGGACTGCTATTGGTGGCACGAACACTAATCCTTCGGCTACCTTCAGCTATGTGGTAGACAATCTTACCGAGACAGTGAATGGCTCAACTCTCTTCGATAATCCATTCGATGTCGCACCTCCTGCCGGCCCAGTACCCGTTTCGGTGTTTGGTACCTGGAGTGCGTCAGGCGGAAAAGCGTTCTTGGCCCAAAGTGGTGCCGCCCAGAACTTCTCTGCGCTTGGTGATGCGGTGATTCAAGTGAGCGGGACATTCCTTACGAACTTCAACGCAAACGTAAGCGGAGGCCTTAGAAGCAACAACGACTTCAGTATTGATGCGAGGTTTGATCTCATAGTACCCTCTCTTGCTGGAAGTAATTATGCAATGGTACTTACTGATGGAGCTTCTCCTAATGTCCCGAACCAAAACATATTCCTCAATGTCGGTAAATCGACGGTTGACGGGATTGTGCGGGTAAGCTTTGCAGAGGACAACTTCAACACAGAGCAGCGCATTGTTATAAGCCGAGTTCCACTCACACCAGCCCCTGGAGATGACCAAATTGTGCTTCACTACAACCATGTCGCGGGGACCCATGAGATTACGGCGTCGTTTGATCTTCTTGATAATGGCGTCGTGATGAGCTCTACCCCTATGCCCGGAGTAGCACAAAGCTTTGACTACATAGATCTGGCTCGCGCAGTAATTGCAGGGTCGGCACTAGGGACCCTTGAATCACAACGCGTGGGCACCTACGGTACGCTCACACTTGCAGAATCAACCGGGGCATGGGACTACGAGCTTGGAGTAACACCCGCGCAGCAAACTGCGATTGCCAACCTTGTAGAAGGATCAAGTGTTACTGACAACTTCAACGTTCAAGCAAAACATTATTCATCAGGCCCTGGGTCGTTGCAGGCGCTTGTTATAAACGTTGAAAAGCCGACCGCTGCGCAGACCATTGAGAGCCTCAACACCACTATCGCGGGCATGGGCCTGCCTGCGGGTGTGGCGAGTAGCTTGAGCGCCACGCTCGGCAACATCAATACCAACAACGCCAACTCGGCGTGCGGTAAGGTGGGCGCCTTCATCAACAAGGTCAACGACAGTCTTCAAAACGGAGAGTTGACCCAAGCTCAGGCCAACCAGCTTTTGCAAGCGGCCGGCTACATACAGACGAGTTTGGGTTGCTCGGTGTAAATATCGATAGAAATATTGTTCTCAACAAACCAGCTCCGCAAAAACGGGGTTGTTTTGTTTATGTGTTGAAAAATAGGGGTTTTAGGGCTATACTCCAAGGTATATGGAGTTTATCCCTGCACCCAAAAAGGGCTTTGTACCGGTACGCTTTATTGAGGGGGTGCTCTCTCGCTACAGCGGCAAAGAACTGCTCGTGGGGTACGGAGACAAGAAACCTCTTGTCCGCCGGAAACTCATACTATTTCTGCGCAAAATAGTAGCGACCGCGAAGCAAAATCGCCTGAAAAACCTCGACATCAACTGGAAAGATCTTCGCGCTCTTGCATCTAAGGATGTGTCCGATCTGGCGCTGGGGAAGCTCGCGGGAGAAGCCTTTGTAATGGCCGACTACGAGCACGTCGCTTACAAAGAGAAGCCGAGGGAGGGATTTTCATTCATTGAGACAATTGCGGTACGCAATACACCCGAAGAAGTAAAACGGGGAGGATTTTGGGTTGGGGAACAAATCGCTCTCGAGGTTAACGAGTGCCGCTCACTTTCCAATATGCCGGGCGGGGACATGACACCAAAAATCCTCGCTGCAGCGGCAAAAAAGGCGGTTAAAGGAACAAAAGCAAAAATCAAAGTGCTTGGCCGCAAAGAGATGACTAAGCTCGGCATGGGTGCGGTCTTAGGTATTGCCAAGGGTTCCAGCGAAGAACCACAGTTTATCGTCATGGAGTATTGGGGCGCGGCTAAAAAAGATAAGCCGGTTGTGTTAATAGGAAAGGGGGTTACGTTTGATACTGGGGGACTTCAGGTCAAACCGGGGGACTCAATGCTCGGTATGCACATGGACATGTCGGGAGGAGCTGCGGTAATACATGCGGTCGCGCTTGCCGCAAAACTAAAAGTGAAAGCGAACGTTGTCGGGCTCATACCAGCGGTTGAAAATTCTCCAAGCGGAGAGGCCGTGCGGCCGGGCGATATTTTAAAGTCGCTTTCCGGTAAGACAATCGAAATTTTGCATACCGATGCGGAGGGCCGGGTAATACTTGCCGACGCACTGACCTACTCCAAACGCTACAACCCGCAAGTGGTTGTTGACGTAGCCACCCTCACCGGAGCGGCGCTTGTGGCACTCGGCACGCAGGCCTCCGGCCTTATGAGTAACAACCAAAAGTTTGAGGATCTCCTGCGGCAATTGGGAGAGGAGAGCGGCGATTACGTTTGGCCAATGCCACTCTGGGAAGAATATGACGCGATGGTAAAAGGGACCTTCGGCGACGTCCCCAATATTTCAACCGACGGCAACAGCCGCGATGGGGGAGTCATCGCCGGCGGAAAGTTCTTAGAAGTATTCGCGAAAGACATCGGCTGCCCCTGGGCGCACCTCGACATCGCTCCACGTATGACCGCCAACCAGAACGAATTTCTTGCAAAGGGTGCCGCAGGTACCCCCGTGCGACTGCTGTTCGCTCTTGTTGAATACTACGCAAAGGCAAACTGATGCCCATCAACGTTAAAACAGCCGTGTACGAAGGCCCGCTCGATTTACTCCTCGAGCTTATTGAAAAGAGAAAACTATTAATCAATGATATCTCACTTGCGGGGGTGGCGGATGAATACCTTGCGCGCATTAAACAGTTAGACGAACTCCCGGTAGGGGAGACGGCAGAGTTTATAGCCCTCGCCGCGACGCTTCTCCTCATCAAATCGCGCTCGCTTTTACCGAATCTTGAGCTTACCGAGGAGGAAGCGCACGACATTAAAGAGCTTGAGTATCGCCTTGCGGTCTACCAGCTGCTGAAAGACGCCGCAAAGGGCTTGGGCAGGCAGGCCATAAGCGCTGAGAGGCTCTTTGAAGGCAATACCCCTGAACCCCTGCCGCTATTTATCCCAGACGAGACGCTCACCGGGGAAGCACTTCGGGCCGCGGCACAGGTTTTGATAGAAGGATTTCCGGCAGCGCTCGCGCTTCCGGAGGCACACGTCAAAAAAATAGTCTCAATTGAGGAGATGATAACGCAGCTTGCCGCCCGTGTTTCTTCGGCGCTCCGGCTCTCTTTCCATGAGTTTTCAAAATTCGGCGACCGTGCGGCACGACCGGAAATAATCGTGAGCTTTCTGGCGCTCCTTGAGCTCGTGAAGCAGGGGATAATCAAAGCAGAGCAGAATAAAAAATTTGGCGATATTATGTTAGAGAGCGAGCAGCTCTCCACTCCTACCTATGAATGACCTCTCCGCACGTATAGAAGCGCTTTTGTTTGCTTTGGGACGGCCGTTCTCCCGCAAAGAATTGACGCAGAAGCTCGCCGTTTCTTCCGAAGCCCTGGAAGATGCCCTGCGGGAGCTTGGAGCGCGGGAGGGAGGTATCACACTTGTTGACGATGGCGGAATGGTAGAAATACGAACCGCCCCCGCCGCCTCGGAACTTATCGAGCGCGTGCGCAAAGAGGAATATTCGCGCGAGATCGGCAAGGCAGGGCTCGAGGCGCTTTCAGCGATACTCTACCGGGGCCCTTTGACGCGCTCGGAGATAGACTTCATTCGTGGGGTCAACTCAACCCAGACTCTGCGCACGCTTACCGTGCGGGGGCTTGTGCGCAAAATTCCAAACCCCAAGGATGAGCGCTCCTTCCTCTATGAGCCGACAACCGAACTTCTCGCACATCTCGGCGTTGCGCGGGCCCCGGACCTGCCTGAATACGAAGTAGTCCGGCAAAAGCTAAAAAACCTCGAAGATTCATTTCGCGCTTCTTCGCAGACGCCGGAAGAACCTACCATATGATTCCACGCCATACCGCAGCAACCGCGCTCCTTGTCTGTATCGGTATTATTTTCTTTTGCGCGGCGGCTATCGCTCTGTTTACATTTTTTGTAGCACAGCAGGCGTCGAATGAACCGGGACAATATCCTCCTCAAGTGACACTTAGCCCTGAAAAACTCACCGCACGCGCGGCGATTATCTACGACGTCATTGAAAAACGCACCCTCTTCTCAAAAAACGCGAGCGAGCCCTTGCCGCTTGCCTCCTTGACCAAGCTCATGGCGGCAGAGGCCGTGCTTGCCATGCACCCAGCCGACACGCTCGTTGTAATCACTTCCGAGGCCTTGCGCTCTGAAGGAGATTCTGGGCTTCGGGCAGGAGAGGTATGGAGTTTGCGGGACCTGCTTATGTTGGGCCTCGTGGCTTCCTCAAATGACGCCATGGCCGCAGCAGCGGGGAGCGCTGGGAATGTGGTTGAGGCAATGAATGCGGTTGCGGCACATCTTGGACTCACGGAGACCTATTTTCTAAATCCCACCGGACTTGATCTTGATCCGGAGACCTCCGGCGCTTACGGCTCTGCGCATGATGTGGCAATTTTGGCGGCGGATTTTCTTAAAAATCATGGCGAGTTTTTTGAAGCGACCGCCAAAGAAACTATCTCCATACACATCGGCGAACGGACCATCGAAGCAACTTCAACTGCGGCGCCCCTTCTCTCGACTCCAGGATTCATCGGAGCAAAAACCGGCTATACCGAGCTTGCGGGGGGAAATCTGGTTGCGGTGTTTGATATCTCGGTTGGGCATCCGCTTATCGCGGTGGTACTCGGCTCAACCCATGAGGAGCGTTTTGAGGACATAAAGGCACTTATTTTTGCAGCTCACGAAGCAGTGCTCCAACAACCATGAACCTATTTAATGTCACCGATGTAATGGCCCTGTTTGTACCGGCAACGGTTGCTTTTCTTATAGGTATCGGTGTAACGCCATTTTTGACCTCGATCCTATACAAGAACCGGTTATGGAAAAAGCGTGCCGGCAAAACAGCGCTCGACGGTACACCTGCCGCGACCTTTAATAAACTGCACGAAGGCCGCGAGGTGGGGGTGCCGCGCTTTGGCGGAATTGTTGTATGGATGAGTGTCATACTTGCGGCCGACCTCTTGCAGGCGCTATGGTACTTTTTCCCAAACGAATTCGGAGGACTTGCCTTCGTCTCCCGCAATCAAACCTGGGTGCCGCTTGCAACCCTCGCCGCTGGAGCATTTGTCGGTTTCTTGGACGATTTGTACGAAGTACAAACGGGCCGGGGATTGCGCTTGCGAGCGCGCCTCTCACTGGTCGCGCTTGTCGCGGTGCTCTGCGCCTATTGGTTTTACGAAAAGCTCGACGTTTCCGCCATTTCCTTCCCGTTTGTAGCGGGGCCGCTTGAGTTAGGAGCGTTGTTTATTCCGTTTTTTGTTCTCGTTGCCCTCTTTATTTACGCGGGAGGGGTTATCGACGGCATTGACGGACTTGCCGGAGGTGTTTTCGGGACAATTTTTGCCGCGTATGCAGGTATTGCCTTCTTCCAAAATCAAATGGATATCGCAGGGTTCTGTGCGGCGATCGCCGGTGGACTCCTCGCATTTTTGTGGTTTAACATCCCACCCGCTCGCTTTTACTTATCTGAAACCGGCACCATGGCACTCACACTCACACTCACCGTTGTTGCATTTCTCACTGACATGCGCGGGGAGGGGAGAGGCATTGTGGCGCTTCCTCTTATCGCGCTCCCGCTTGTGGTAACTGTCGGATCAAACCTCATACAGATAACAGGTAAACGGCTGCTCGGCCGGAAAATTTTCCGCATCGCACCGCTTCATCACCACTTTGAGGCGCTCGGCTGGCCTCCCTACAAAGTGACTATGCGCTATTGGATTGTCTCTGTTGTCGCCGCGATAATCGGTATGTCCATCGCCCTTCTGTAACCTCTATGAGTACCTCAAAGCCGGTCTACACGCCGTTTCTGCTTATTGTGTGCGGCCTTGTCGTATTTGGCCTGCTTATATTCACCTCCGCAGCGCTCGGGCTTCTTGCGCGTGATGGAGCGTCGTTTTCATCCGTTGCGGTTTCGCAACTCCTGTTGGGGCTTGTGTGCGGAGGAGTGGCACTCTTTTTTCTTTCTCGTATGGATTACCGGAAATGGCGCGCCTTTACACCATATTTTTTTATTTTTGCGCTCGCACTGACCCTCCTTACGCTTGTGCCAGGGGTAGGGCAGACCTTCAAGGGCGCTTCCCGTTGGATAGCGCTCGGAGGAATCACATTTCAGCCGGAGGAGATTTTAAAATTTGCGGTCGTGGCGTTTCTTGCGGCACTCTATGCCGCGCACTTCCGCACCATACAAACTTTTAAAAGCGGTCTCTTGCCGCTCATTGTGGTTGGGGGGAGCGCAGGAGTTATCCTTTTGCTTCAACCTGCAACCGATGGAGCGGTGATGGTCGGACTCGCTGCGGTGGGGATGCTCTTTGCCGCCGGTGGACGCATGTCACATTTGCTTGTTTTGATGCTCCTTGGGGTACTCCTCATCGGATTTGTCGCATACGAGCGGCCCTATTTAGTTGAGCGGTTTAAAACCTACCTCGACCACTCGCAAGATCCGCTCGGAGCGGGATGGCAGATTCAACAATCGCTCATCGCCGTCGGTTCCGGAGAACTTGTGGGGAGGGGTTTTGGTCAAAGCATTGAAAAATTTTCCTACCTCCCAGAGCCCATAGGGGACTCTATTTTTGCCGTTGCGGCGGAAGAGTTCGGGTTTGTGGGAAGCGTCTTTTTGGTATTGCTCTTTGCAGGTTTTGCTCTTTTGGGTCTCCGCATTGCTTCGCGCGCACAGGATCCGTTTGGTGGACTCTTGGTTGTCGGGCTTGTTATACTCATTGTCGGGCAATCGTTTTTCAATATGGCTTCAACGCTAGGGCTGGTACCGCTCTCGGGCTTGCCGCTCATCTTTGTTTCCCACGGCGGCACCGCGCTTGCTATTGCGTTGGCTGAAGTGGGGGTGATCTTAAGCGTTTCGCGGCGTATGCGCAGTTAAATCAACACCGAAAGATACATGAAAATATTTTTTACTGCAGGAGGTACCGGAGGACATTTTTACCCAATTATCGCGGTTGCGGAGGCGATTCACGATCTTACCCGTGAGCGCAAGTTTTTAGAGCCGCAGCTTTATTATGCGGCCCCCGACCCGTATGACCGCGAGATGCTCGTCGCCAATGGCATTACGTTTGTTCCTACCGCCGCCGGAAAAATACGGCGTTATTTTTCGCTTCTTAATGTTGTCGATTTCTTTAAAACCGGATGGGGTGTTATGCGAGCAGTGCTTCGCATTTTCTTTTTGTATCCAGATGTGGTGTTTGGAAAGGGGGGATATGCCTCGTTTCCGACCCTCCTTGCGGCGCGACTCTTCCGGATCCCTGTGGTGATACACGAGTCGGATGCCATCCCGGGGAAAGTTAACCGCTGGGCAGGCAAATTTGCGGCCCGCATCGCGGTCTCCTTCCCGGAGGCAGCAGAATACTTTCCTAAAGACAAAGTAGCTCATACCGGAAACCCCATACGCAAAGCGGCGCTTCTCCCTGCGCGGGAGGGTATGTACGAATTTTTGAAGCTTGAGCACGACGTGCCCGTCATCTACATAACCGGTGGTTCGCAAGGAGCCCAAGCGCTCAACGAGGTCGTGCTCGCGGCGCTTTTACAGTTGCTGCCGCACTATCAAATCGTGCACCAAACCGGCGCGGACAATATAAAAGACATTGAGGGCCGCGCGCGCGTTGTCCTTGCGGATTCAAACTTCAAGCAGCGCTACAAGCCCTTCGGCTATTTAAATGACTTGGCCGTGCGCATGACCGCGGGGGCTGCGGTGCTTGTTATTTCGCGCGCAGGCTCGACTATTTTTGAGATCGCCACGTGGGGTCTGCCCTCGATTATTGTGCCGATACCGGAGCCGATTGCACACGACCAAACAAAAAACGCTTTCGCCTACGCCCGCAGCGGTGCTGCGGTTGTCGTAGAACAAAACAACCTGACTCCCGGTCTCTTAGTTTCAGAAATTGACCGGATTTTAGGCAACCAGGAACTGATGCGCAAAATGTCCTCTGCCGCCCGCGGATTCGCGAGAGTCGACGCCGCCAAACTGATAGCCGACACACTCATCGACATCGCGCTTTCTCATGAAGAATAGCGTCATTACCCGTTTTGCCCCTTCGCCGACTGGGTTATTGCACGCGGGCAACTACCGCACGGCGGTTTTTGCCTACCTGTTTGCTAAACAGAGCGGTGGCACATTTATCGTACGCATTGAAGACACCGACAAGGAGCGCTCCAAAAAAGAGTACGAGCAAAATATTCTGAAGACCTTGGAGTGGCTGGGGCTCCAACCGGATGAAGTCTTCCATCAAAGCACTCATGTAGTTCGGCACACGGAGATGCTCAAAAAGCTGATCACGGCGGAACGCGCGTATGTTGCTGAAGAGGGGGTCATCCGGTTCCGTAATCCGAATATCAAGCTGACCTTTGCCGACGCCATCCGTGGCCCCATCACTTTTGACACAACCGAACTGCATGACTTTGTCATTGCGCGTAGCATAGAGAGCCCGCTCTTTCATCTTGCGGTCGTGGTTGATGATGCGGACGAGGGGGTCAGCCATGTTATCCGCGGCGAGGACCATATTTCAAATACGCCACGCCAAATCCTCATTCAAGAAGCCCTGGGACTTCCAACACCCGTGTATGTCCACCTGCCGCTTGTGTTGGCGCCGGACCGCACCAAACTTTCCAAACGCAATGGCGCCAAGCCGCTCCTCACGTATAAAGAAGGGGGGTATCTTCCTGAAGCGGTACTCAATTGCCTCGCACTCACGGGATGGCACCCAGAAGGGGAGAAAGAAATTTTCTCGATTGGGGAACTTGTCGAAGCGTTTGACCTGAAGCGCATACAAAAAGGCGGCGGCATATACGATGAGACAAAACTGCGTTGGTTTAACCACGAGCATATTAAAAAACTTTCTGATGATACGTTTGCCTCGCGCCTCACGCAGTATGTAGGGAAAGTTATTGACGCGCGTCTTACTACACTCCTCAAAGAGCGCTACCAGACGCTCGGAGAGATAAAAGAGGCGCTCGAAGGCGGGGAATATGATTTTCTTGAGTCGACTTCATACCCCACAGAGCTTCTCACGAAAGGCGCAAAAACGGATACAGAACAGGTAAAAAAACATCTCACCGTCGCATATGAATTGCTTCAAAAACTCCCGCATGAAGAGTTCACGGGAGAAAAGGCAAAAGAGGTCCTGTTTCCCTATGCAACGGAAGTCGGCAGGGCGGGGGTGCTGTGGCCCCTACGGGTTGCGCTTTCCGGCAAGGAAAAATCGCCGGACCCCTTTACTCTTGCGGCATTGCTTGGCAAAAAAGAGACACTCCGGCGCATTGAAAAAGCTCTAAAAATGCTTTAAAATCAAGGGATGGCTGCTTATTTCGCCGCTTTTTTGCTACTGCTCCTGCCGGTGTCACAAATAGAAGCACAGAGTGCTTCAGTCAAAGAGCAAATAGAGGAAAACAGCGAAAAAATAGACAAGTTGGAGGCGGAAATCCGAGAGATTCAAGGACAGCTTGATGAAACGGGTAAGCAGAAACAAACACTCCAGAGCACTATCAAAGGGCTGGACCTCAATATCCAAAAGCTTGGAAAGAATATTTCCTTGACTCAAACACAGATTTCTCAAAAGGATTCCGAGATCAGAGGACTCTCGGGAGATATTTCAAACACATCGCAAGATATTGCCGGAGCCCGGGTGGGGATAGGGGACACGCTGCGGCAACTTGAGCGCCGCGACCGGGAGTCGGTTGCCGCGATGCTTCTGGTGGGTGCAACGCTCTCGTCTTTTTTTGACGAAGCAGCTTCGCTCGCTGCCTTGCGGCAGGGCTTACAAAACCGGGTGCAAGACCTTTCTTCTCTTAAAGTTGATTTGGAGGTGGATAAATCGGCTGCAGAAAAAAAACGTACAGAACTTGCGGCTCTTCAGCGTAAGCTCTCTGAAGAAAAGAAAGGGCTCGATATTTCAAAAAGCGCACAGCAGCAGCTTTTAAAAGAAACACAAAACCAAGAATCGATCTTCCAGGCGCAGATTGCACAAAAACAGGCGGAAAAAGTTGCGTTTGAGGCGGCACTATTTGAACTTGCCTCAGGGCTTGGCCAGAATGTTGTACGCATCCCGCCCGTGGGCTCCGGAGTATTACACTGGCCGCTTGATAACATTTTTATAACGCAGCAATTTGGCAAAACCGTGGACGCAAAGCGCCTTTACACCTCCGGAACTCACGATGGAGTTGATTTCCGTGCCTCTATCGGCACGCCGGTGCGCGCGGCACTGACCGGTATTGTGCTTGAGGTCAACCAGGGCGCTGTGCCGTATTGTCAGTACGGCAAATGGGTCATAGTCAAACATGGGAATGGCTTGGCCACCCTATACGCCCACCTTTCTCAAATAAACGTACAGAAGGGGCAGGCGGTCGGCACCGGAGCGGTTGTCGGGTTTTCGGGCAATACCGGCTATGCAACCGGACCGCATCTCCATTTCACCGTGTACGCCGCTGAAGGAATTTCGCTCAAACAGTACACTTGCAAGAGCGGCTACACGGTTACCGTGCCCATAGCACCGGTTAACGCTTATTTGAATCCGCTCTCCTACCTTTAGAGGATATCAACAGCCGCGCCTTCCAAACCCTCCCTTAGGCCTCATACTAAAGGGGCGGCATCCACCGCCTTTGGCGGGGTGAGGGTCGAGCCGCAGTAAGCTTTTTCATCACGAACATCATATGAACTCAAAATGGTTGCACCTCCTTACCTGGCTTCTCATTATCGTCGGCGCCGTTAACTGGGGCCTTATTGGTCTCGGGGGTTTTACGGGGAACAACTGGAACGTTGTGAGTATGGTTCTTGGTTCATGGCCTCAAGTAGAGTGGCTTGTGTATGTGTTGGTCGGTCTCTCAGGAGTGTACGAGATAATCTCTCACAAAAATACCTGCAAAATGTGCGGAAAAATGTAAATACGTTTTTTGTTTTTGAAACAAAACCCGCAAAAAAGCGGGTTTTGTGTTAGAATAATACAAAATGGCAGCGGCAATCGAAGTAAAAAACCTGCGCAAGACCTACGAGGGAGGCACGCAGGCGCTTAAGGATATTGACCTAACCATCGAGGATGGGGGCTTTTTTGCCCTCCTGGGGCCCAATGGGGCAGGGAAGACGACCGCGATAGGCGTCATCACGGGGTTGGTGCGGAAAAGCGGGGGGGAGGTGCGGATTTTTGGCGTTTCTATAGACGAAGACCCGTCTCTTGCAAAAACCTATATTGGGGTCGTGCCGCAGGAGTTCAACTTCAACATTTTTGAAAAAGTGTTGGATATCGTGATTAACCAAGCGGGATACTACGGTATCCCGCGGAAAGTCGCCATTCATAATGCCGAACGGATTTTGAAGGATGTAGGTTTGTGGGAAAAGCGCGGGGAGGTCTCCCAAAAGCTCTCCGGCGGCATGAAGCGCCGGCTGATGATTGCCCGGGCGCTGATACACAACCCCCGGATCCTCATATTGGACGAGCCGACCGCGGGGGTGGATGTTGAGCTGCGCCGGAGCATGTGGGAGTTTTTGCGCAGAAGGAACCGGGAGGGGCTGACCATTGTCCTCACGACACACTATTTGGAAGAAGCCGAACAACTCTCAAAAAACGTGGCCATCATCAACAAGGGAGAGATTGTGGTCAACGAGGCGACGGAGGCGCTCCTGAAGCGCCACGGAGACCAAAAACTTGAGGATATTTTTTTACAGCTGATACAGAGCGATAACGAGCCCGCAAAATTATAGAAATTAATATGATTAATTTATATAATCGTCGCTCGCTCGGAAATTAAAATGAATTTTATTTCACTCACTCGCTAGATTATAATATGAGTCCACAAGGAATTGCCATAGCCTACTACACGATGATGCGCAAAGAGGTTGTGCGCCTCTTCCGCATTTGGTCGCAGACC
>Ga0209541_10012833_pt1 | contig 12914 bp, 11 predicted proteins | sample RifCSPlowO2_01_FD_184027 | JGI IMG/M metagenome (GOLD analysis project Ga0209541, IMG submission 184027) | Groundwater microbial communities from Rifle, Colorado - Rifle CSP2_plank lowO2_0.1 (SPAdes) (version 2) | ecosystem: Environmental > Aquatic > Deep subsurface > Groundwater | place...
CAAGTCGGGACAGCAGAGATCTCGTTAAGCCATTCATGCGGGTCGACAATTAATCGACAAGGGATTACGCTACCTCTATCTCGATTAACAAAGGTAAAAACAAATCCGAAGATCTATTTCTACCTCTTATGGCTCTCATAGTCTGATGTCATAGAAAAGAACAAAAATTGTTCAAATCTCAAATCGGTGACTCGAATGACCAACATCTCGATAAGACGGTCAGAGTTACCGCCGCCGTTTGCCGGGGCTTAGCCCAATTGGAATTGGGTTTAACCGACCGGTACTGGACAGGCCTCAGGGGCTATACACATCGTTTCCAATTAGCAGCCCCCTACGTTTTTGTTAAACAGTCGGATCTCTCTTGTAACTGCGACCTACTGTTCATTGCTTAGCAATGGCAGTAGGCACCCCTTTTTGGCGTTGAGAAAGAGATAATCTATTTATTTTATCAGCGTGTTTTATTGGAAATGTAATAAGAAGTTTATTCGAGAAACATTTTCTTATCATTTGCAACCTAAACTGATTTTTAAGATATTCTTTTATTGGAAAACCTTCTCCAAGCAAAATTTCTTTGACATATTTATGAATTATGCTCGAAAATTCGTCTTTTTCCATTCTTAAATCGAGATATCCATTTTTCGATATATAGCCATCGCCATCTATTATTCCAGCAACATAACCTTTTTGAAACTCCTTATTATTTTTTGCTTTTTTGAATATGTTACTCAGATAGTCATAAAAAATCTTATTGACAATTTCTATCTCAAAGTGCGGTTTTGTATAAAGGTATTTTTGATTTATATCTAAAACTGTTTTTATTTTTCCAAAACCTTCAAACGAATGTGGTTGGATTTTAACTGTGGTTTTTGTGTAAATTTTGATTTCATCTTGGAAAGAAAAATCTTTTCTCAGGATAAATAGAGCTCCTTCTATTAGTAACAAATTACTGTTACTTATTGTAACTCTATATTTCTTTTTGCAACCCTTCTTTCCCTCTGCATGCCATAAACCAATTAACCATCCAATTTTTTGGCTTATCCCGATTTCTGTGAGCAGAGTTGTTTTCTTTGAAGATCTCGGAATACCTAATGTTATCTGGTTTTTACCAACGACTTCTTTTTCAATGATTAATGTTGCAGGGAATCTTCTGGCAGACCTCCACTTTCTTACAGAATTGGTGTTTCCATTGTTTTTTATCTCATTAAAGTATTTTATTGAAGATTCTTCATCGAGTATGACTCTAGAATTTTCTGGAACTAATTCTGTTATAGAGATCTTCATGTTATATACCGGTTTTATGAGCTTATCAATCTAACGGGAGGAGCTTTCCGCTATCTCCGCTAGATCAAAAAACTCAAGCCCTTTCTCAACTATACCGAAGGTACAGGGCGAGTTTGCCGAGTTCCCTAACTTGACTTCTCCCAACACACCTTGGCCTTCTCAGCCTGGGACACCAGTGACGGTTCTTGGTACGGATAAAAGGAATCCTTCCGTATTTCCTTTTCATGGATTCCAGGAGTCAGTCAAATCCTCTAAGGAGGACCTTCCTAATTTCATCTGCTTCTCCTCATTACGAGACTCCACAGATTTCGTTAGTTAACCACACTACTATGGTTGACCTATCCCAAAATGTTAGAAATACGGCTTTGCGTCGCCGCACGTATCCTTTTAGCACAAGAATATTAACTTGTTTCCCTTTTGGCAAATTCCAGTTAGGATTTGCCTTAGGACCGGCTAACCCTCAGTTAACGATTCAACAGATTGAAACCGATCAGCTGATCGGTTTCACCCCTTTATTGCTGAGGAACCCTAGCCCCTTAGGTGGCTTGTATATCTCAACAAGCTTCGTTGCTACTATCGGCAAGATTCTTATTTCTGCAAGGTCCACACAGCCTCATGGCCATGCTTCTGCCCTTACAGAACACCTCTCTACACTCCCTTTCGGGATCTAAGGTCTCGGTGATTTGTTTAGTCCCGTCCATTTTCAGTGCCTCTAACCTTGACGGGTCCGCTATTACGCGTTGTTTAAAGGGTGGCTGCTTCTAAGCCAACCTCCCCGCTGTCTGAGGTTAAAGACTCCTTTTATCACTTAACAAATCTTAGGGACCTTAACCTTAGTCTAGGTTGTCTCCTTTTCGAACTACGAGCTTACCCCGTGTCCGGACTCCCGGTTTCTACGGTGTCATAGGATTCAGAGTTTGACAGGAAAACTGGACCTTTCGGTCCTTGATTCCCCAATCAGTAACTTTACCCCTATGACTACCTCCACCGAGGCTGAGCTTTGGCTCATTTCGAGAGGAACCAGCTATCGCTAAACTCGATAGGCTTTTCACCCCTAGCCCCAAGTCAACCCAGTGATTTGTTCTCCAACTACAGTTTTTTCTTTTGGGTACTGTAGCCTTTTCTTTTTTCTAAAAAGAAAAGGGTAGAATTGAATCTCAACAAGGGGTCGGACCTCCACCCCACTTTCGTGGGACTTCATCCTGCTTAGGGCTAGATCGTCTAGCTTCGGGTCTTATCCCTGTGACTTGGGCACTTTCATACCCACCGACCTCGTAAACTGCGTCGGTTTCGCTTTCGCTACGGCTCCTTGAATTAGCCTTGCCACAGAAATAAACTCCTTGCCACGTGCTTCAAAACGGACGATATAATCCACACCTCTTCCCTCCTTGCGTTTGGGAGAGTGAGTAAGATCATATCAACTTATGACTGTATGGTTTCAAGTTCTTTTCGTCTCCTATTACGGATACTTTTCAGCTTTGCGGGAGTGTTGCAGAATCAATTTATCAAATTTTCCTTTCTTCAGGCCTCTAAATAATCCTAATGAATATAATTTTTTAGTTTCAGAGTAAGATGTTGTCAAGATTTTATTTTTGTAAATATGAAAGTTTACATCGTGTCTCTGAAAAACTTCTTTCACGTCCTCTAATAACGGTCTACTATTCGAACCAAAACCGGCCTGAACAACATTGCCTGATAATGTAGAGTGTCCATCAAAGTTTATAACCTCTTTCGAGAATTCTAATTGCAATATCTGTAAAGCCTGTTTATCTGCGCTGCCAAAAACTCTTTTATCGTTTGTTTTAAAAATCGCTGGCATTTTTACAATATCACATTTCGACCCTATTGGAAAATCAAATATTCTTGTCAAATATCTGGATATGATTTGTTTATTACTCCAAGTATAGGCCATTTTTCCTTTTTGCATTAAAATCGGTTTAAATCCAAAGCAATTCTCCAACCAATTTCTGGCTTCTAGAACATTCTCTTTTTCTTGGTCGCCCAAATCCCATCTCGCTGATAGGGGCCCTTTATTTTTTGCTCCGTTTAAGCAGCCATCTGCTGCATGAGCTCCACAAAGTTTAGCAAGCTCTGGTGTTAGAAATTTTTGGGCTCTTAGTTTTTCGCTTACTCGTCCACACTGAAGATAACTTATTGAATTGATAATCTCTTTGTGTTTATCAGTATACTGAAGTTCATTCAACTCAAGAAGCTTCTTCAATGCCCATAGAGGTATTGGGTGCCCATCATTATAGTTTTGGTTAAACCCTCTCCAATTTTGGACTGATGCGGCATTTACTTCAAGAATTTCGTTTGCGAGAACTTTATAACTTATTCTGTTCCTCTCTATATAATCCTCGCAGAGCTCATTAAAAATCTCATTTAGTAAACGCCCGCCAACACCACGTACAGAAGATTTTTCTGTATCTTTTGGATGATGTAGTTCTAATAGATCTATTAGAGGCCAATCCATACTAGCACACAAATATATTCTATACGGTACTAGTATAAATACCTGACTCTGCAACACACATTCCGTCGCCGTACTAATGCGCTATCGGACTCAAATTATATTTAGAATTAGGGGTTACTGGCCCCCGCCTTTTCGCTGGATATCCGACCAGCAATACTCTGGATACTTGGTATCATCCTTCTAACCTTCTCTTACCGGGCTATCACCGTCTTTAGCGCCGCTTTCCAGCGAACTTCAGATCGGTTAGTTAGGCAGAACCCAAGTCCAAACCCCACATCTCTGTTCCATTACTGGACAGATTCGGTTTGTTCTGTTCCCTTTTCGATCGCCTTTACTAAGGGAATCTCGATTGATTTCTTCTCCTGCGGGTACTAAGATGTTTCAATTCCCCGCGTCTCCTTTCACAGATTGCTCTGCGAATAATTTAATGGGAGGTCCCATTCGGAGATCCTAGGTTCAATGGTTGCGTGCCACTACCCTAGGCTTTTGGCAGCTTGCCGCCTCCATAAAGGCCGAAATAGGTCTTGTCCAATTTATGAGGACCTATTTCCAGCTTTCTTCGGTATTTGAGCCAAGCTATCCACCATACAGCGTAGCATCCTGTGTCTTTTGTCAGGAATCTAACTCACCTATGATTTCATATAAAGAGCATCATTTGGTGTTCACACACGCATTGTGGTTTCCCACTAGTGTAATTGACCTATAATCACTTACTCTTCTCGATTCAGTTCTTCAGGGCACCCGGAAGAACATCATGTTTTGTTGTAAACAGATGATTGTAATATTTTATTAAACTAATTCAGAATCAGCCACTTACTTTATTTTTAGAGAGATTGTTACTTCCCCTCTAATGCTGCATTCTACACTTGTCACTAATGTAGCTGACTCTGAACAGCTTGCCAATGGATAACCAAGATTTCAAATCTCAGTCAAATAATTTCTAATTATGGACCCGACGGGACTCGAACCCGTAGCCTCCTGCTATCTAGAAGCCATACATTCCAATGTTTTCAATTTTAGTGGAGCTGTTGGTTTATGCAAAGCAGGCGATCTACCAGTTGATCTACAGGCCCATTTACTATCTCAATTATTATCCAGAGATATATAAATGAACCTGTAAATCGTTTTGTGATTTATTGAAATATAATATAAGGAGGTGATCCAGCCCCACGTTCCCGTAGGGCTACCTTGTTTATCGGTTAGTGAAATGATTAATAACAGAAATTCTAGTCTAACTTCTAGAATTCCTTACACAATTTCGAATAAGTCATTTGTTAATTTGAATTAACATCTTATTGCCCATCTCACTAAATTACGACTTAGCCCTCCTCACAGAACTCTGGCTTGATCTTAGCAGAAGCCAAGAGCTCGCCAGAGATCCACTCGGATGGCTTGACGGGCAGTGTGTGCAAGGAGCAGGAACGTATTCGCCGCTGGAATTCACACTGATAGAATGATATCAAAAAACTTCTCGACATTTTAGTTGAAAATCAACTTTCCGAGTGCTGCATGAAAATCATCTTACAAACTATCAGTTTGATGACAAGCGACTACTAGGGATTTCGACTTCACGAGGGCGAGTTACAGCCCTTTAGATTTGATAACACACCTATTGTAGCGTCTAGTTCTTCCCAATCACCAAATTTTATAATTTTTACAACTTCTTTATATTTTCTGAATTCTTCGACAAAATTTAAATATGGTGTAATTATTATAAGTCTGAATTGTCTCTTTTCACGGGCTTCCATAAATCTTTGAAGCTTCTGTTCAAAGTATTTTGAGTTCCTATATCCCATAAACTCCAAATAAGTTGGAGTTTCTTTTGAAAGCTCTGGAATCAACATATCAAAACAAATATAGCTATTATCAGACTTTATTGCAAATTTTTTCCTTTTCAATTCAACATTTATTGGTGTCAAATTGCGTTTTAGTAGAATTTCTGCAATAATTTCTTCACCATTAGAAATCCAACCACTCTTCTTTCTTTTCGGATATTCTGGTGAAAATGGGCCCAGTTCATTTAGTACAATTTTTTGTCCACCTAGCTTTGCCCAAACAGATAATTTATCTGCATGTTTTCTTTGGAGTTCTTTATTAGCTTTGCGATATCCCCATTTTTCATCCAAAACATCTTCAATGAAACTTCCTGTATTTTCAGGTGCAATACCCGAAAATTCTAAACACCTAATTAATACTTTAGCTGGTGTTGTAATTTGTGAATTATACCATTGCGAGAAAATAGTTTTTTGAACACCAAGCAGTTTAATAAGGTCCTTAGATTCTTTAAATCCAAGCTCGGATTTAACTATTTCAAAAAATTCTCTCGACTTTTCTGGTTTAAATTTTATTCTAGAATTTTCACAAACCTGAAAATTTTTAATTTTCATGATTAAATTTTGGTGAAGCGGGCTTATCTGCTTTGGGATAGCATCGTTCCCTTATTCCGCTATCCAAAAGAAGAATATGCCTGCTGAACTAGACACAAGGTGCGGTATCAATCGATCTGGACTGAGATTGGGTTTAAGGATTGGTTCCCCCTTTCGGAGTCACATCCTATTGTCCCAACCATTGTAGGTCGCGTGTAGCCTAGCGGATTCAGGCCGTACGGACCTGTCGTCGACCGCTCCTTCCTCCCACTTAGCGCGGGCAGTCCCTTATGTGTGCGGCCTTTCGGCTTGGCAACATAAGGTGCGGGTCTTGTTCGTTGCGTTTGTAAAGACAATAGTCATTCTATCGTCTAACAATTTACGCGACTTAACGCGACACCTCACGGCACGAACTGACGACGGCCATGCAGCACTTCTCAGCGTGTCTGGTAAGCCCATCAGACTGACCTTCATTCTGCTGTCGCCGCTAGTAAGGTTTCTCGTGTTGAATCGAATTAAACCGCAGCTTTTGGTATTAGTTGCAATTTTTTCTCCAAATCTCCAATATCAGAAAATTTTAGAATCAGATCAAAATCTTCGAGCCTCTTTTTCAAAGGTTCTGTGATATGATCAGGTAATATAGATACTAATAAAATATTTTTTACTGACTGTTTTATTTTCAATGCCCTGTAAGACATGGATTCAAGTTTTTGCCTTCTTGTAGATTCAGTTATTTCTATCACAATGTTTTCCCGGCATGTTTTTATGATAAAATCGACATTTACAGGTCCTATCGATGTGGTTATAGTTTGGTGGGAAGCAAAATCTACGCCTAACTGCAATAACTTATCGGCTAGCTGCTTTTCGCTTTTAGTAAAGTCTGCTTTCTCAGCTCTTTTGATAGCCTGTTTTTGACCGCCCAAAGAAAGTATAGTTATCTTTTTATAATTTTCTTCTATTTTCTCAAAGAAAGGTAATCCATTGGTTTTAGAGATTATCCTAGACATCAATGGGCTGCTAATGGATTTTCTTTTGCCTCGCTCTATTTCTGATATATTTACATAGCTTGTTTTTAAAAGAGCCGCAAACATATGCAAACTGCAACCCATGCCAAGTCTTATGAGCAATAGATTTTGAGGGTTTAATTCCAGGATTTTTTTAATATCAGTCTTTTCCGGAATAAAATCATACATTTTTCTCAATTCAGTTAAACCAACTTTATTTGGTGGCATGGTTTAATATTGGAGAAGTGGATATTTATATCACAAATAAAATCTCCACCCCTTGTGTGCTCCCCCGCCAATTCCCTTAAGTTTCCTGTTGCCTTGCCCAAGGCTATTTCAGTCTTGCGGCCGTACTCCCCAGGTGGCCCACTTAACGGTTTCCCTACGACATGGAAAAATCCCTTGAACTTTTCCACGACCAGTGGGCATCGTTTACAGCTAGGACTACCGGGGTATCTAATCCCGTTTGCTCCCCTAGCTTTCGTCCCTCACCGTCAGATCCGTTCCAGTCAAGCGCCTTTAATGACACCTTCTTTTGGTTCAGCTTTTCTTTTCAAGAAAGATGACGCCACAGGTAGTCCCGCTAGGATTATAGGATTTTACCCCTACCCTAGCAGTACTCTTGACCTCTCCCGGTCTCAAGCCTTGTAGTACCCCTAGCTCGCACCATAGTTAACCATGGTATTTCACTAAGAACTTACAAAACCGGCTACGAACTCTCTAAACCCAATAAACACGGTCACTACTTGGGGCTCGGGTATTACCGCGGCGGCTGGCACCCGTATTGCCCACCCCTTATTCGCCTAGTTTTCTAAACTAAACAAAAGCATCCACTAAAAGTGAATGCACTCCAAATTCCCTCTTCACACTTCTACACAGCTTTATAGGCCGTTTTTTTGCTCAAGCTTTTTCCTAAAAAGCTTGCGTGCATTGAGAAGTTTTCGCGCTTGCTGCAGTCCGTAGACCCTGGATTCATGTCTCAGAATCCATCTCCGGGCTTCCTCTCTCAAGGCCCGTACTCGTTTTCCCGTGTAAAAAGAGCATTAGTTCAACATTTCTAAAAGTCTTTTTTGCCTAATTGGGTGTTTAAAACCAATGAATTTGTGGAAGCGCTTTATGTCGTTTTTCTTTGTGATCAGGAGTCTAGTCTCTTTTTTAGCCAACCTGGATTCTATACCAAAGTTTAGCAAAAGTTCCTGGACCTGTTCCAGAAATCTAGAACTTCCTGAAGTCAAATCGACACGTCGTATGTTATGTTTCTTGTTGAAGACAGCACTCCCATCACCATCGAAAACACCGCTCAAAAAGCTACTCAAAACTTCATTGTTTTTACAGTTTAGGATTTTTGTCGGGACAGTTATTATATTAGATTTGTCACCCAAAGGTATTCCAAATTCAATATTAATTTGTTTTACTAGGTGGACACTATTTACTTGGATATCTGGGGTTCTGTTAGTCCCATTTATGCGTTTTCCTATTAGATTAAAATTGTTCTGTGTAAGCAGAGCAAACTCATCCAATAAGGTTTTTTCCTTATTTGTAAATTTCAGATATCTTTTATATTTGCTTATAGTGCCATCTGTTATTAAAAGTCCCAACCATCTACCCATGCTTTTTGTGAGTTGTAATTCGCTTCCCATTAAATTGTATTTGCTTAGCGACTATATAGCTCTTTTCACATATCGGTTTGCCAGTATTGTAAAAGCCTAAGGTAAAGTCTTTCTTTTTCCCTTAAGGATTTTCTTTCTTTAGAAAGAAAAAGGCTTACATTACACTGGCAACAGCCTGATAAGTCGCAGTCCAATCCTTAGTTCAATAATAGAGTATTCCAACAACTATTACCTATCCTTTTCTCGGCCCCAGTTTCCCGGGATTAAAAAGAGCCTAAGGGCATGTTAACTACGTGTTACTGAGCAGTTCGCCCTGGTTTAACCCAGGACTCGCATAGCTTAGTCGTATTCGGATAGCAGTGACCTCCGGCAGGATCAACCGGAATTATGCGGGGTTGCTTTCCTGTTACCTCTTATCCCTATTTCAATAAAATTTCACAGGGTCAAACCTAAAATTACTTCTAGATTGTCATCAGGTTCAAGTCCATTATGGATGGAAAACGATTTCAGATTAATTTGTTAGGAAATCGTTTTCGTCCATTTAAAATCAGTTACATTTCCGGTAAAAATCAGTCGCCTGATACCAGTTCAACTAGATGCAATATGATTTATGAGTGAAGCTATTTAAATGTTTTTGTATCCCCTCACTAAAAATAGCTCAAACCGGGACCTGTTTCGTGTTTCGTTATCTGCTTCTGCTATTCCGGATCGTAAATTTCGATTATTTTGAATTTCCCAGGAATCTTTTGGTTTTCTTTAGTTTCGCCTGCTATCGTCTGTTCGATTATGATAATTTTACCCCAGTACAGCCATTTGCCATTGATGTTCTGGACAAGGAAACATCTATTCGGTGGAGGATGAAAGAGCCTTGCGCCTGGCTTATTGCGAAATTCAAAAATTTTGTTCTCAACATCTTTTTCTGTATTGGAATTCTCTCATGCTTCTTCAAATTTAAAATAGCTGAAGGGGACCCTTGTTCCTCTGTTATTTCCAGCGTGTCGTTTAACAGGATAAAACTGCCCATAAATTTCTATATCAGCTTCTTGGAATCGCTCTTAAGATAAATATCCAGAGAATGTGCAAGGTGAGGTGTCACGTTTTCTTGTTTCAATAATCGTTTTATCTGTTCGACTGTAAGAAATTCGCCGTTTTCTATTTCGTCTTTGTTAAGATTCATGGGATCATCTGAATAGCCTATGTATGTTGCACTTATTTCGTTTTCAAAGTTGTCACGAACCCGCGCTTTTCCAATCATAATCAATTCACAGCTAATGCCTAAGTGTTTTTTCAGAGACTCTTTAGCTATTTGCTCATATGTCTGGCCAGATGGCACATGGGCTCCAACAGATGTTGACCAATATCCTGGGTATACTTGTTTCTTAAAACTTCTCTGCCTGCAAAACAGTCTACAGGTAGAATCTACAATAAATATATGTACAGCCCTGTGCAACAGATTTCCCTGCAAAATTTCTTGGAGTTTTTTTGTCCTATCACTTCGTCATTTTCGTTAACAATATCCACTAATTCTTCCATAGAGGGCCACTACCGAGATTTGAACTCGGACCAAAAGCTCCACATTCGAGGACAAACAAAATCATGTTTATCTGGCTCGTATGCTGCCGATGTGCCGGTAATTAACCGTTTACACCATAATGGCCATTGCTAAATATACTTGTATAGAATATTAATAAGAAATTGTGGGATGCGGGAGGTGAGTCAGGCCTCTTCGCCGTTGGTCTCAGGTTTTGAGTGCAGAGTGTTGAGTGGTGTCTACAGAAGGGGTTTAACAGACATGTTAAATAGTGTGTCAGAGACAAATAAAAGCGTTATTTACAGGTTTCTGGAAGAAGAGTGCCTGAAGAAGGGTCTTACTGAACTTATAGTATCTAATCCATGAATTGCATAGCATCCACATAGAAATCACAACCTTTAACAAACCTCCTTATCGCGCATTTTAAGTCATCCATATCAAGATGTAACCGGTAGGTTACATTGAGCTTAATCCATTTCCACAACTCCTCAATTGGATTAAGCTCCGGTGAGTATGGAGGAAGAAAGTACAAGATTATCCCAAGGCTCTCTGCACACTTTACAGCTTTCTGCGACCTGTGCCAAGTTGCCCTGTCAACAACCAACACACAGCGACCAACTTTAACAGACAGCTTCTTCAGGAACTTCTTGAAGTTCTTGAGGTTGGCTCTGTCAGCATACATCAACACTTTGGCCAAACCAGAAATTGCTCCAAACATTGTCACGTTCTTTTTTAAACCGTTGACCAACTGGACAGGGTTGGAACCTTTCCTATACCAGCCCTTTTTGATGCAGGGGTCAAGCCTTGCTATTGCTTCGTCTTCGAAGAAGATTTTGTATCCCTGATCCAGATACTCTTCGGCCTTTTTTTAAAACCAGCTTTCCACTCTTCCTGTTTGTTTTTGTCTGATTTATAGTGCCGCTTTCTTGGGGTTATCCTCGAGAAACCGAGGCTTCTCAGGAGCTTTGGCATTGCAAATGGATGGTAGGATTTGCCAAAGTTCTTGTTGATGTATGTGTTGATTTGTTTTGATGTTGGGGTTTCGTGTTCTATATAACCGATAACCTGATCCCTTTGGCTGTCTGTAAGATAGCCTGGATTGCCGCCGCCATGCTTTCTGCGCAAGCCAGCAACGCCTTCTTTCCTGAACCTTTGGACGATTCTTGTTATTGTAGATATGTCTATCCTGCAATACTGTGCTATGCCTTCATTCTTCTTTTTCTGCTTCTTGTGGATAACCACAAGAAGCTTTGCCCTGACTTTTGGGTCTTTTTCTTTCTTGTAAATCTGTTCAAGCTGGTTTAGAGAAATAGATTTGAAATGATCCATAAACACCACACTCCTTTATTGTAGTGCTTAATTATATTTGTTGATTAGGTATAAATATGCAGATCAAAGATTAGATACTATAGGTGGTTCAAGCACATACGGATAATAAGAAAGCTTTTGGAACTCCTAAAAAACAGAAGCCTTACTGAAATAGAAAAAGAGGACATCGACAACTTCTTTTTCTATTTGAAGTCTATAGTTAACTAACTTGGTTAGCTACACTGATCTTACATAAATGCTAAGCAGATTGGAAACCGATTTCTTAGCCAATTGGTCTGAAATCGGTTTCGGTCTAAATTCAGTTGGAAGTTGACTTCAGTCAATTTCATCCCATTGGCCTGTTCTGTGTGTCCAGCTGTTTAGTGTAGTTTTCCAATTTGGATAGCTATAGCTGAGCGAAAGCGAAGCGACTTTTATGGTTTTGAGCTCTCGATCAAGTTTATCTTTAGTCGAGTAGTGACATAAAGAAAGCTTTATAAACCCCAGAGTGCTAAAATAGCATTGATAATTATGGCTACAACAGAAACAGCCCCACAGGAATTATCGGTTAGAACAAAAGGATTTACTTATAGAGGCATCGTGGTCTCTCCATTAGACAGAGTTTTGTACACAAATGATTTAGGAGAGCAGGCATTTGCATTGTCACAGAAATCAGGGGAATTAAGAAATAAAGCTGGCTTATATGTTCTGGGAAGGGATGTTGTTCACAATCTGGATGCAGAAGAAATACAAAGGCTATTACAAAGAGGCGAGCTTTCTCAGGAAGATATAGAGTTGTCAAAACAGATTTATAGAGACTGCCAGACAAGAGCAAGAGGAAAGCTTCCTCCAAGAGGTCATGTACACAGGGATCTTGTAGGTCATGTACACAGGGATCTTGTTATTCTTGAGCCAAATGCAACAATACCGGGAACAAGAAAGCCGGAAGAGGATTATATTGTAGGCAGGGTATTTCTAAACACAGGAGGTTATGATGGAAATGGAAAGATTATTGAAATTCCTGGAATAAAACCAGCAGAAGAAAGGGTGTGGCTTCCTCCAAATAATGTTTGGATTGTTCCAACAAGATATGGAACAAATAACAGGCTGGGCCTCCCAGACGAAGGTGTAAAAGACAGAAATACAGCTCTGGAAAGATTAAAAAGAGCTGGCTTGCCAGAATCAGAATTAATGAAGTTTTACAGGTGGAACGATGGTTCCGTTGTTGTTTGGTCCGGCTCTGGCCCGGGCGGCGGTGCGTTGTACGTCGGCCTCTACGGCAGGCCCGGGGACAGGGACGATTGGTTCGGTTCTTTCCCTGCGAGTGGGTCGGCGCGCGGA
>Ga0209541_10012834_pt1 | contig 12914 bp, 10 predicted proteins | sample RifCSPlowO2_01_FD_184027 | JGI IMG/M metagenome (GOLD analysis project Ga0209541, IMG submission 184027) | Groundwater microbial communities from Rifle, Colorado - Rifle CSP2_plank lowO2_0.1 (SPAdes) (version 2) | ecosystem: Environmental > Aquatic > Deep subsurface > Groundwater | place...
AGCACCTTATTTATATTGGAGATAGCGTGATTGGTGACAATGTTAATTTTGGTGCTGGCACGCAGATTGCTAATTTTAGATTTGATGAAAGTAATGTAAACGTGCTTACAGAGCGCGGATGGGTAAATTCTGGAAGGAAAAAATTAGGCTGTGTGATTGGAGATAATGTAAAATTCGGCGTGCTTTCTTGTGTAATGCCTGGAAAGCTTATTGGCGAGAACTGTTGGATAGGCAGTGGTGCAGTAGTTGGACAAAACGTAGATCCAAATACGCATGTGTTTATTAAACAGGAACTAATTTTTGCTAAGGAAAAGAAAGAAGAATAAATGAAATGTAGTTTTTGGAATTATAAGTTAGCAAAACTGACAGACGTCAACACGCAATCAAAGTATGGCATCTCGTCAGCGCGAACGTACTGCTTCTCATTGAGAATAGCTACGAGACCGCCAAAACCACAGATAATGAAAACACTGTGAGAAAGAAGGCCAATATAAACGCCATCTATTCGCCGGAAATTTCTCGCTTCATTTGATTCTTCTACTGGCTCACCTTGTGGGACTTTTGTTTGTTGATGGGGGGAGTACCATTTATCAGATTCCTTAGGGAAATTTTCTATTAGAGTTATGTTCGCTCCTTCTACTAGTTTTATTTCGTATTGATTTTCTATTTGTGGTCTATTTCGACCAAAAATCCGTGACCACATACTAGGTTTTTTTGAAATTTCTACTATTTCGAAATCAGGATGTTCAATTGCTAAGGCACAGTTTCTTAATCCCTGGAATTGTTTTGGTATTTTGAAGGAAAAGGAAGATTTTACGTTCTTCTGGTATTCAAATGTAAAAGTAACTTGCTTTCCAAATTTTTTGTCTGGTGCTTCATAAATAACTAGAGTACCTGTCCATGTCGGCCCTTTATAGAGTTTTTTTAACAATTCAGTATCTGTTATACCCGCCAGAATTCTATCAAGAATGTCATTTGGAACTATTAGCTTATTTTCTCTTTGTGCTAAGGCTAGTGCTTCAAACAAATCTAATTCCTGCGGAACGAATTCGACTACTTGTAAAAGCTGCTCAACAGTCATACTTCGTAGCATTTCCCTAGTTCGTCTTACCGCCTCCTGCCTATTGCCTACAACCTCTTGCTTTCTCATTTCATGCGTTGGTTCTTGCTTGTATCTTCTGAATGGATCTTCTGCACGTAAAGCGTGGGCCCCTCCTAATCTCCTTCTCATTTCACACCCTCGATTAATCTATTATATCCATCTTCGCTAAGCGGCAGATTGCACGCTGCTAGAAACGTTAGGCCATTTCCATAAAATGCAGGATGCCAGAATACCGTATCTTTAAATGATTGAAAATCTGTTGGAGCAGAAATGGATACAATACCGTTTTCTGTTACAACAACTGAACTAGATAGTATTGCTCTCATCTGATCTTTATTGGTAGTGACCAATTGTTCGATTTCAAATCCAGCAAATGTTAATAGTGCTTTGTAATTACCATTAGTTAGCGTTCCATCGCCAAATGCATTTAAAACCGCTTTTCCACTAACAAGCTCTCCGTTAATATCAGTAAATATAGTATTTAAGAAACCAGTTAAACCCACAAGAGAATATCTTTTTGGATTATTCATATAAGGTACTGAAATTCCGCCTCTATCAGTCCTTCTGTTTAACAATAGCTGGACACAACCTTCTTTTGTTTGCAATTGAAATCTTAGTCCTTCAGATATAACTGCCTTCTTATGTATCATCTCTGTCTCATACCGAGTAAGTGTTTTAGGAACACCAATCTTAGCCTTAAAAGACGTCCATGTTCCATCACGTTCATGTTTATAACGTCTTAAAAATTCCTTGCCGGTTCCCTTAAACAAAGGATGATCTAACTGTGCACGCTCAAACTTATCCTCGTACATGGCAGTCATGCTTGCTAAAACGTGGCCACGGTTTAGCTTGTTTCCTTTTATTTCAGCACTACTAAGTATATCCAATACTAGTACTGAATTCCATGGATCAAAAGGGGACACACCTCCTGGCCATGAATAATCAGGCTGCTTTTTTGGTTTGGGATATTTTTCAGGGTGCATTTCTCTTATTTTTCTTAGAGTAGCAGCTAAAGATTTGTCTGTTATTTTCCTCATACGAAGTGATTCCATAAGTTCTACTATTTCATCCTCTGTATGCTTTGCCTCAAATTCAACTGCAGCCTTTCTTAGGCCAAACTCAACTGCCTCTTCAACAATAGGCTGGAGGCCTACTGCATGAGGAGAAGGTAATACCTTTCTCCCAATTGCTGCTGATTGTCTTGCCCTCATCATTTCTAGATCCTGCGATCTAACCTTTTCTGCTGCAACAACCTCGTGATCGAATAAACGATCAAGGGAAATTACCTGGCCTTCGTAGCTGTCTTTTTTTATTGCTTCTACTGTACAATCGCGCACGCTATCAAATCTTTTGGATTGGTTAAATGCTAGGGTTCCTTTTAATGAGCTCAAAGATCTCTTTAGTTCGCTAAAATCTTGAGATAGTGCATTCACTAGATGTATACCCTCATCGCTTAGATTGCCACGATCAATTTGTTTTTGCAGGCCTTCTAATTCTCCTTTTATATGATGCATTGCATTGCGAATCCATCTCTCCAGTTCATCATATCCAAGTATTTTATTCTCCAGTGCATTTTGTGCAAATCTTAATACGCATAGTTCAGCAAAAATCTCGCTAACCTCTTCTTCAAATGCATTTGCAATAGTCTGCATACCAAGTAACTGCCTTGTAGCATCAATAGTAAAATAACGGGAGAATGGCCTGGGAAAAACCTGCTCAGCGTAGCCATGCCCATCTTCATGAACTAACGATATCGCCACATCTATTGGATCAGTATTGCGCGCAATTAGCAGTATGGCGCCGCTTTTTGTTCTTGCTGCAGCATACTGCGCTGTTTCAGTTGTAGTCATAAAACGTGTGGCAAATTCCTGAGGCACAATGTATATATCTTCTGTAAAAGGCAATACACTTGATGCATTATTCACATTATATGTTGAACATAGTACATGAAATGATCTGGAAAGCAGTGCTGCCTGTTCTTCTATAGGCACTTCCTGACATGCTGCTACTGATGTTTCAATATAAAAATTTGCATTTGAAGCACGCAAGCGCATTATTGCCTCTCTAGGAATATGTCTGGCATTATCAACCATGTGAAGAATAGGTGGACTACGAAGCTCATCCAAGCTAATTGTCTTTATGCCTATTCCATCTTGCTCTATGAAAACCTCGTCATCAGCAACCCTAAGCACAAGCATTGCATTTGGTGGAAGGCCAGGAACACGTAATTTGGCTTCTATTGATGCGCCTGCTTTTGTATCAAGCAGATGTATATGACCATTGTGGTCTGTTCTAACATTAAAAACACCAATAAGTTTATTTGCATAGAGCAGTGCTGCAGGGGTTGCTATTGTACAGATAGCTGGCAGATCCCTCATTACCCTTAATACCCGCCCATCCAATGTACTTACATAGCATTGATTCTCAATAACAGATACAAAGATTGGAATATCATATCTTTGTAAACCATCAATAATGTAAGGAGAATCTGGTTGAAGGATAAATGAGGCATGTTGTATTAGACCAAAGCAACCACTCTCATCAATTTTTAATTTCAAGAGTTCTTCTATGTCAATTGACCCATTCATGACTTCCATGACAGAAAATAGCTCTGTCATCATAATAATTCTGTCAAGAAGGTTTTCTAAACTTATTTTTGAGTATGCAAAAGATAATTTGGTAACATAATTATAAGCCGATTGGATAACGGAATCTTCAGCATATTTAAGAACATCCCTCCATTTTTCCATACCTGGCTCATTTTCAACCAGGGATTTTGCAACTGACAATTGATAATAAAATTCTTCTATGGCCCTTCTTATTAGTTCGCTCTGTTCCTGACCAAATTCAGCCTTTACCCTAGCACATAATGCCTCTTTCCAGGTTGATAGAACAACTGCACGTTCAATCTGCCCCCTAACTTGAAGATAAAAATATGGCGGTACGTCCTTTAGCTTTAGATCTCCTGATAAAACAGCAGCTGCCATTGGGTCTGCAACTCCACTTAATTTAACTATTGCACTTGCAGGCACATGAACTGGTAGGATTGCCCTAACTTCAGAAGGCAAGGTTCGAACTGCTAATGCCTTTGATTCCTTTGGCCCCTCTAACGCATCAAAAAGTCTTCTTGATTCTCTTGAATCGCTAACGCCAGCAACCTCTCTTAATTTTCTTAAACGATACACAAGATAACCAGTTGGATCTAACTTAGCTGCTAGAAACTGCTCAAATTCCTGTCTATCAAATGCACATTGCCGAATTGCGGTTGCTGCATTTCTAACAAGCTCATTAATTTCAGATGTAGTAACACGTGAACATATTCCATCAAAAACATAGTTCAGCACTTCATAATCATGGCCGCATTGCTCTATTGCAACGACCAACAGCTCGTTCCATTGTTTTTCATATCCTTTTCCAACCCTTGCTTCAAATAAATTTTTTGCATTAAACAATATTTTTGCGATATTTGAGATATATGCTGATGGATCAGGCTCTTTTTCCCATCTCTTTGCTACCTTTTCAAGTGCTTGTAAAAATGTCTTGTCAAAGTTTGAAATATTTAATGCAGTTGATATTGCTATCCGCAATCTATCAACTAAGCTAGCAGACCTAAGAACAATTTGCGTGGGTTGACCTGAATGAAGTGCTCGCGCCATGAATTTATTTTATTCAGAAATATTTATAAATACGCGTTTTACCATAAATAAACAAATAAGTATTTATGTGCTGCTAAACAATTTAAACCTTGCTCTCGAATGCAAATCATGTATGTAATAGTCGGAATAGATGCAGGTATAAACGTCGGTTATGCAGTACTTGATCTAAATGGCGCGCTAGTTGCTGCTGGTGTAGAAAAAGAAGCAAATGATGAAACAATTGTAAGAATAGTAGCAAAAATAGGCATACCTAGTTTAGTTGCGAGCGATGTTTCTCCTGCACCAAGTTTTGTTTCTAAGGTAGCTGCAAGATTTAATGTGCGCGTATTCACACCAAACAAAAGCATGACTGCAGATGAAAAGAGATTGATTGGTAGTAATATAATTGATCCGCATATTAGAGATGCGTATGCAGCTGCTGTGAAAGCGTATAGAAATTATGCGAATCGCCTTAGGCAGGTTGATAAGCTCGGTACTTTAGAGGATAAAAATAAGTTGAAGCATCTGATTATACAAGGGCAGGCGCTAGCTAAAATATTAAAGCCAGAGCACAAACCTAAGCTGCCACATATAGAAAGGCGCAGTGTTAAGAAAAAAAGTACGAAGAAGCGGAAATAAAAGTATTTCTAGTTATAATGTAAATTAGGCAGGGGTAACGAAGTGGTCAAAGGCTTTTTGTATTAGGTTCGACTAATGGCAAAAACCCTGGAAAAAGCCATCTGGTATTTCCAGACACCGACCAAACGTGCCGGATTCAGGGTTCGGTCCCTTAGTGGGTTCAAGAGTTCAATTGAAGCCTTTTCTCTATTGTTTTGTAAAGAAAAGGCTTCAATGAGCAAATCTCTTCCCCTGCATCTCACTTTTCTTAGAATCACTACTTTTCTTCGATGTGAGCACCGATTGAAATTGACCTGAATGCACCTTGGCAGCCCTCAGGTCTGATCTGAGGTTACCATCAAGTTGAATAGTTATGATTGAAACTCCAATCATACGGTTTGATTTCAAACCACGTGGTTTGTTTACAAACCATTATAAATAATGCAGTATACAATGAATTCATGTTAGAACCCAAATTCAAGCTTTTGACAGCTTTCCTGCACGAACCGTCAAAAGAATTTTACGGACGTCAGATCGAGAGAATCGTCGGAACGACCCACGAAAGAACCACAGTGTATCTAAAATCGTTAGTCAGCACGAAGATGCTGCTAAGGGAAAAGAAAGGCAATCAGGTGTTTTACCATCTGAACAAACGCAATGAGCTCGTTCAGAAGGTCATGGCTTTCGCGGAATTGGAGAAGAAAAGGGAATTCATCAAAAAGAATGATTACGGATACATTGCTCATGCTGTAGTATCTGAAGCGACTAAAGAGTTCCACACCGCTATTTATTTCGTCCTGCTTTTTGGTTCCGTGGCACGCAGTCAGCAGAGGGAATCCAGTGACCTAGATCTTTTTTTCGTGCTTGTTGAAAATGGGAAAACTAAAGATGGCATAGAGAAGATCGTGAAGAAGCATGAGATGATTACAGGAAAGAAGATATCTTACCATCCCATAATCCTAAAAGAACTGGAAAAGGAGTGGAAGAAAAAGACGATCTACAAGAACATGTGGGGTGAGAGGATCGTCTTCTTCGGTGAAGATAATTTCTGGAATTTTATAATGAAAATGGGTGAACCACATGATGGATAGACTTGACAGATGCTTTATAGGTACCCCAGAGTCACCACCTAGGTTGATAAAGAAAAAACCCAATTTGGATGCAGCAGATGAACATATTGAAAAGGCGGACACAAATATAGCCGCAATGGAACTTATGTTCAGCAACAAATTTTTTGACTGGACTATAGTCACAGCGTATTATTCCATGTATCATGCCACATTGGCCGCACTATGGCTTATAGGTCTTGAGGCGAAATCACACGAATGCGCAGTGCTGGCTTTTGAAAGATTTTATGCAAAGAAAGGTAAGGTCGACAACAAATATCTCGAATATCTCCAGCGTGCCAAAGAGCTTAGCGAAAGATATGCAGAAACACTTGATAAAGTACGGACTTGGAGAGTTCAAGCCTCGTATGGTATTGGCGAGATAAACTCGGTTGATGCCAGTTTTGCAAGAACCCAGGCCAAGGAATTTCTAGCTGCAATCAAACGCATCGTACTTGAGGCTAAGGGGTTAGGATGAAAGGTGAAACGATGAAAGATTACAACGAATTCGCAGAAATTTATGATCATGTCTATATTGGCACTAAAGGAGATTTGAAGTTCTATCTAATGCAAGCAAAGAAAGCTAGGGGCAATGTGTTGGAAATTGCTTGTGGAACAGGAAGAATTCTTCTTCCATTACTTAAAAATGGCATAAATATCGAAGGAATAGACCTCTCTGCAAAAATGCTTGACGTACTGCGTAAAAAAGCAAAGACCATGGGTCTTGAACCCAACGTATGGAAAGCAAACATGCAAAATTTTAATGCAAACAAGAAATACGACCTGGTTATCGTTCCTTATAGGGCATTCAATCATGTTGAATCAAGCGAAGATCAGATTAAAACCTTGAAGAACTTCAAGAAACATTTAAAGAAGGGAGGAAAATTGATAATAAATTTCTTTTATCCGAGTTTTACCATCATGGCAAAAAGAAATGGAGTAAAAACAAAAAGAGATACTGTATTGATAAAAGGAGTAAAATATTTTCGTCAAGAACAGATATACTACGAACCAATGAAACAACTAATCCGTGCGACCTCATTTCTAACTGATGCCAAAGGCCATACTTGCAAAGTACTGCCAATGCATCTTTGTTACATCTACAAAAAAGAGTTCGAATTACTTCTTAGAGCAGCCGGTTTCAAGACTTGGAATGTTTACGGTGGATTCAACGGAGAAAGTCTTAAAGACGAAAAACAAGAGATGGTTTGGATAATACGAAAATAGAGCAACCTTTATAGATCTCAGTACTCAGAAAGCACCTCGACAGCAAGGGCAAAACCTTGAGAGCGTCCTCAGGTCTGGTCTGAGGTTTCTTCCCTTGCATAAGATTTATAAAAATATATGTACATATAAATAGCTATAGGTGCGTATATATGTCACAATTCACAACTGTTAGAATAGATGTTGAGGTACTTGAAGACCTTAACAAACTCAAAAAACATCCAAGGGAAAGCTATAACGAGGTTATATCTGAACTTGTAGATCTTGCTAAGCATTCTGAGTCGTACCAAGACAGGTTTTTGAGTCAAATCCAAAAAGCAAAGATGAAGGAACTCTGGGATAATACGGAAGATGAGGCTTGGGAACGTGTTTAAATCAGGAGACGTGGTTCTTGCAGAAGTTCAATTCACAGATACACCTGGAACAAAAACAAGGCCATGTGTCGTTTTATTTGAAGAACTTGGTAATATTATTGTTGCTGGCATAACCAGTAATATAGAAATGAAAGGTATTCCCTTGACTAAAAAGGAGGGTGCAATAAAAGATAGTGTAATAAAAATTAATTATATATTCACTATCTCTTCCCAAGCAATAAAAAAAGTTCTTTTCCAGCTTTCTACAGAAAAAAAGAGGATTGTTTTTACTGAGCTTATAAGAAGGCTTAATGCATTCAATCAGTAATAAAAATAGACTAAATTTTGGGCTCGTAGCTAAGCAGACGAATGGCTTAATATAGCGCCCGATTCGCATTCGGGAGGCCGGGGGTGCGATTTCCGCCTTTTAGGAAAAGGCGGCCCAAAACCCACAGTTAATTGGGTTACGCAAATCCCCTCGAGTCCATTTTACTTTAAAAACCACTAAAAAACACATATTTAAAAACCCTTTGATACACAATAGAATATACTAATTACTTAGAGGATATGATATGACTGAGGCACAGATCGCTCCCAAAGCTCAAGTGACAGGACCAAAAACCGCTAGTGGCACTAATGGTTCTAATGGCAAGGCAAAATGGTTCGGCGCTAAGTTGTGGGATGCTACAACTACTGCCATTGCGAATAGATCCCAAGCTAGCACATTAAAAGATAGACTAACAACAACTGATGAGCAATTAAAAGATGCATGGACTCAAGGTATTGCAAAGGATGCAAAAGGAAATCCACAAGTAGCCAAACTTGTTATAGACGTACTTCTTAAAGCAGGCGGTGAATATGCTACAAAGTTAATAGATCAATTTATTAAATTATATCCAACGCTCTCTCAAGCACATAGGGCAAAAATATTTGGAAAACTAGTAGATGAATTTTGCATGGTTACAAGCAAGGGTCTGTTCTCAGAACTGAAAGCAGTAAATCTTGCTAGAATAATTGAGGTAATAGGAAAAGAAAGCAAAACTACTTATGCTGAAGATGAAGGACCTTTATTTAGTGATAATGTAGATCGATTAGCAAGGCGATTAAAGGACATAGTTGAGGATGATTTTAAGGATTATCACGAGCAACCTGCAGTTCGCGCCGCATGCGCACGAATTGTTTGGGCATTTGATAATGATTTACAATTCTTAGAGCAACGATTACACGATGCACAGACAGCAGAATTCGCAGTAGAAGCAATGATAAGCACCAGCGATGGACGTGCAATGCTTGTTGCAAAAGTGCTAAATGGCGATTCAAAACTTATTGCAAATGTGATGGCTGGAATGCCTGAAGAAAAAATAAGAAATCAACTGCTAGGTTGGATATATCGCGGTGAGCATAAATTAGCGATTTATGCGTTGAATGTTATTGCAATGAGAAAGAGTTTATCAATGCAATTAAAGCTCGTAATAAAGAGTAAAATAAATGACAGAGATGTAGATGTAAAAAATGCTGCAGTTGCTGCAGCTGTAAGATGGATAGTACCTGAAGCCATACCGCACTTAAAAGAATCACTGGGAAAAACTGAGAATGTCCAGATAAAGGATGCTTGTATCAGCGCAATAGCAAGATTTGCAGTACATGGTAATGAAGATGCGAAGCAAATAATTCTAGATGTATTAAATGGAACAGACAACCAGGCAAAAAATCTCGCAATAGGGCATATTCTAGTTAATAAGCTTACATATACAATCCCAACAATGATGGCTTTGTTCGAAAATAAAAGAGGGGATAAAGCAGTAAGGGCAAATATTGAAAAGGCAGTACTTTTATTTGGTTTAGCAAGTGCCAAAGAAGCAATTGCAGTTCTACCAAGAATTGCAGAGATAAGAAAACAAGAGTTAAATGCAAGAATATTTGAATTAAAACACACTGCTATGCAAGGCAGAAACGGTGAGAGAACTGAAGCAACTGCAGAACTACAAGGATATGCTAAAAGAGGTGCGAAAGCAGCAGCAACAGCTCTTCATGAAATAGATCGAGCAAAAGAAAGAAACCAACCGTGGAAGAGACGAGGTAAACAATTTTTCTAATCTAGTACTATTAAAAATCTAATTTTCTAATATAAACATACTAATTGCAATGAGCAGTGAGCAATGTGCCGTGAGCAAAACACGTGGCTCATTGCTCAAGGCCCAAGGCTCAAGGCAGTAACTTTATGACTAATATTTATCAAGGAAATTATAAATTATTGATGATTCCACCATTACTACTAATCATATTATCGCTTTATTACATCCCACAAATAAAACTTGGCGTAGATTTCAAAGGAGGAACGCTAATTACACTTACGCTAGATGAAAACATAGACACAACTGCATTAAAAACAAACTTAGAAAGCGAAAATATAAAGGCAGATATAAAGGTTTTCGAAACTACATTTGGTTATAAAGCAGAAATAGAAATAGAACAAAGCGATATACTGCTTAAGGCAGATGAACTAAAAACAAGCTTTAATAGCAAGATTGGGCTTGTTGAAAGATTAGAGGTTAATACTACCAATAACACTGCTGCATTACCAGAATATCTGGAAAAAAGAAGGGAAATAAACGTAGTAACGAATGAACTCTTTACACTGACAAAAAATGATAAAAAAGCAGAAGAAATCTCAAATCTTAATGAACTAAGAAAAGAGATGAATAATGCATATAATAAGGTTTATTCAGATTATAGGGATCAAATAGCAAAACCAATAGAAAAAACAGTTAAATACTCTTCAATATCTGTGCAATCAGTTAGTCCAGCATTAAGTATAAGATTTATAGATAAAGCAAAAAATGTAGTAATACTATCAGCAATACTAAGCACTATATTCGTATTCTTATTCTTTAGAAAATTAATACCGGCAGCAGCAGTAATAATAGGCTCTGCGAGCGATGTAACTATTGCATTGGGTGCAATGGGTTTGTTTGGCATACCATTTACACTGCCAAGCTTTGCTGCGCTGCTAATGCTTGTTGGTTTTTCATTAGATACGGATGTACTACTTACAAAAAGAATGCTGGACAGACCAGGTAATAACAGGGAAAAGGCATGGGGTGCACTAAAAACCGGTGCTACAATGAGCATTGCTGCAATAATTGCATTCGCAGTGCTTTTCCTAATAGCAAATGCCACAAGAATAACAACATATTTTGATATATCGGCTGTTGCACTAGCTGGATTAGTGGGTGATTTGTTTGCAACATGGGGTATCAATGCAGTATTAATATTGTGGTATATGGAACGCAAGGAGCATGAGAGTAAAGTGATGGTGTAAAAGAATGGAAGAAAAGAAAATTGACAGGAGAATATTTTTAATATTCATTTTGCTAGCACTGGCAGCCATAGGCACGTTTGCATATAAACAATTTGCAGGCCTTATAATAATTCTAGCATTAATTGTATTTGGGTCGCTCGCAGTTTTGTGGAAGGATCAGAAAATGAAAATAGCTGGGTTACTCGCATTGGTTGCGCTGGCGCTAATTAACATTGGATTAAATGGAATTAAGTTTGGAATTGATTTTAACGGCGGAGTTAGAATACCTATAATACTGGAAAAATCAGTTGATCAGGAAACGATGAACATAATAGTTGATACAGTAAAAAAGCGTGTTAGTTTTCTAGGATTAACTGAAGCCCGTGTGCGTGCAATTGGCGATAATGCAATAAACGTAGAGCTTGCAAAGGCAAGTGATAAAAATATAGATGAGATTGAGGGAATTCTTTCTGAGCAAGGTGTTTTCTTTGGTATTGTAGATGGTAAAATAGTAATAAAAGGAGAAGATATTTACAGGGAGAGTATCGGTTCAACGCAGCCACCACAAGGCAGAGATTGGGCAGTTGCATTCAGCTTAACTGCAAAAGGCGGAGGAGATTTTGCAAGGCTAGTTAAGGGCAAGGCAAACTTTCCATTATATATGTTCATAGATAGACCAGAGGATGCTGCAATATTTATATCATTAAAAGATCTTAGAAAGGATGCACCAGGAGATGCAATAGATAGTGAACTAATAAAAACTGCAACCGATACGTTGCGACTAGATGAAGGGAATATAGAATTGTATATAATCGAAAAATTGGATGAATTTGCACCGAAAACAAACAAAACAATTGCAATTATTTCTAAAAGCGAGGACGCTGCAATAAAAGATAAAATAAAGGAAAAAGGATTTGTTATAAGAGAAACAGAAGATATTTCACCAAAAATACAAGGTGGTTCATCCGGATTATCAATTGATAGATGGGAGGTAATCGGATTATTATCTTCTCCAACGCTAAGCCCAGAGGTTACACAAGGAAGTCCAAGTTATTCGTATTCAATAAGCGGTAATGTATTTGGGGATCAGCAAACAAGCTCAAAACTAGCTCTAGAAGAGGTACGCAGGCTTGAAACAATATTAAAGGGTGGCGCATTACCTGTGCAAATATCACTAGGCAGCAAAACAGAAATACCCGCAACACTTGGTAATGAGGCTTTGAAGATAAGTCTTATAGGTATAACTGCTGCACTGGTTGCGATATCTATATTAATTGCATTGCGATATCGCTCGCCAAAAGTAATATTACCTATAATTGCAATAAGCATATCAGAACTAATTATACTATTATCAATATTAGGATCATTTACTGTAGATCTTGCTGCAATAGCAGGAATAATTGCTGCAATTGGCGTTGGTGTTGATGCGCAGATTGTAATAACTGATGAGATGTTAAAAAAAGCTGGCTCATTGCATGAACGCATAGAACACGCATTTGATATAATAAAAACAAATGTTGTTGTTGCAGTTGTTGCTATGCTTCCATTACTCTTTTCAGGTATAGTTGAGGTAAT
>Ga0209541_10012841_pt1 | contig 12910 bp, 10 predicted proteins | sample RifCSPlowO2_01_FD_184027 | JGI IMG/M metagenome (GOLD analysis project Ga0209541, IMG submission 184027) | Groundwater microbial communities from Rifle, Colorado - Rifle CSP2_plank lowO2_0.1 (SPAdes) (version 2) | ecosystem: Environmental > Aquatic > Deep subsurface > Groundwater | place...
CATCATCTTTTGTCTTGATTCCAGCGCCGCAAATAACAGGAATGCGCTTAATTCTCACAATAGCGTCAGTCAATACTTCTGGCTTTGCGCTTGACACGGCAACATCTCCGCCAATAAGCTCAGGAGGCTCGATTGCAATAACATCAGGATTAAACTTTGAAATTTCAACAGCCATTTCAGAAGTGCCAGCGCAAGCAATTGCAAGCATGCCACAATCTTGCAATCTCAAAATAGTTTTTTTAATAGAACCAATGTCGAGCGGTTTTTCAGAATGATTGACAAGACTGCCGACAGCGCCAGCGCTCTTCACTGCCTCAGGTAAAACACTGCCTGTGAACGCTCCTTGAGAAACAAAATCAACATGCTGGGCAAAAACAGGAATTGAAACAGCGCTTGCAACTTGAGAAATATCTGACGTTTGAACAGCAACAGCAATATTTACATTTAATTTTTTTGCTACTTGTTCGCAAATTTTTGCAAGCTCAACAGAATTCTTGCCAATAGCAGAGTTAAACGCCTTAAAATTTACAATCACAATTGGTGTCTTCAACTTTTCCATCAATATGCCTCTTTGAACACTGTGAGTATTAATCAGGGGTATTTATTATTTGCTGAATCTCACATGAACTTGTTCAATTTCATTTTTAAAGCTTCCTCGCCTTGAAAGCCAACCATGCGTTCAGCTTCTTTTCCATCGCGGAAAAAAATTACGCAAGGAATGCCCATAACGCCAAACTCGCTTGCAATATCGCCAGTGTCATCAACATTAAGTTTTGCAAATTTTATTTTTTTGTATTGTGGCGCTAGTTTTTCAATAACTGGGCTTAACTGTTTGCATGGACCGCACCAAGGCGCCCAAAAATCAACAATAGCAACACCCTTATGCTCCAAAATTTCCTTTTTAAAATTATCACTTTTCAGTTCTTCCACCATTCTTCACACCCCCAACATTATGAGTATCAATCTCTTGGCGTACAGGTCTACTTTCGATTTTTTTTGCAATCAAAAACTTTTTTAAATTCTTGTCAAAATCAACAAAGCTGTCAGCAGATTCTGCGAGCTTTGAAGAAGCACTCTTGCCAAAAGCCATAACTTCAACTCTGCAGCCAATTGCGCGCTGGAGATGCTGGACTAATGGAATAAAGTCTCCATCGCCAGAAACAAGAACAACAGTGTCTAATTTTGGGGCAAGTTCAATCATGTCCATTGCTATTCCGATATCCCAATCGCCTTTTTTTGCTCCGCCATAAAAAATCTGCAAATCTTTTGTTTTAACTTGAAAGCCAATATGTCCAAGAGCATCAAAAAAAACAGATTCTTTCTCAACTTCCTCGGCTTTAATCACATAAGCCATTGCGCGAATTAAATCCCTGCCACCAACAGCCTCGGTAAGTATTGCTTTAAAATTAACTTTAGCATTGTAAGCAAATCTTGCAGAGTAATACATGTTCTGAACGTCAACAAAAACGCCAACTCTTTGGCCGCGCGGTTGTTCTTTCACAAAATCACCTCATCATTTTTAAAGTACTTTCAAAACTGCATTTTGAGCATTTAAGCACTCCAGTTTTGGCATCAAAATCAAGAGACAAAGATTTGCACTGTGGACATCTCTTGATGAGCGCAGGTATTTCTTCAACACCTAACTCTTCTTTTTGCATTAATAATTTTATTAGTCAATCATTTAAAAATGTTTCGCACACTTTTTTTTATGAAAGCAATAGTCACAGCAAAAAATAAATTGGTCAACTAATAGTATTGACTAGAAAACTATATATACTGTTTTATTTATTTTTATCTTATGTTTAAAAGAGGACAGATAACTATATTTATCATTCTGGGCATTGCAATTATTATCGTGCTTGGTTTTGTTTTTATTCTTAATCAAAAGAGTCCTGTTCAAGATATTCCTCAACAGTCTGCGAAGTTGTCTTTAGATGAAGCGTCAATAAAAGATTACGTTAATGCTTGCTTGAAAACTGTTGGAGAGAAAGGCATCAGGCTTATTGGCTTGCAAGGTGGTTATTTGAATGTTAAAGGTGATTCAGTATACAACGAAGTGGGTGACGGTTTGCCTACAGAGATTCATTATTTTTTTGGCGCAAACGCTTTGCCTTATCTTTGGTTTGAAAAAAAATCTTTGCTGCCTCATATAGATAAAATTAAAACAAAACTTTCTAATTATGTTGTTGTTGAGATGCAGAACTGTCTTAACCTTTCTCAGTTTGAAAAACAAAATTATAAGATTAAAAAGCCGAATATAAAACAAATTGAAAGTGCAGATGAAAATAGCATCAGTGTTGATTACTCAAATGCCAAAATTAAGGCTGATATCAATTTGAATGATGAAGGCACAATTATTGTTTTGAAGTATCCTTTAATTTTTGAAAATAATAATCAAAGAATTGAAACATTTGATTTTAGTGCAGGTATTCCTTTGAGGCTTTCAGTAGTTTACAATGTTGCTGATAAATTGCTTAAAAATAATCTTGCTGAAAAATATGAAGTTAACAAGCATTGCGCATCTTTCGCTTCAAAAGACAAATTGGTGAACATTTATGTCCGCACAAATCTGTATGATTACAATTATGTCGTGCAAATTGTTGATGAAAAACCTTTGCTCACAAAAAAAGAAATGCCTTTCAAATTTCAGTTCGCAACAAGAAACGCAAAGTTAGAGGGTGATTGTGTTGGGTAAATGTTTGTTTTATTGTGCATTATTTTTGCTTTTTGCTAGTTTTGTTTTTGCTCAAACTCAAAATCTTCCTGATTTGGTTATTACTAATGCGATAGTTGGTTTAGGCAGAACGCCTAATGATTTGCGGGCTGATGCAGTTGTGCAAAATATTGGCGCAGCAACAGCTAACTCTGTTATTTCTCTTCAAGCAAAATTATTCAAAGATGGAGTTTATGTTCCTAATAAGGATATCTTGACTGGGATTAATGTGAATATTGGTGCGAATTCTGCTTACCAAGTTTTTGCAGGAGATTTTACCAATCTGGATTTGGGTAATTATAAAGTTAAACTATTTGTTGATAACCAAAACATAATTACTGAGTTAGATGAAAATAATAATTTTGCAGATACAAATTCTATGCTGATTCCTGTTCCAGCGCAGAACTTGCCTGATTTAATTGTTGAAGAAATAAAATTGCAAGATAATACTGGTGCTGAAATAAGCAGTCTTTTAGTCGGTCAAAAACCACAGGGTATCAGTGCTAAAATTAAAAATATTGGCGCTACAGATGTTTCTGCGCCTTATTTCATAACTTTTTATTATGTTGATTCTTCAAACAGTAATAACGATTGGCAGCAAGAAGTGTTTTCAAATGTGCCGATTAGGTCTGGTGCATTTGCAAATGTTGATATTATTTTTGATAAAACTATTCTTAATGCAGGTCAGCATATTTTCAAAGTTGTAGTTGATTACGCATCTCAACCAAGCAATCAAAACATGGTGCCTGAGTTTAATGAGAATAATAATGAATTATCCAAAATTTACATGGCAAGTGCATCAACGCAGGATTTGCCTGATTTAATTGTTGAAAGCATAAAAATCAAAGATGCAAATGACAATATTTTTCCAAGCACGGCATTTCCAGATGTTATTATTGGTCAGGAAGTTTCTGTTTTTTCAACAATCAAAAATGTTGGCGCGGCTCAAGTTAATGCACAATTCCCAGTCACTTTTTATTATACAGATAATTCTGCAATCCGCAATTATTGGTGGAAAGAAGAAAGAAGTCCAACATTGCTTCAGCCAGGTCAGTCTGTTAGCACAATTCCGTTAAGGCAAGTTATTGCTGATGCCGGACCGCATACGTTCAAAACAATTGCAGATTATGTTGATACTGCATCAACTCTTCAAGGAAATATTGTCCAAGAATCAAATGAAAATAACAATGAGAATAGTGTGGTTTTTAATGCAATTCAAAGAACGCCAACCCCTGCACAGCCAAGCATAATTGTGGATTATTCAATCAACAATGAAGTTTTGTTTGAAGTTTTTCAAAGCAATAGACTGATTATGCCTGCTGGCGTTTTTGGTTTTTTACAACTGGCTGATTCTTCGCGCCCAGGTTGGGCTCAATTCGGAGTTAATAGTCCAAGATTGCCAGATGGTGAAACAATCGCCAGATTGAGATATAATTTTGAGGATGTTGGCCAAATAACAATAGTTTATAATAACGCATCAAACGAGTTTAAAGTTAAAAATTTGCAAATCACTGGCTTGAAAATTCCTCAATCTTCTATTGGAATAGTTAATTTTTTTTTAAGCGCTAATTTGTTTATTGAAATAGTGTCAAACACAGGCAGTTTAGGAGCGTTGTTTTTTAATTTGAAAATAAATTCTATTAATGATTTTCCAGCAGACAAAATTATTGCTGCAAATGTCTTGAGGCAGAATAATGCTTCAGGGCAAATTGTTGATGAAACTGTTGGTTCAATTAAAATTAACGCAAGCAGTTTTGATTTTCAGAGTATTCAAAGGGTGGTTAATTATTTTAGTGGAAAAATTACCACTGTAGAAAACGTGCCGGTAACAAACGGCATTGTTTGTGCAGAGGTTGCTGGATTGCAGGATTTTTGTCAGCAAATCTATCATTCTTCAAATAATGGAATGTATAGTATTCGAGCTCAAGGTAAAGACAATGATTTTGTTTTGTTCAAAGTTAACAGTGTTGATGCAGGGACAAAACAGCTTGATGCAGCAGAGGGACGGGTTACTTTTGATTTGCAAGTTCCTGTTTCAGCAGCGAATGTTCAAGATAGTGACAAGGATACAATTCCTGATGGTATTGACAATTGCCCTGATTCTCTTGTTCCTATAGTTGATATTAATGGTTGCGATTGTTCTCAAAAGCATTGCGGGGTTGGAAATAAATGTGAACCTGATTTGTTTGAGGGTAACAGATGCGTTTCTGTTCCAATCCAACTGTGTTCTCAGAAATCTGTTTGCTTGGAGAAAAATTTTCAACAGCAAGCTGCAGTTTATGATAGTGTTCATGGCGAGCAATCAGCGGGTGCTGCAACAAATTATGTTATTGATGGCAAAGAGTATGTTATAGCTGTTGTTTCAATATTAGAATCTGCAAACAATGGTGTTGGTTCTGCAAAGTTTGAGATTAATGGCCAGGACACTGGCGAACTTTTTGTTGGGCAGGAATTCAGTATTCAATCTGTTGTAAAGATCACAGTAACAAATATAACAAATTCCACAAATCAAACGCTTGCAAAAGTTTCGTTTTCATTAACTTCTTTTATTGCATTTTCACAAACTAACAATGATGCTCCAAAATATTGCAATCAAAATGGTGTAGTGATAAATAATTGCCAGAAATGTGGTTGTCCTGCAGAATTTACTTGCGGCCGGAATGGTGATTGTGTTAAAGTCTTGACTGGTCTTGTTGGCAGTGTTTGCAAGGATAACGATTTTAAGTATAGTTTGACCCCAATAAATTGTCCTGTTGGCTGGATTAAGGAAGATGTCATGCGTTACTTGTCTATCGATGTTGACGGTCCGCCATTTATAGAGGATTATGCAAAAGATGAAGTTGAAGATAAGCTCAAAGAAGTAACATTGTGTCTTAAAACTTCAGATTTGGGTTGTGCGCCTGCTGACCAGCCTTACAAGTGCCGTTTTGAGGATTTGCTTGGGCAAAATCGTGGAACAGCTGCTAGGATAATTGAAGATATGGTGAATCGTAAAATGCCATCTTCGTATTCTTATGAAGATTTAGGCACAGGTTTGAGGATTGGTTTGGGTTTTGCTACTGGCGGTCTTCTTGAAATTTTGGATCTTGCAGGGTTGATGGATATAGATTTTACTCCGCATGTTGATTTGACTGGTTTTAATCTTAGAAGCATGTATGATTGCGCACCAAAACTTATTTCTTCTGATTTTGGTTGCACTTCTATGATTAATAATGGTCCTTCTGACAAAAGAGTTGATTTGGTGTTTGTTGGCGATGGTTTTTTTGATGATAAATCTTTTGAGTATGCAGTTAAGCAAATGATTGATTATGAAAGCGTTAATGCCAACACTAACAATGAAGGTTTGTTTTCTATTGAGCCTTACAAGTCTGCAAAAACAAAATTTAATGTTTGGGTTGTTAATGCTAAAGATAGTATCAGTCATGAAAAAAAAGTTGCTTGGTCAGATTATGGTGATGTTCCTAGCGAGCATGATGTAACTGATTTTGTAAGCTATTGTTCAAACAAGGATTATGTTGTTGTAATTTCTAAATCTAATTACGGATCACATTGTTATTTTGGCGGGCCTTGTTTTGTTTCAATAAGTGATGAAAGATATCCTGGGAGATTATTGTCGCATGAATTTGGGCATGGCTTTGGAAAGCTTGGTGATGAATATGCGCATGAAGCGACTGAACTTAAGGATGCTCCAAATCGTGTTGAAGATTTAGTTACTGGAATACAGGCAAATTATCCAAATTGCAAGCCTACTGATTTGGAGGCTCAGCAGGCGTGGGGAAGTATTATAACACAAAGTAACAAGTTAGGATATTTCAAATCTTGTGGCGGTGATTGCATGCCTTTCTGTGCGGGTGCGGTTAGGCCTACATTAAATTCTGTTATGAGGCATCAGGAAGAAACTGTTGATAATCCTGCAGATTGTGTTCTTGGAACTTGCAAGTATGGCGCGCCATTCGACCAGTATTATGCAGTAAATTATAGGGAAATTCAAAAAGAGCTTGATAAGTATGAGGCTGGCAATCCTGATGATACTGTGTTTGGGTATTTAGAAAGCACTGAACAAGCACCTCAACAAAATGTTCCAAGTTCAGGCGTTCTTAAAACACAAAAAACTCATGATTGTCGGCTAAATACTGTTTGTGATTTGCCAATAGCGCCATATGCTTCAATGGAAATTGATGTTGATGATCCTTCCAAAGGAACAGATGGGGATGTAGTTGTTGATTTTAATGTCAATGAACCTCCAATAACTATGTTGCTCAGACAGTTGACAACAATAAAGATGTCAACAATTCCAAAACCATTTTCTGAAGTGACTTATCAAGACTGTCAAAATTCAGTTTCTGCCGCGGTTGCATACACTATGGATTTTAGTGGTAATCAAATTACTGTTTGTGTTCAAGGCAACAACGGCACGATTACAAAGCTGGGAAATACTGAGATATTGAAAACAACCAAATCTACAATACAGCCTAATGGTGATGTTCTTAATCAGTTAGTTTTTGTTTACAGCATTAATTATGCAATTCTTTCTTATGGATAATTAGGTTTGAAATGTCATATAACCAACTTAATTATCCATTAGATAATTGTGTGTTTTTGTTATATAACCCGCAGAATTATCTAATAAATTACTCATATCTCAGCGCTTCAACTGGCTTCAAATTTGCAGCTCTTTTTGCAGGCATTGTTCCGCTGATTGTTCCTACTATTAATGAGAATAACATTGTTCCTGCAATCAAATAAATTGGAAATGCTGTGTTTATAGTTCCTTCTCCAAATGTTAAGTTTGCAAATGTTTCAACACTTTTGCTTATGATAACTCCAATTATTATTCCAATTGTTCCTCCGCTGATTCCAAGCAGTCCACTTTCTATCAAAAATAAAGCAAGCACATCTTTGTTTCTCGCGCCTATGGCTTTCATAACTCCAATTTCGCGTGTTCTTTCAAGCACTGATGTGTACATTGTGTTCATTATTCCTATTCCGCCAACAAGTAAGCTTATTGCAGCTATGCCGATAAATACTGCTTGTATTATGTTCAAAATTTTGTTGAATGTGGCTATCAGGTCTGTAGTTGTTTTTGCTTCAAAGTCTTCTTGGTTTTCTTTCAGGTGTCTTTCTCTTCTAAGTTCTTTTTCAATTCTGTCCGCCACTAGTTCTGGTTTTTCTTGTTTTGCGCTTTGTGCAACTATCATTTTGTATTCTTCTGGCTGGTTGAGAATTTCGCGACTATTTGATTCTGGAACTATTATGCTGTTATCCATCATAGTCGGGTCGCCAGTGCGCTTTAATGTTCCTATAACTTCAAAATCAACGTCATTTATAGTAATTTTGTCTCCTGCTTTGATGTCTTTTTCAAACATTTTTTTATTTGCAAGGTTGTATCCAATTAGCGCTTTATTATTGTCTTTGTGAGTTAGCTTTCTTCCGCTGGCAATTTCTAAATTATGCGCGGCATATGTGACTTCAGCTTCTTTTAGCGTTTCTGGCATGCTCATCATGAATACTGTGCGCTGGATTCTGTTGAAGTTTGCACGTGCAGAACTGAACAGCACCCCTGATACTCCTATGACTCCATTTGTCTTTTTTATAGTTTCAAGATCTCGCTTTGTTAGTTTTGATGTTGTTTCAAATGCTCCAAAATTACTTTGTTTTGTTTCAATGAATATTTTGTCCGCGCCTACTTTTTCAAATTGTGCATTTATTGATTGTTGCAGCCCTTGTCCGAGCGAAACAAGCGCTACAACTGCTGCCACGCCAATGAATATTCCAAGTATTGTGAGCATGGCTCTTCTTTTTCTTTTGATTATATTTTTTGCAGCAATTTTTGTTAGCGAGATTATGTCAGTCATATGATGAACTGTGTAGTTTATTATATTTAATAGTTAATTCTGGTGATTACACCAATTATTTTGCCAGAATTATCTAATACGACAATTCTGTTTAACGTGCTCCAATCAACAGAATTATCGATATGATAACTTATGCAGTTAGTCGTATCTTAACGCCTCTACTGGTTGCATTTTGCTTGCTTGTTTTGCAGGCATTACTCCGCTTATTGCCCCAACTAAAAATGAGAATGCCATTGCACCGATTATTAGTGATGCTGTAAAGTTTGCTCTTAATAGGTTGCCGGCAAAATCTTTTGATGCGATTTCTACAAGTTTGCTCATTCCAATTCCAATCATGACGCCGATTGCTCCTCCGCTCATTCCCAACAATCCGCTTTCTATTAGAAATATTAAAAAAATGTCTTTGTTTCTAGCGCCTATTGCTTTCATTATTCCAATATCTTTTGTTCTTTCAAGCACTGATGTGTACATGGTGTTCATTATGCCTACAGCGCCTACGATTAAGCTTATCATTGATATTCCGATAAAGACAGCTCGCACTACTCCAACTATTGTGTTGATGCTGGTTATCAAATTTTCGCTTGTCTGCACTGTGAAGTCTTCGAATCCTTCTTTTTGATGCCTGTCTTTTCTTAGTACTCTAGAAATTCTGTCTGCTACTTTTGATGGTTCTTCTTTTTGTGTTGTTTGCGCAACTATTGCGCTGTATTGTTCTGGTTCATTTAGAATTTCTCTCGCGTCACCCTCATTCATGATTATTGAGTCATCTCTTCCTGCGCCAATTTTTTCTAATAGCCCGACTACTTCAAAACTGAATCCATTTATTTTTAGTTTTGTTCCTGTATTTATTGTTTTTGAAAATGTTTGGGTTTTTGTCCATAAATTGTTTCCTGCGAGAATTTTTCTTCTTTCATTTATTTTTAGCAGCCTTCCTTGCAGCACTTTGATGTTGTTTGCTTCAATCACCAGATTTCTTTCTTCATTTTCTTCAGGAAGGCTGGCTGCGAATAAAGTTGTTGTTTCTTTTGCAAGCTCAACATTTACTATTCTTAAAAGCCTTCCTGCTGCTTTTGAGATTCCTTGAATGTTTTTTATTATTTTTAAATCTTGTTTTTCAATTTTTCCTGCAGTGTTTTGTCCTGGAGGCCCAAATCCTGCGCTCGCGCCTTGTATTATTATTTTATCTGTTCCCACTGACGCGAATTGCGCGTTTATTGCATTTTGCATTCCTTGCCCTAGCGAGATTAGCGCAACAACTGCCGCTACTCCGATGAATATTCCAGTCATTGTCAGGGAAGTTCGCAAAAATCTTCTTGTGAGGCTTCCAAATGAAATAAAAAAATAATCTTTAAGCATTCTTTTCAGTGTTTTTTGTTATATGATGAACGACACAATTTTTTATGTCGTCCATTTATTAACCGCTGGCAAGTATTATCAATCATTTTCGTCCTCTATTATAGTAATATTTCCAGTAAACAGCTCCACCTGCAATCAATAATATTATGATTATTACTGGTGTGTACGAGCTTCCTTTTTCAAGATCTGAGTCAGTTATTATTTTTACTGGCAGAACGTATTTTTTTTGGAAATTTACATTGTATGGGTCTTTGAAGTCAAGCTCTACATTTAGTTTAGGTGAGTCTACTGATGGTTTTATCACAAAGTTTGCTGTTTCAAAATCATCGCTGTCTAGATTTCCTATATATGTTTCATTTGTTGAGCTTAGAATTTCATAATCTTTGCTTGTCCCGAGTCTTAATGTCACATATTTTAGATTTATTACTCCTTTGTTTACCATTTTTAGCGTGACTGTTCCTGGCTTTTTTTTGCTGTCAAATTTTGTCGAGTCTACTGTTAATGATATTTCTGGAACTGCATTCACTACTAAGCTTATTTTTGCTGTGTCTGAATATTTTTTGTTTCTTTCATCTTGATACGCGAGGCTTACTGGTATGCTGTAGACTTTTACTTGCGTGCTTGTGTCTGATGCTAGCTGGAAGGTTATTGTTTCTATTTCGCCAGCACCAACATAATTTATCCTTTTTTTTGCTCCGCTGCCAATTGTGCTGAACTTTCCGTCTCCTAAATCAATGCCTGCATCAACATTTTTTACCGCGATTTTTCCTGTGTTCTTGATTTTTAGTTCTAATGTTGCTGTTTGTCCTGGAACTACTTGGTTTGGAGTTACTGAATAATCATTTACTATTAGTGCTGCGTTTTGTGTTTCAAGGCTTATTGGTGCTTCAAGCTGTATCCAGTCATTTACTGAGGAGTATTTGTACGAGAATTTTATTTTGCTGTCTCCATTTGGCGCGTTTGAGTCTACAAACAGTGTGAATTTTATCACTTTATTTTCTGTTGCTGCAACGCTTCCTGCATCAATGTCTTCAGATTGTCCTTGCGGCAGGCTGAATGGGTATTCTGGCACGAATTTGATTGAAACTTGGTCTGCTTTTGTTCCTGCATTGCTTAATTGTATCCACACATCAACTGTGTTTCCTTGTTCTGCTGGTGTTGGATTGTATCGCAGTATTGATGCTTTTACTTCCGCGCCCTTGAGCGCATATGCATTTGCAGTCATCAGGATTGCAATTATTGTTAATATAATTATTTTGTTCATTATTTCACCTCAATGCGTTATTTTCTTTGATTTTATTATTACTCCGTCTTTTAAAAATGCTATTCTGTCTGCATGATGCGCTAATTCGTCGTCATGTGTGACCATAACTATTGTTTTGTGTTCATTCGTGTTTAGTTCTCGCAGAAATTTGAGCACGTCATGCCCTGTTTTGCTGTCTAAGTTTCCTGTCGGTTCGTCTGCAAGAATAACTGGTGGATTGATGGCAAGGCTTCGCGCGATTGCTACTCTTTGTTGCTGCCCGCCAGATAATTGGTTTGGCTTGTGGTCAAGTCTTTCGCCAAGGCCGAATTGTGCCAATAGTTTTTTTGCTCTAGTAAATCTTTCTGATTCTGTAATTCCTTGAAATGTCATTGGCAGCATTACGTTTTCAAGCGCAGTTAGTGTCTCTATAAGATTGAATTTTTGAAATATGAACCCTATTTTTTTTCCTCTGATTTGGGATAGGTCTGATTCTGATAAAAGGCTGATGTTGTTTCCGTCCAGATAAATTTCTCCTTTTGTTGGTATGTCAAGGCAGCCTACAAGATTCATTGCTGTGCTTTTTCCGCTGCCTGACGGCCCTTGTATCGCCAAGAATTCTCCTGTATGAATCTCTAAGTCTATTCCTTTTAGCGCATGAACTTGGTTTTCTCCCATCTTGTATGTTTTCCACACATTTTTCAACTGAATGATTGGTCTGTTCATTTTATTTTATTCTGTAATGATTGTAGCTCAAAGTATTATATAACTGTTTTGTTGCCAAATTTCGCCAAAACGTCAATAGCTTTAAAAATAAAAATAAATTCATAGGGTGTATGTTTTGCCAAAATATTAAAGAAGTTGCTAAAAACATTTTTTCTAAAGCATCTTGGTTTTTGCCAGCAGGTGTGTATTTTAAGTTTAGAAATGTTGACTCTGCAGAAATTGTTGAAGAATTTGAGAAAAAACAGGATGTTCATGCTGGTGATTCCAAAAAAAGATTGTGTGACATAATTGATAATGAGAAAAATAAGTTAGGCGAATTAACAGAGCTTTATAGGAATTCTGCAGCTATATTTGTTCCGCTCACTGCTTATTGTTATGATGTTCTGAATTCATTTTTTTCAGAACAGCACAAAAATGATGAAAATTATTTTAAGCTAGCAATTATCGCGTATATTGCAAGCACTGCTTATGCAACAATAATAAGATCTTGTTTTAAAAGTTATTGTTTTGATGATTTGCATGCAGAATTATCTCGCAGCCAAACACAAAAGCACGCACATCTTGCGCAACAGCAGTATACTGCGCAAATTCAAGCTCAAAAGCCTTTTTGCGAGGTTAAAAAGAAGTATAGATATCTTGAATGCAAGCCTGATTTTTTTCGCAATGGCGTAATATCTGCTCCAAAGAGTGATGCTGAGTGGCAAAATCTTGGGCGCTTTGTTCAAGAGGAGTACAAGCACATTGATTCTCCCACGCAAGGTGAGTCTGGCACAATCAGTTAGAACACATAAAAATATATAAACAACTAATCTAACCTTCTGAGTATGGCTGATGAATCAAAACTTACTCCTTGGGAAGTTAGCGGCAAAATTGATTATGGCAGGCTTGTGAAAGATTTTGGAATTAAGCAGATTGATTCTTTGTTATTAAAAAAGCTGGAAACTCACGGCAAGCTTCATTCTATGCTGCGAAGAAATTTTTATTTTGCTCACAGAGATTTGGATTTGGCGTTAAAAG
>Ga0209541_10012845_pt1 | contig 12906 bp, 13 predicted proteins | sample RifCSPlowO2_01_FD_184027 | JGI IMG/M metagenome (GOLD analysis project Ga0209541, IMG submission 184027) | Groundwater microbial communities from Rifle, Colorado - Rifle CSP2_plank lowO2_0.1 (SPAdes) (version 2) | ecosystem: Environmental > Aquatic > Deep subsurface > Groundwater | place...
GACCCACCGGCAGCATGGTGATAGATATCGGCGGTGGTACGACGGATATCGGCATCGTGGCACTCGGCGGACTCGTCAACTCACGCAATGTGCGCATCGCAGGGGATAAATTAAATGCAGACATCGTTGCGTATTTACGCAGTGAGTTTAAAATTTTGATCGGAGAAAAAACAGCTGAAGAGATAAAGATAGCCGTTGCCTCCGTAGCACCTCGTCGTGAATCGCTTGAGGTCATCGTGCGCGGGCGCGACCTTGTGACCGGCTTACCCCGCGAGATCAGGATCAACGATCAGGATGTGCGCAACGCGATAGGTCACGCAATTGAGGAACTTGTCGAATCGGTGAAAGAAGTGCTTGAAACAACTCCGCCGGAGCTCGTTGCCGATATAATGCAGCGCGGGATATTCCTCTGCGGTGGCGGTGCCTTGATCCGGGGACTGCCGCAATACCTTACGGTCAGCCTTGGCGTGCCGGTCGTCGTAGCCCCTGACCCGCTTACGGCAGTCGTTCGCGGCACAGCGATTGTGTTGGATGACATGGATTCGTTCCGAGAAGCGCTGCTGCGATCTGATGATGAATTGGTACCCACGGAGTAGGTGTCAGCGATCAGCTTTCAGCTATCAGGAAATTTGAAATACTCTGAAAGCTGACAACTGATCCCTGAAAGCTATTAGTATGATTTATCTTAGCAATGATAATCGGCGCCAACGAAGAAAATTGCTCCTCGCGACGCTTATCGTCATAGCATTGTTTGGTATCGATATTCTTACCCATGGTTTCATTCGCGCGCAGGTGCGAGTGGTGGGAAGCGCTGTGTGGCGCGCTGCGGATGGCATGGTGCGCGGCATGACCGGAAGCGGCATTCTCGCTACCCGCTCTAAGCTCGCGCGTGAGAACGAAGAGCTTAAACACCAGGTAGCACAACTCAAAGAACGTCTTACGGCCGTGCGTGCGGCGGAGGTGGAAAATCAAGAACTGCGGACAATTGCGCACATGGCCGCGCTTCAGAACGGTGTTGCGGCTCCTATTATTTCATCCCTCAAAGCTTCGCCATACGGCACATTCCTCATTGGCGCGGGAGCCAGCGAGGGCGTACAAAGAGGCGCCACCGTACTTTCAAAAGAGGGGTTTGTGATCGGCGAAGTCACGGAGGTGGCGGCGCATCAAGCGCTTGTCAAGGAATTATTTGCGTCGCGATCGAAACTCGACACTCGCGTCGGTACAATTCCCATAACGCTCCTGGGAAGTGGCGGAGGGAACGCGGTGGGTGAAGCACCACGAGGATCACAGATCGCCACGGGTACGCCCGTTTCTGTCCCGTCGCTCGGTGGGAGGCTTGTGGGATTGGTAGGAAAGACCGAGGGAAACGTATCAACTCCAAGCGTAAAAGTGTATGTGAGAACACCCGTGAATATCGAGACCATTCGTTTCGTGTATGTGGTGAATGTTCGGTAGCCATTCGGTATGACCATCATTCGAATCACAATCGCTATCATGGGATTTCTCGCCGCGGTCGTTCTTAATGCATGGATACCCGGCATTGCCATCGTCGCGCTCGCGTTTCTTTGGCGCGCATGGGAAGCATTGCTCCTCGGGCTCTTTGTTGATCTCTTATGGCTACCATCGGGCAATATCCCTTTCTTTACGATAGGCGCCATTCTTATTGTGTGGGTGATGGAGCCGATACGGAAACAGTTTCTAGTCTAGGATTGAGCGCTGAACTACGATCTGCCTGCCGGCGGGCAGGTCGACGCTCGCACCTCGAAGCTATATAGTACGACCTATGTTCCGTGGTCGTCGCCGTTATCGTACTCGTGATATTGCACCAGATGAAATCTTTCTCGATTCAACAAATCTTCCCGACATGGAAGCGAGTCAATTTGAAGGCCGCATTGAGCGCCCCGTGTCGCGTCACGCAATTTTTGGCGTTGCCGTCGCGTTCCTCGTTATTGTATCTATCTTTAGCGGACGAGCCTTTCTTCTACAGATCGCAAAAGGTTCTACGTACGCCGAGATTTCTCGGAATAATACTCTTGAAAGTTGGCCGCTTTTTGCAGAGCGCGGTTTGATATTTGATCGCACGGGGAAGCTTCTCGCATGGAATGAGGCACAATCGGTCGCATCAACGACAGCGGAGGTGAACGAGAGCACGGAGGCTTTGCTTCTGCAAGCGACGACAACACCGTATGCTCTGCGTCGTTATAGTGAGGATCCTGGCTTCTCAGTATTGCTCGGATTTCTCAGATATCCGAAGACGGATAAGACCGGCAGTTGGTGGCGCACCGAATATTCCGGCATCTCCGGGATCGAGCTCGCTTTTGACGAACGGCTCGCAGGTGAGAACGGTTCGACAATGATCGAGCGGGACGCGCATCGCCGCATTATCCAGCAAAACATTACGACGCCCCCGGTGCATGGGGACGAATTGCACCTTTCGATCGACGCGGATGTACAGACGAAGCTCTACCAAATACTTTCGGAGCATGCACGCAAGAATCGCTTTGTGGGTGGGGCTGCAGTAATAATGGACGTCAAGACCGGCGAACTTCTGGCAATTACAAGTTTTCCCGAGTACAGCAATCAAGCATTTACCGACGGGGATACGGTGGCCATAAAGGAGGCTTCAAATAGCGTCAGCACCCCCATGCTCAATCGTGCGGTCGCCGGGCTGTATACGCCGGGATCGATCGTTAAGCCCATCCTCGCCGCTGCGGCACTCAATGAGGGAATTATCAGTCCGGAGAAGCAAATTCTCTCGATCGGCGCGATCACCATTCCCAACCCATACAATCCTGATCTACCGAGCATATATCGAGATTGGACAGTGCACGGCTGGGTGGATATGCGCACGGCTATAGCGGTATCGTCGGACGAATACTTCTATACCATCGGCGGTGGACATGGGGGCCAGACAGGTCTTGGCATTGCCCGCATTGATGATTATGCGCGTCGCTTCGGGCTTGGCACGACCACCGGTATTGTGCTCGGCGGGGAGAGAGGCGGAACGATACCAACGCCAGAGTGGAAAGAAGAAGTATTTGGAAAAGATGAGCCGTGGCGGCTCGGTAATACATATCATACGGCAATCGGCCAGTTTGGTTTTCAAATTACTGCACTTCAAGCCGTACGGTTCACGGGTGCGATCGCAAACGGCGGCAAACTGCTTACGCCGCTTCTCCTTGCGTCTTCGACACCCAAACATAGACTTGTTGGTATTCCCGATCAGCATCTGCAGGTGGTGCGCGAGGGTATGCGCTTGGCCGTTACAACGGACAGGAGCGACGCAACAGCAAGGGCACTAAACATCAATGGTATAGACATTGCAGGCAAAACGGGAACGGCTCAGATCGGCGCTCGGAATGAATCGATGAACTCGTGGGCAATCGGCTTTTGGCCAACAGAGAAGCCGCGCTACGCATTCGCCGTGGTCCTCGAAAAGGCTCCCGCAGGAACCCTCTCCGGCGCAGCCCCCGGCATGAATGCTTTTTTCTACTGGCTTATACAGAACCATCCGGAGTATGTGAAGTGATGTACATTTCAACCGACGCATGATAGGAAGTGCTGTAGGTCTTGTGTTCCCTCGAAGAGGTGGAGGCGGTTATGCCGTTCAATCTTGGCGAATTTCTCCATGAGGCATTCTGCCCATCCATGGAGAAAATGACCGTTGTCGCGGGTCCCAAGCTGATCAATGAAAATGACGATGAGCCGATTTTCGACGTTGCTGTAATGTGTGGCGATCGCAATGTCCACGTCATCCTGCAGTGGAATGCACCCAGAAATTCGATCATTGTCTACGCGGATTCGGATGCTTTGGATTTTTATCCGCGATTTACCGTCGAACTTGAGCATTCAGACATTGATGTAGAAGGGGCGCTCGCGCAACTGGGAGATGATGAAGATGATGATGGTCTTGCGGCTTATGTGGTATCAGAGGTGTTCATTCCGCCGGAAGTCGACGAGACGCCATATCGCTCATGGCTGCTCAGATACCTTGAGCACGTGTCTCACGTACTCTGCAAGGAGTATTGTGACCAAGCTGAAAAGACAGAACGCTCGCTTGGTGAGGGAGGCACTCTTCCTGTGAGCGACACTCGGCACTAACAGAGTCCTCGCTATCCGACTCAATGAACCCCCGCTGCATCACGTGCGTGTGGCGGGGCATTTTGCTTTTATTTTAAATCCTGTACAATACCCAGCATTCAATATGCCTGATACAGCCAATTACCTCAGTAAAGATAAATTCGAAGAGCTCACAGAGGAACTCGAGCACTTAAAAACGGTGCGCCGCCGAGAGATCGCGGAGCAACTCGAATACGCGCGCAGTCTGGGTGACTAGTCAGAAAATGCCGAATACGAAGAAGCACGCAATCTGCAGGCTGCTACAGAAGATAGGATCCGAACGATCGAAGAGCAGATCAGTCACGCACGTATCATCGAGCACACGAAAGGCAACGCCGTCTCTCTTGGATCGGTCGCAACTATTCAAAAGCAAGGGGAGAAAGAAGAGCATGTGTACGAGATCGTTGGCTCGGCGGAAGCCAATATGCAGGAGCGTAAAATTTCGCACCTCTCACCGCTCGGAAGCGCACTGATGGGCAAAAAGAAAGGTGAGACATTTGCTTTTGAAACTCCGAATGGTTTGCAAAAATACAAAATCGTTTCGATCAAGTAACACCTCTCTGTCTCGGTGCTCTCAGTGCGTTATATATGACCCCCCAACACGCGACCGCGTGTTGGGGGGTCATATGTGCCTTTAGCTAATTCGGAACAATTTCTTAAGCAATTGTTCCTCCTCAATCTGTTCTAAAACACCATAAAGAATGTAGGGACCAAGTTTTCCCTCAGTTTTAATAAGTTGTACAAGTTCTTCGCAGTGATGAGGAAAGATCCAGATGCTGTGCTGTAATTTGCGAAACCCCGCTGTCTTGAGAATGTCGCGGACTTTGTCGCGCAAGGGAGCGTATTTCTCGGGGATGTCGTACGCGGCGACACGCCACTTGCGATCCCATGTAGTATTCTTGAGAAGCGACCGAGTGTTCGCCGCGAGTTCCCCGATAGCATTTCGCCCTTTTCTGGTGATCGAAAGGTGTTCGCCAACGAGGGCAATGTACTGCTCTTCCTTGAGACGCTCCATAGCCTTCTTGCGTCGGTACCGCTCCGTGGCACGCTCCTGCGCAAGTTTATAGAATCGCCCGGTTGATTTCGCAGAAAGCAGATACGCATACAGCATGTCGCCAAGTGTCAGCTCTTTCAATATATCGCGCTCTATGCGGCCAAGCTTCCGCGATCCCTTTCGTCGTTTCCCCATTCGTATGACTCTACAACAAGTGGCCGCGGTTTGAAGAGTTATATGGGGATAAGGGTGTTAGTTGAACAGCTATGTAAGAAAAATCATTTGTTTTTTATTCTCGATGAGGTATCCTTTTCTCGTAATTAAATAGAGGGCCTATAGTAAAGTGGTATTATGCGGCATTCGCATTGCCGAGTCCGGGGTTCGACTCCCCGTAGGTCCATAAAAATGAACCGGGCATTTATTTTTGACATGGACGGCACGCTCATAGATAGTGAGCGCGCGTGGCAGCTCCTCGAAAAACCGATGCTTGAGCGCATGCTTGGGAAAGACACGGTTGAGCGCCTCGGAAGCACTGTCGGATTAAACGCTTCTCAGATTTTTGAGAGAATCCAAAAAATAGACCCGTCCGCGAGTTTTGAAGACATCATGGAGAGTTATGCAGGAATTGATCTCTCAGCGGTGTACGAGAGTTCACAGATTACCCCCGGTGCTGATGAACTGATCAACAGTCTCGATTCGAAAGGCTATAAAATTGGACTCGTTACTCAATCATCTCAACAGTGTGTTGAATTGGTACTCAAGCGCCTTTCATATGCCGCAAAAATAGAACGAGCGTTATCGCTCTTTCAACATCCTCAGTTGAACCCGAAGCCAAGTCCGGATGGATACATTGAAATATTGAGAGAATTCAGTGCCGAGCCAAAGCGGTCATTCATTCTTGAAGATTCAAATGCCGGTATTCAGTCAGGAAAATCAGCGGGAGCGTTCGTCATTGGCTTTACAGGAAATTTGTTGGACGGGTATGAGCAAACAGGTGCAGATATATACGCCGAAACTATGTCAGAAGTCATAGATATCATTCGACGTCCGCACAAAGACAGTATCTAGTACGGCCGTTTGGTTTCCATCTCGCTCGAGTATTTTCCTTGTGTTGCGAGGGAATTCATTTGCGCGCGGTAGATGAGCGCTTGCTGCGCTTTCTCTACGTTGCCTTTGGTATCCTGTGCCCAGATCTTGAGTACGGGGTTTTGGATCGCCCGAGAGTACGAGAACGAAAGCGGCCATGGGGTACCACCGATTTTGTTCATCGCGTCAAGATTCGCGGTTGCTTGTTCGTCACCCTGACCGCCCGAAAGGAATACGACACCGGCGAGATTGGATGGAGCCGTTCCTTTAAGGCATTTAACTGTCCACTCGGCTACCTCTTGGGGGGTCGATTGTTTGGCCGCCTTCTTTCCTGAAATAACCATGCTTGCCTTAAGAATGACGCCTTCTGGCATGACATCCTGATCTTTCAATTCCTCAAAAAGTTTTTTTTGTGCAGCAAACGTAGCTTCATAAGATTGTTCGATAGAGTGCTCACCCTCAATAAGGACCTCCGGCTCGACAATGGGAACGATATCCTGTTCCTGGCAGTAGGCGGCGTACCTGGCCATCACGTGTGCGTTGGCGTGAATGCAAGCCGCCGTAGGAATGCCAGGGCCGATCGTGATCAACGCGCGCCATTTGGCAAACATCGCACCATACTTTTTGTACTCGACGAGCCGTTCGCGCAGCCCATCCAAACCTTTCGTTACTTGTTCGCCTGGGTGAAGCGCTAGATCGTCGAGACCTCCGTCTACCTTGATACCAGGCAGGATGCCTCGTTTTGCAAGAACCGCAGCAAAATTTTCCCCGGCATCGTTGTTTTGTTTGATCGTTTCGTCGTGCAAAATAACGCCACTTACATACTTCTCGATCTCGGGTGCCTGTAGGATGAGTTGACGATATTGGCGACGATTCTCTTCGGTCTTTTCGACGCCAACGGCATCAAAACGCTTACCGCAGGTGCCACCGCTCTCATCGGCGGCAATGAGACCCTTTCCTGACGCGACCATTTGCTTTGCTGTCTTTTCCAAAATATCTGCGTTCATATGAATAGATTAAAAATAAAAGATTAATAAAGCATGAGCGCTACGTCCCGACTGTTTTGAGATCCGGTCCGAGCGCAAGAATTGAAAGAATTTCGTCATGCACGAGACCGTTGGAACAGAGCTGGCCCGGCATATCACGGTCGAAGCGAGCAGGAACATTGCCATACATATCGGTCACACGGCCACCTGCTTCTTCGACAATGATCTTCGCCGGCGTCATGTCGTGTGTGGATTTACCGCCGAATATGCTCGCACTAAATTCACCTCCTGCCACAAGCGATGATAGGTAGTGGATCGAAAGTCCGCTGATTATTGATACGCCACCCTGATGAAGCTTGTCCATAACAGGGAAGAGGTTCTTGATATCGCGCGTTTTGCCCACACCAATGAGCGTTTTCTTGATGGTAGAGGAGGTCGAGACGCGAATGGGGTTGCCATTGAGGAAAGCGCCCTTACCTTTTTCTGCCCAGTAGGTGCGATCCTCAAAAGGGTCAAGGATAACGCCAAGAATGGGCTCTTTTAGGTAGAGGAGCGCGAGGGCGAATGTTGCAGTAGGAAGGCCGTGAGAAAAATTATGAGTGCCATCTACCGGATCGCATACCCACACATACTCGTGCGATTCGTCGTGATCGCTCTCTTCTTCAGCGAGAATACTGTGATTGGGGAAATTTCCCTTGATCTCTCTCAAGACCATGTCATTGATGGTGAGATCCGTCTCGGTAACAGGCGAACGGTCGTCCTTCCATTCTTTTTTCATTCCTGCGGTAAAATTTTTCCGCATTATCACACCCGCTTGTTTTGCGAGATCGAGAGCAATATCAAGGTAGGCAGTAGCCATACGTTTGACGATGGCTGAACTATAGTATGTATTTGTACAAAAGCCAATCTATCCATTGAGCCAAACTGTTCCATTGAAGTACAGGATAAACATCATCCAGATACCATAGGGAAGGAAAAGATAAAAAGCGCGTCGTTCGATCTCCCATGCCCCCATGAAGAGCGGAACGAGCATCATCATCAAAACGGACGCATCTATGAACGCCAAAAGAATGGCATGGAATCCGAAGAAAAACATTATCCACGACGCATTGAAGATGAGCGATACTAAAAACAAACCTACCCACAGGTGCCATAGCGTGGTTCTGCTCCAGATCACACCGAGCGCAATACCCATGAGGCCATACATGATGATCCATATAAGTACGAATACAGGAATGGAAGGCGCAAGTTTGGGTTTTGCAAGCTGTTCGTACCATAGATCGACGCCGGGCCCAATAAAAAGTGAGCCGATAAAGCCTGCGGCATAACAGGCGATGAACGCGACGACATAACGACTCATGGTACTCATATCGGGCCGCCGAGAATCGGACTCGGACTACAAGACCCCCAGCCTTGCGTACTACCACTATACTACGGCCCGTAGCGAGGGAACGTTTTATATATACCCGCACATCGATGCTCCGCATCGATTTACCCCTCCACGGATGCACTTTTTTTTGCGGGAGGTTTCAGTTTAGCAAAATGCTCACTTTTAGCATCAATGCAGTCGATGAATGTTTTTCAAGATTTCTTTGCGCGCTGAGACGAATTCCGGATATTCATAAAAGAAACGAATTTTTTTGTCTGCAAGTGTCGAGCCTGTCGGTTTGTCTAATAGAAAAAAGGCTGCCCAGCTTTCGGCCATGTCTTCGGCTATATTGGTTGCAGCGTATGCGCTGATAAATTTTAGAGGAGAATACACGCCACTTGCATCCCCCTGACCCTTTGCATCTGGCCAAAAACGGGCAGCAAAAATCGCAAGATAAGAACCGGCCTTAGCGCACCCTGCGGCAAATTGCGTCGTGTAGCAGGGAGGCCGATTTTCATTGTAATTGCCCTGCCAGTCGTATTTGTACGAGCCGGGATCAAATGCATTAGCCAAGGTGACGACGTGGCCAATCTCATGTATCAACAGGTGAATGGAATTGCCGCGATCAAAAAGCGTATTTCTCCATGTATAAAAGCCAACGTAATTTACATTGATGCTCCATGTACGTGAGGTTTCGTCCATGGGCATGACAAAAGCGGCAGTGCCGCCGTAGGGGTCATCAAAGCCGGCAAATTCTGTAACGTAGGGCAATGCGATATCCGGCAGCACCAATGAAATTAAATCCCACGTAGGTTGGCTGTCTTCTTGATACAACGTCGTGCTCGAGGCTGCGATGATTTCGCCGAGTATTCCGTTATTTACGCGGTGGATGGTATAGATGGAACTTTCAGAAGGTCCCAACCCGTTGTCGGGGATTGGGATAGGAATGGTCGAAAAATTGTAATAAGTCATGCGCTCCTCGTTGGTAAAAGCATCTTGCGCGATTTTGTATTGTTCATCGAGCGCACCGCACGAAAAGTCGTCCTCACACGTTGCGTAGCAATAGCCCCCTTGGCGATCTAGTTGTTCAAAGGGGAGACACCATGAGGGTGGCAATTCTGTTTTCTGATAGAAGTAAACGGCACCTACGAGAATTATTGCAATCAGCGCGACCACAAGGATATGATGCTTTTTTACATCCGCAAACAGCGAGAAAGATTTCTTGGGTCGGCGATGCATAGACGTATTAAATCTTAGCATCCATAACCGGGACGCTCCGCGTACTTGTTAATGCAATCGGGCTGCCGGGAATTGGTCAAGCGCTCGCTCGTCTTCTCCTTAGCATTAATGTAGGCGGTGAATATTTTTGAGGATCTCTGCGCGTGCCTGCATCAATTCCGGATATTGGTAGAAAAAGAGGATCTTCTTGTCGGCGATCGTTGCATCTTTGGGCTTGTCGAGGAGTACGAAAGCACTCCAGCTCTCCGTAATGTCTTCTGCGATATTGGTGGTAGCATACGAACTCACGAATTTTTCTGGCGTGTACTCGGCGCTTGTTTCGCCGTCCCCCTCTGCTTCAGGCCAAAACCGCGCCGCAAAGACCGCAAGGCGGGATCCTGCCTTCGCACATCCCTCCAAAAATTGAGTTGTATAGCAGAGCGGACGGCGTGTATTTGCCTTTCCCTCAAAATCAAAAAGGTATGATGCGGGGTTAAATGCATCGCCGAGCGTAACGACGTGGCCGATCTCGTGAATGAGCGTGTGTATTGATTGTCCGCGATCATATAAAGCGCCCCGGGGTGAGTAAAAGCCTGCGTAATTCACGGCCATGCTCCACGTACGGCTGGATTCGTCGATCGCCATGACGAAAGCACCGGCGTCACCCGCCACATCGGAATAGCCGGCAAATTCGGTGACGCGCCTGGCCGCTATGAGGGGCAGGACAAGAGAAATGAGATCCCACGTAGGTTGGCTATAACCCCGATATCGCGGCGTACTTGACGCCTCAATTATTTCACCAAGCTTGCCATTTACCACAGAATGAATGGTGTATTCGGCAGCGGAGGATGGGAGGAATCCATTTTCTGGGATTTCTATCGGGATCGTTGAAAAATTATAGTACCAGCGGCGATCCTCATCCGAAAATGAGTCGTGTATGATTTTATAACTCTCATCGAGTCCAGAGCATGATGCGTCGTCATTGCAGGTGGCGTAGCAATATTGCCCTTGCCAGTCGAGTGTTTCAAAGGGAAGGCACCATGAGGACGGTAGGTCGGCTTTTTGATAAAAATAGACAGCCCCTAATGCCACCAGTAGCAGCATCGCGGTAGCAATAATATATTGCGCAGGAACACGCTTTAAGAAGGAGAATTCTTTTTTATGCCGACGCATATGATGTACTGAAGCTTAGCACCCGCAGTCATAAGAAAAGATGCCACAGCGAATTTTGTCGGGCTGCTGGGAATCGAACCCAGTCTACACGAACCCGAATCGTGCGTACTACCGGTATACTACAGCCCGTAATGAGGGTACGGTGAGAGCTTGCTCTCACTTGACCCGATTGCTCGGGCTGAAAGCTTTGCTTACAGCCCGTTCGAGGCATCGTAACAGGATTTTATCTGAGCCCAAAATGCGCTAAAGTACCGCAAGCGCGCGCATAGCTCAGTTGGTTAGAGCGTTCGATTCACATTCGAAAGGTCCCAGGTTCAAATCCTGGTGCGCGCACCAGGATTTGAAAAGGAGGGGGTCGGGGAACCTGCAGGTTTCCCGTGGAGGAAGGATTGGGAAAACTGTGGGCGACCAATTTTTCTTGGCGGTACTCCGGCATAGAAAAATGAGGTACTCTTGTGGTGTTTCCCAGGAGTTCTTGTCCTGGTGCGCGCATCGAGTTGTCCACTTTCGATAATCTTTCCATAAAGGTTCCCTCTCTGTATACTGCCGGCAATGTCCAATGGGCCCGAATACAAAGTGTTTTCGCTCGGATCCAACGATCCTTTGGCGGAAAAAATGGCCAAAAGACTTGGGGTGCCGTTGGGTGAGGTCAAATGCGGCTCCTTCAAGAGCGGGGAACAGCACCTACAGTTCCTCGAAAATCTGCGCGGCAAACACATCTTCTTGGTGCAGTCGACGAACCCGCCCGCCGAAAATTTGGTAGCGCTCATGCTTGCGCTCGACGCGGCTCATGGCGCGTCGGCAAAAGAAGTTAATGTGGTGATACCTTTCTTCGGATATGCGCGACAGGACAAAAAATCAAAATCGCGCGAACCCATTTCAGCGCGCGTAATGGCAATGACGCTTGAGAATCTCGGTGCAACGCGCCTTCTCACGATGGATCTGCACAACGACGCGATCGGCGGCTTCTTCCGACGTACCATTGTTGACAATTTGTATTCCCGTCGCGTGTTTGTGCCGTACTTCAAGGAATTGTTCAAAGATGCGCTCGAGAAAGATGATCTCGTAGTCGTGTCGCCGGATGCGGGTGGAGTGGTGCGTGCGCAGAGCTACGGCAAGCGTCTCATGAGGGATGGGGAGCTCGCGATCATCCACAAGGAACGCGATATCCCCAATCAGGTCGCGCGTATGAAACTTGTGGGAGATGTCAAAAACAAGGTTGCTCTGATCGTCGATGATATTGCCGATACGTGCGGGACGCTTGTGCGCGCTGTGGATATTCTTGTGGAGAATGGCGCTCGAGAAGTGTATGCGGCTGCTGCGCATGGACTGCTTTCCGGCAACGCTATTGAGACCATCGAACATTCACCCATCAAAAAGCTATTCATCACCGACACCGTCGCTGCCGATCGGCCGCTTGGGAATAAAGTGGAGATCGTGTCTGTGGGGGAACTCTTTGGTGAAGCAATTGAGCGCATTGAGACCGGCGAATCTTTGAGTGAGCTTTTTGAGACGGACTAAATACATAGTATTCTCATTTTGTCCCTCACTCGCTCCTAAAGCCTCGCTTTTGGGAGCGGCGTTCGGAAAAAATGCGAATACGTTGTATTCTCGTTTTATCACTCACTAGCTCCCATAGTTTAATGGATAGAACGTAAGCTTCCGGAGCTTATGATGTAGGTTCGATTCCTACTGGGAGCATAAGTCTGCGTGTCCTAGTGATCGCAGCATGTCGTAGTTTGGGTGCATGGTTATCGACGCAATACTGTTTCCTCAGTTCGTGCATGTGCTACAATGCAGCCATGAAATTCAGCATGGCGATAGTGTCCATTATAGTCCTTGTGGTGGGAGCAGGTGTACTACTTGTCCTTTCAGAAGACACAACTGCGCCGAATGTTGCGTCGATATCGAATTTTGATGAATGCAAAAAGGCTGGGTATCCGATCATGGAGAAATATCCT
>Ga0209541_10012848_pt1 | contig 12904 bp, 10 predicted proteins | sample RifCSPlowO2_01_FD_184027 | JGI IMG/M metagenome (GOLD analysis project Ga0209541, IMG submission 184027) | Groundwater microbial communities from Rifle, Colorado - Rifle CSP2_plank lowO2_0.1 (SPAdes) (version 2) | ecosystem: Environmental > Aquatic > Deep subsurface > Groundwater | place...
CCGAATCTTAAGTACTCGAAAAAATTGTTCTCGTCAGAACGAGAAACCAAGCCAATTTTTCCTGCGTGTTTCCTCCCTAGGGTATAGCCCCTTCACTTTTATTATTGCAACGGTTTCGAAAATGCTACGGATGGACTTCGCCAGAAATTGTAAAAGCTGGAATTTTACGATAAAATCAGGGAAAAATGAAGACACTTAAATTTAAAGATTTTAAGGCGAGATGGATTATAGATGGAAGTAAAACTGCTACGATGCGGTTATTTGATGATAAAGATTTGAAAGTCGGCGATGATTTGGAATTGATTAATAGCGATGATGGAAATGTATTTGCTAAAGCCGTAATTATGGATGTAATAAATAAAAAATTGGCAGAGGTAGACGACGTTGACCTCGATGGCCATGAGAAATGGAATAATAAAGAAGAAATGTTAGAATCTTTAAAGAAGTACTACGGGGATAGGGTTAATTTGGATACAATAGTCAAAATAATTAGATTTAATCTATCGGATGAAAATTAATCTTAAAAACGACAAATATAGAAGAGTGCGAGGCGGACATTCCCGTCTTTTAGACGTGAGCTGTGCTAAGTGTAGTATGCACCTGTTTTATTATCAGAAAGACGGACCCGGGATTTTAAAAAGAACGTATTTGGATAGAGTCATCGGATCAAAAATTGGCAAATCTAATCTTATCTGTCCTAAATGCGAGAGATTATTAGGTATTCTAATAGTTTATAAAAAAGAAAACAGACCAGCTATTCGTTTGTTTGAAGGCTCGGTTTCTAAAAAAATAGCTAGAGCCAATAATTAATGATTAATTATTGATTTTTTATAATAAATATTTTGAATAAATATCCCCCCCCCTCATCCTAGTCTTTTGCAAAAATCTAGAATGAGGAGGGGATTGTGTGATATTATAGCGGCATGGCATTACAGTATAAAAAATTAGAGAGAATTATTAAGGGATTTGCTAATCATCGGCGATTGCAGATATTAGAGCTTTTGGAGAGCGATGCGGAGCTTTCGGTTATAGAAATAGCGGATAAATTAAAAATAGGGTATGAGAATGCTTCTGATCATATTCGCAAGCTCGCAATAGCCGGTTTAGTGATGAAACGCAATGATGGCCCCAATGTCCGCCACAAACTCACATCCCGCGCCCACTCCATTCTAATGTTTTGCAAAAAACTAGAACGATACCTAAGATGATGCTAGGCAGATAATGATAAGTAAATAATGCTAAGTAAATAATCTATGATATATCCCCTAAGAATAAACAAATATTTGAGAGATAAGGGTTTTGCGTCACGACATGAGGCCGATAGGCTTGTTGATGCCGGTTTGGTAATGGTTAATGGAAAAAGAGCTAAACAGGGGATGATGATAAACGAAAAGGATGTGGTGAGTGTAAAAAATAATAAACAATATCAATATTTTGCATATTATAAACCTAGGGGGCTGGCTACTCAGGATTTGGAAGGCGCTCCAAGCGTAATTAAAGACTGGAAGAAAAAAGGAATTTTTCCTATTGGTCGTCTTGATAAGGAGTCCGAAGGTCTGCTTATTTTAACTAATGATGGGCGTTTGACCGCTAAGGTTTTAGGCGATAAAGAACAATTTGAAAAAGAATATATGGTGAAAGTCAGAGAACCGTTAAGAAGCGGAATTCCGGCAGTTTTTGCAAAAGGGATGGAGACAGAGGAACTGGGCAAGCTTCTTCCTGCTCAGGCTAAAATAGTAAATAGTCATTTGCTTAAAGTAATTCTCCACGAAGGTAAAAAGCATCAGATACGTATAATGCTCAATGAGCTCCAAACCACAATAAAAGAATTAAAAAGAGTCAGGATAGGGAATATTCATTTAGGAACTCTGCGACCGGGCGAGATACGACCCCTTACGAATAAAGAGATTAGTGGATTTTTTAATGCATAGAATCATATGCATAAGAGTTTGTAGTCAACCCGATTTTAAGTTAAAATATCGACATGGAAAACCCAAGCTTCCTCAAAGAAAAATATAATCTACATACTTCCCCTGAGGTTGAGAAATCGGCTGAACGCACTCAGCGACGCAAGGGCGATAAAGTTTCCCAAAAACCTGAGGCTAGGATTCAAAATTATCTTGACCGCCTGGAACGGCTTGTGCTTGATCTCGGCAAAGAGCAGGAGAAAAAAATGTTTGAAGGCGAGCCACGCCCGCGTGCGCTTTCTCTTCTCCGGGAAATGGTGATGGAGAAATACGTGCGTCCAAACAAAGAAAAAATAGCTGAAGGAGCTGCCCGTGTGGAAGAGCGCACTGCGAGAGAAATGGGCATTGAAGCTCATTATGGAGCCGAGGAGCTTGCGCAAAGAGGAGAGATTGCCGTCGAAGACCTCGAAAAATCGCTTGATAACTGGATATCGTATCTTTCTGATGCTAATGAGCCTTATCCGGTCTGGTTCAGATATTATGTTTTTCGCAATATCCTTGACCTTGGTGATTATGATAAAGACAAAGGAGAATTTATCAAGCGTTCCGAGGGAACCGTCCGTCTTTTCCCCGAAATAGATCGCGGCGCCTTAGCTTTTATCCAGGAGCGGATGGAGGCCGCAAAAGATCCCGAAACTCTGGGTAAACTGCGGAAAGCCCAGGAGGCGGCCGGCACTCCCGCAGATCAGCTTATCACCAGAGAAAGAGCCACCGACTTTGCCAAACTCTCTTTTGCTAAACAATACGCAGAAGGCATCAAACAAGCCGGAGAGATAACATCAGAGATGCGCGAAAAAATGGAGGGGAAGTGGGTAAAATATCAGAAAGGAACTGATCCGACTGCGCTTTGGGCATCTCTTCAAAACAAGGGCACGGCCTGGTGCACTAAAGGATTTGCGACTGCCGAGACCCAGCTCAAAGGCGGAGATTTTTATGTCTACTATACAAATGACAAACAAGGCAAACCTGCTATTCCTCGTATTGCCATCCGGATGCAAGGTAATAGCATTGGTGAAGTTCGCGGAGTCGCTGATAACAACCAGAATCTTGAAGGGAATATGGTTGATATCGCTAATACCAGGATGAATGAATTACCTGGAGCCGAGAGATACCGCAAAACATCTGCCGATATGAAGGCTCTCACCGCAATCGAGAAAAAGATGAAAAACGACCAAGAGCTTACCAAGGACGATCTCACCTTCCTATACGAAATCGATTCATCTATAGAAGGCTTTGGCTATAAAAGAGATCCCAGAATAAAGGAGCTGAGAGACAGGAGAGATCCGCAAAAAGATGCCCTGGTTGTATTTGACTGCAAACCCGAAGAAATTGCTACAGCGAAAAAAGATATTAACGGCAACACTAAGGCTTTTATGGGTAAACTTGAGCCAGGCATATTTCAGGCTTTACCGGAGAACATGGAAAATATATATACCTCATTCCCTGAAGGTAAAATCCATCGAGAAAATATTACAATTGGCGGCAAAACCTCAGAAGAACTTATAGAAGAACTTCAAAAGCAAAAAATAAATATTAGCTTATATGCCCAAGACATGCTCAAAAGCAAAGATTTTATTGTCAGTTAAAGTTTAGAGAATCTCACCTTAGTACGATTAAAAGTTAAAGATTTGGGTTTCACGCGAGAACCGACGACAGACGAAATTTATGCAAAAGCAAAAGAACTTGGATTAGAATTGTGTCCCGCCGAAGTCGGCCCACACCTTCGCCTACAGTATGAAAATCAGCCGTCAAGAGAATGGCTTTATATCGCTATGCAACAAATTTCTGATCGTGGCGGCGCTCCTGGCGTGTTCAGGCTCGTGCGCGATGGCGGTGGTTTGTGGCTCGCTGCCCTTTGGGTGTATCCGGTCGGCAGGTGGGCTCTTGGCATTGGGTTCGTCTTCGTTCTTCGCAAGTGATTAGTGCTTTGATTTTTTGAATTTTATTTCTTAAATTCTTAATTCTTAGGTTTTTTCCGCCGGTGGCGGATCCGCCTTTGGCGGAGATTTTTGGATACTTTTCTTAATTTTTTTTTGGTACAATAGTATTAGATTGGTTGCATCGGACGGCCATGGTTTTCCGAGACCTTTCCGGCAAATACAAATTGAGAGTCTGCCCGGTTATGGCTTGGCGGAGAGGATTTGTGTTCTGTCATACAAAAAGAAAGCACTTGGTGTGGTGTATTGGAGGAGTTTTGCTCCCAAATAAAATACAGCCCAACCTTTTTATGATCAGGTGGGCAGTGGCATAGATGGTACATTATACATTTCTGATCGTGACGGCGCTCCTGGCGTGTTCAGGCTCGTGCGCGATGGCGGTGGTTTGTGGCTCGCTGCCCTTTGGGTGTATCCGGTCGGCAGGTGGGATCTTGGCATTGGGTTCGTCTTCGTTCTTCGAAAGTATTTTCTTTTCCGCACTATGAGTTGCGGTTTTTCTTTTCGGGATTTGCTAAACTATTTTTCCATCCGCCCAACATTCTGCCTATCTCCTCGAGTTTCATAGCGGTGTCTTCATAGTGCCTATTGGAAATTAGTTTACCCTCCCATGCCACAGAAATGAGAAATTTCAGAGAGTCAGTTATTAAGATGCACTCCGATATTTTTTCTGATTTTTTATCTTTTTCGGTATAATAAGAGGCGTAGGCGAGTTCCAGTAGATCAAGAAATTTATTTTCAATTCGTTCGCCGATAGTGTAGCGAGCACCTTTTGACATATGAGGAACAACGCTCATCCAAATCAAATATCCCTCCTTGATTCGACTCAAAATCGAGGCATTGCTGGAAGGCTGGGGGGGGGGGCTTTAAAGGTAATCATAATGCATATTATGATATCATTTCCGTGCAAAATTTGCTCGTATCGTGGCAGGAGTTTTTATGTGGTAAAAGAAAACGAAAAGATATTGCCGAGTTTTCGCTCTATTTAACGGATAATATTTTCACGCTTCATAAAGAACTTACGGATAGAACATACAGGCACGGACCTTATCAGGCTTTTAAAATAAACGATCCTAGGCCTCGTGATATTCACAAGGCAAGTGTGCGGGATCGACTTTTACACCATGCAATTTATCGCATTCTCTATCCGTATTTTGACAATAAATTCATTTTTGATTCTTTCTCCTGCCGAATAGATAAAGGAACACATCGGGCTATCGACCAGTTTAGAAAATATGGCAGAATTGTCTCGCGCAACCATAGCCGAACAGCCTGGGTTCTGAAATGCGATATTAGAAAGTTTTTTGCCAGTATTGATCACGATATCTTGAAAGACATATTGAGGCATAACATAGTTAGCATAGATACGATGTGGTTACTAGGAGAAACTATAGATAGTTTTCATACGGAAAATAAATTTGGCAAAGGCCTGCCTCTTGGGAATTTAACAAGCCAGTTATTCGCGAACATTTATATGAATGGACTCGATCAATTTGTTAAGCGAACCCTCAAGATTAAACACTATATCCGCTATGCCGATGACTTTGTTATTTTTCATAAAAGTCGTGTGTATCTAGAAAATTTAATTCCTAAGATATCAAAATTCATGGATATTGAATTAAAACTTTCACTTCATCCAGATAAAGTCTCCATCAAAACAATTGCTTCGGGTGTTGATTTTCTGGGTTGGGTTAGCTTCCAACATCATCGCGTGTTAAGAACATCAACAAGACGAAGAATGTTTAATAAATTAGGGCATGAACTAACCGAAAAGTCATCGGCGTCTTATCTTGGGCTACTTAGTCATGGCAATGCATATGAACTTAGCAAGAGAATAAAAATAGAATTTCGACATAACCAGAACAGGTATTAATAAAAATAATTGACCTATAAGATTTTTCGTAGTATCATTAATATCAGTCTAAACGGCCTGGGGGCCTCTTTTTTATGCCAGGTAGTAGAAGTTCCGAAATCTTTTTTGCCGATAATTACTACTATACTGGTAAGCATATAAAATTTAAGTGTTTTTAAATTGAAAGTTTTTCTAGAAAAGCTTTAAGGCAATCGGAACTTTCACTACCTGGTATGGAAATACGAAATATTGCAATAATAGCTCACGTTGATCACGGTAAAACAACTCTTACCGATGCTTTAATGTGCCAAACTGGCGCTTTTGTTGAGGGGGTTTCGATGGATTCTAATGCTCTTGAGCTTGAGCGCGGAATAACTATTTATTCTAAAAATGCGGCAGTTTCGTATAAAGATACTAAAATAAATATAGTTGATACTCCCGGTCATGCTGATTTCGGTTCGGAAGTTGAACGGATTCTTCGTTCTATTGATTCAGTTTTATTAGTTGTCGATGCCCAAGAGGGACCAATGCCTCAGACACGATTTGTTTTGAAAAAATCTTTGGAATTGGGATTAAAACCGATAGTTATTATTAATAAAATAGATAAGCCGGCGGCTGATCCGGTCAAATGCGAAGAGCAGGTCTTTGAGTTGTTCCTTGAGCTCGGTGCTAATGATGAACAGGCTAACTTTCCGATTGTATATGCCGACGGAAGAGCGGGCATTGCCAAGCTCAAGATGGATGATGAATCAAACGACCTTACTCCTCTTTTAGAGACTATTTTAAAATATGTTCCTTGCGCATCTTCTGATGAGCTAGAAAAGAAAGAGCTAATGCTCCAGCCTTTTAATCTTGGATACGATAATTTTTTGGGACGATTAGCTGTAGGCAGGATATATCAGGGCGTTATAACTTTCGGAGAGAACATTTTTGTAAAAAAGCCTAACGGAGACACTAGGACCGGTAAAATAACTAAGATATTTACTTTCAGGGGCCTTGAAAAGATTGATACCGAAAGAGCTGTTGCCGGTGATATTGTTATGATTGCCGGTTTGCCCGACATTGATATCGGTGAGACGATTACTAATAATGACAAAGCCAAACCCTTGCCCGCTATTGCAGTGGATGAACCGACAATCGCTCTTAATTTTTTAGTAAATAATTCTCCTTTTGCCGGAAGGGAAGGTAAGTTTGTTACTTCAAGACAATTGCGGGAATATCTCGAACGAGAACTTGAAGTAAATGTAGGTTTGCATATTGAATTTTTTTCAACGGACACTTTCCGCGTTCTGGGTCGCGGTGAACTTCACATCGCTATTTTGCTTGAAAATATGAGGCGTGCCGGATACGAGGTACAAGTTTCTCAACCCCAGGTAATCATTAAAGAAGAAAATGGAATAAAGAGAGAACCTTTTGAAGAAGTAATCGTTGATACGCCGAGTGAATATCAGGGAACAATTATCGAACGTCTAGGCGGACGTGGTTTTGTAATGAATAATATGTCTGTCAGCGACGAGCTTGTGCGTTTATATTTTGAAGGGCCAACCAGGGGACTTCTCGGATATCGGAATCAGTTTATTATAGATACAAAAGGAGAAGGCATTATGTCTTCGCGTGTTGTTGGATTTAAACCGTATGCAGGAGAAATTCGTAGACGAACTGTCGGTTCGATGGTTTCCATGGCCAGCGGTAAAGCGCTTGGATTTTCTTTATGGAATTTACAGGATAGAGGCTGGCTCTATATCGGTCCCAGTGCCGAGGTATATGAGGGAATGGTTATTGGCAATACCTCAAAAGGCGAGGGGATGTACGTAAACCCCACCAAAGGTAAAAAATTGACCAACATGAGAGCTTCCGGAGCTGATGAAGCAATATCTTTGACCCCTCCTCTGGCACTTAACATAGAGCGGGGTCTTGAGGTAATGGCAGAAGATGAATATCTTGAAATAACTCCTAAAAGCGTACGATTACGCAAGCAATATCTTACCGAGATTGAGCGGGCTAGAGCTAAACGAATTGCAAGTTAAGAAAATTAAAAAGAATTAATTAGGGTAGAATAGTCAGATTAATCTCATTTGAGATGTCATTAGGGTTTAGAGTTGGCCCGACTCTAAGAGTGTAATTGCCTGGTTGCATGCCATTACCAAGATTAACCGTCCATGTTCCGGAGGTATTGTTGGCGGTAGCGCTAGGCAGAGTACCTAGAGTAGTATGTCTAACCCTATTTTTATCATGTATCTGAACTGTAAATACACTACGCTTCCACTCATCTTCTCTGGCAAGATTAGTTCCTGTGATAGTAATTTGACTCCCGACGTGGACGGTAGATGAAGATAAGGGATTAATGACTCTAGTTTTTACCGCTCCTCCAATATTAATAACCACTCGCCCCACTTGAACTTGGCCTCTACTGTCACGGATTGTATAGGTATGTGTTCCTGTAGTAGGATTTATATCACTGACACTTCCGCTGGGAAGATTGATTGTTCTCCAAGCAGTTCCATCTTTATAAATAACACCGTTTCCGCTAATATTTCCTGCAAGATTATAATTAAGGGTTACATTACATTCCAAGTTTGATGGACTGACGTTTTTAGTACAAGAAAGCCACGGCGATGTGAATGTTCCGGTATAATAAACATAAACCGTGGTACTAGAAATTATTGCCCCTGTAGCATTGTTTTGAAGTGAATAAATGTATGTCCCTGCAGTAGGATTATTATCAATTACATTTCCGTTAGCTGAAGTTAATGTTTGTAAATTTGCGTTATCTTTTTTTATAACAAGAGCAGAGGGGGATGTCCCGCTGGAAGTATAACTTAATGTAATATTGCAGTTAGGGTTTGAGGTGATTGATCCCTTGGTACAAGATGCCGGTGAAGCTACTAAAGTTCCACATATCCCAGAACAGGCAGTAGACCCGGTACCGGCCGCAGTGGCGCTAATTCTACCCCAGCCATAAGCAGTATCTTTTCCCGGAGTTCCCAAGTCAGTAGCCGTACTAATAATCGCTCTTTCCACTTCATCTGGCGTATAATTAGGAAAAGCTTTTTTTATTAAAGCAATCAACCCGGATACCATAGGAGTAGCCATGCTCGTACCTGATTTGTTTCCATAATTGGTACTTAACAGTGAAGAAAAAAGATTAACTCCCGGTGCAACTATATCAACTCCAGCTCCTTTTCCGGAAAATCCGGCTAGTCTATCAAAAGAATCAACTGCCCCTACCGTAAATGAGCCGTTGATACATCCTGGCATAGACACCCCACCCGAGAGATTGCCTGCCGCAATAACTACTACTACTCCATGAGATCGGGCATATTGTATTGCCTTAGCCATTTCTCGGCTGGTTGCATCGTTATTGTCGCATAAATTTGTATAAGTACCCGCACCGACGCTTAGATTAATAGCGTCAGGTCGGAAATCGTCGGCGGTGCCATATATATTATCAGGTCCATTAATCGCCCAATATATTGCAGTTATTATGGTACTAAAATTACCTTGTCCTTTAGAATCTAATATTTTTCCAGCAATAATTTCGGTTTGAGGAGCAATGCCTTTGGCTTGACCATTTACTCCATCGGCAGTTATGATTCCGGCAACATGACTGCCATGACCCGGAGAGCCAGCACTGCTGGAATGGTCATCTGTGGGATCAGTATCATTATTAACAAAATCCCACCCTCCTCTGTAACTTGAACTCAATTCGGGGTGATTACGATTATATCCTGTATCTAAAATAACAACTTTTCTGCCGGCGCCGTTATTACCGTTATTTTGAATAACGGTAGCGCCAACTTGCTGATTTGATGGGGTATCTTGAAGTTCTATTATTATATCTCGCGATAAAGACAAGGATGCAGAATCTGGGCATTCTATTACCGAGAAATCCTGATATCCGGAGACGGTCTTTGAGCAACCGGCAGAAAAAGCTTCCGCAGATTGAGCTTCTGTACCTGCTAAAAATCTAGGCACTACTTGGCAATCTGTATCCAGAGTGCAGGCCCCTATTGTACCGTTATTGCAAATATTATTAACACAAACCACATGACAATCTGTATTCTGAGTACAAGATATTCCGTTATTATTATCACAGACTCCGTTAGTGCAAATGGGTTGCGAGATTATTCCTTGATTTCCAGCAGTTTTAACTATCCCTGGCAGAGTAACTGTCCCTCCCACTAAATCAGGATTAATCGTGTAGAGAATAATATATGAAGATAAGAGAAGGACAGCTCCGATTATGGCGTTAGTCATATATCTCTTAGCTACGGCAATATTCCCGGGATTAGCCGCTGATGTCATCCATAAAAATCCGGCATAAAGAATCATTACAAATACGGCTACTCCTACTCCATAGACGGCATAAGATAAAGAACCGCTGATTAGTTGTCCGAGATTTGTGGTTGATTGGGGGATGACATTGTCAGTGGACTGAGCACCAATGGCAGTGGTACCAGCAATAACAGTTAAGATATCAGGACTGGTCGTGGAACCGTTGTTACCGGTAACGCCAATGGTATATAGTTCCGGAATAAGCTGTGCCGGAACACCTACTGTAATAATATCGTTACCGCTACTGACCCAGCCTAGTATTGTTACGGTTTGTCCCAGGGAATCTATAAACTGAACCGTTGGAGGCAAATTCCTTCCATATATTTTTAGCGTCCCGCCCTGACCTATTGTCATAGGATCAAAACTTGTAATTACGGGTGGACCTGGCAATGGAGGATCTGATATATATTCTCCTGGGACGATAGTAAGAGGAGCGGAATTAGAAATATCCGTTAAGGACGGACCTACTTTAACAGTATAAAAACCCGGTCTTAGTGTTGGTGGTACACTAACTATCACTTCTGTTTCGTTATTATCTATAGTACCGGTAGCGACATATTCAGTTTTATTAAAATCATAAAAACGAACAGTTTCATTTAAGACTTGCCCCACAATGCTAATAGGCGCTCCTACGGGTACCGTATCGGGATATAAATAAAAAAGATAACGATTGCGACAAGTGCTTCCCGAAGTAATTGTAAAAGATAAGGCGTTTGATTGATTAGTCACTTCTCCTACTGTTGCATGTCCGACTCCGGCACTGAGACAGTCAGGCACGGTTGCGGTTATGGTAGTAGTACTTGTTTCAAGACCATCAACTGCGGTGGACCTTTTTCCTGCAGAATCAAAAAACATAACATTACAAGCAGGATTTGGATTTCCACCGGCAATTAATGGAGCGCATAAGTCAAGATTTTGTCCGGTTAGAGTCACTTGAGTGCCAGCCGCTCCAGAAGTGGGAGAGATAGAAGTGAGAATGGGGTAAAGTGGAGCAGGTGTGGGAGTAATTGGAATTACAGAACATACATTGGAACAAGAACCATCAGCTTGGTTTCCAAGACCAATATAATCCCAAGAACCTACGAACGGATCGAGGGGTCGGCAACCAGTAGTAGAATTTCCGACAGTTGCTGGTTGTTCATCGTTACATCCTGCTCCAATGCGGGCAACTTCGTATAATTCTCCCATCATAATTCCATTCACCGTACTGGTTTGAATAGCTAGACTATTATCTGATTGATTACAATTTCCATTATTGCCTTGAGCAGATATTTCCCCGTTTGCATTTAGATAAGCCACTACTGCATTTTTAAATCCGCGTACATCAGTTGAATTTTGCCAACTGGGATCGGCTGACAGAACAGCATTCATAGCATTTTTTACTGTTTGATACTTTGTACCGGTAGTAATTGGTCCCCCGACATAACAACTACAGGCATTAGCGGAGTTATAGGTTGCACAATATAGTGCTGTAGTTTTATTTCCTGTGGTACCTCCACCACCCCAAATTGCACCTTGTAGAGCCTGAGAAAAACCATCTATGAATCCCTGTTCGGTACTTGTAAATTGGATAGGATCTTCACCATTTGACAAGAAGGTGGCATCTGAATGAAATAGCCATGCAGCTATACCGGCTTTCTTGGCTTCCACTACACCATTTATGAGCTGAGAGGAAGTATAGCCAGGCATAGAATGAGTATTATATGGCTCCCCTACATAGGTTGGTAGTGAAGAAATAATAGATCCAGGATATAGACTTGTATTTAGTTCAGTTGTGCCTGAAGCCCAATGAACATTTACCATGTTCATACCAAAAGTTTGAGCATTGTTAATTGCTACAGAACTATCCGGAGTGCCACTGGAAACAGTTAGAATTATATTTGAACCTACGGTGCTTCGGATTCTATTTTTAAGGTCCGATATATCGGCACCAGAAACATCTATGGCGGGGTGATTGTGTTCATTAGATAGGTCAAAGAATACATTCGTTTTGTTTCTAAGGGAATTGATAACTGAGATTACGCCATTCTTAAATTCTGAAATGCATATGACAGGATTTCCGGCACTAGCTGTACAATTACCAGCTATTGTCTCTCTGGCAAAAGTTACATCGACAATCATTCCTAAATTATCCGCTGTATCTATTATGGATATCAGTTGATTCAATCGGGATTGATTAATACTTCCATCGGGATTGATAACGGGATTATTTCCAGGAGTAAATTCAGTACCGCAACCAGCACAATAGTCCCAGAGATTAGGAAATATTCTTATGCCATCAAAGCCTTTGGAATCTAAATAAGCTAGATCACCTGATGGATCGGGAGCATCTAATCCATCCCAGTAGCCGGATAATACTAGAAACTTTGCTTGGCCATTTACGGTAAAGCGGTTTCCGGAGATGCCAAGGACGGTCGTTGCGGCTTGAGCTTCGGGTTTTTCGACAAGATACAAAGCCGTCTGAACCGAAACAAGTAGAGTCATTACTAATAAGAAAGCAAAAAGCCCGAACCAATGAGCGTGTTGGTGATGAGGATGATTATGCCAAGTGTCGTACCAATTAATTTTTTTTCTAAGTTGAGAGTGAAGTTCGTGCATAGTAAAAGATAATGTAGCGAATATGCTTCTATTTAGTATAGAATATATTATCTTAACCGTCATTATGAATTTATCCACCCCGTAGTGAAACAGTATTTTCCAATCCCTAAATGACACCCAAATATCTTATCATATCTTTGCCGAAATTTGTTTAAAAAGCTTTAATCTTTCTTCTTGTAATCTCTTAGCTGACTCGAGATGGGTCAGCTTTTTTAATT
>Ga0209541_10012849_pt1 | contig 12903 bp, 17 predicted proteins | sample RifCSPlowO2_01_FD_184027 | JGI IMG/M metagenome (GOLD analysis project Ga0209541, IMG submission 184027) | Groundwater microbial communities from Rifle, Colorado - Rifle CSP2_plank lowO2_0.1 (SPAdes) (version 2) | ecosystem: Environmental > Aquatic > Deep subsurface > Groundwater | place...
ATCAGGAACAACATCATTTTTTCAGTTAAGGACGCCGTCCTCCGAGCGAAGCGAGGATTTGCCCATCAGGGCAAACCTTTAGGGGACGGAGGATGTCACTTGTTTTAGCCTATCTTTAGTTTTAGGAACTCCCATCTTATGTGCTTCTAAAATAGTTTGGCTTCTTCTACAAACATATTTACAACATTTATCTAATAAATCTTTCATATTTTCTTCAGCCTCTGCCCCTCTGGGGCATCGTCAACCTGCCAGCCTTTTTGTTTCAACTTGTTTCTTAATTCGTCGCCCTTTTTGAAATCTTTCTGCTTTCTTGCTTTTTCTCTTTCATCTGCAAGTTTTTTTATTTCTGCCGGGATTTCTATTTTTTCTTTTTTTAAGAGATTTAATCCAAGAACACCATCTATTTTTTCTATTGTTTTTGTTTTCCCTTCTGCTTTTTCATCCCTTACTAATTCCCAGAGAACAGCAAGAGCTTGCGGAGTGTTTAAATCATCTTCCATTGCTTTGCTGAATTTTTCCATATATTCTTTATTTGTTTTCTTGTCATCTTTAATCTCTGAGATGATATTTTTCAGTCTTTCTAAAGAATTTTTTGAATTTTCCAGGTTTTCTAAAGTAAAGTCAAGGGGCTTTCTGTAATTAACAGTTAGGTAGAGGTATCTTAAAAATAAGGGGTTATATCCTTTGTTTATTATGTCTCTTAATGTGTAGAAGTTTCCGAGGCTTTTGCTCATTTTTTTTCCGTCAACAAGGAGCCATTCATTGTGAACCCAGTAGTTTACAAATTTTTTTCCATTGGCTGCTTCTGACTGGGCAATCTCGTTCTGGTGGTGGGGAAAAACCAAGTCTATTCCTCCCATATGTATGTCAAAATGCTCTCCAAGATATTTTGAGGACATAGCTGAACATTCAATATGCCAGCCAGGCCTGCCTTTTCCTATTTCTGTATTCCAGAAAACATCTCCATCTTCTTTTGTCCAGAATTTCCACAAGGCAAAATCCTGCACATTGTCTTTGTCATACTCGTCTTTGAGAACTCTTTTGCTTGCTCCTGCTTTTAAATTGCATGTTTTAATTCCAGCGAGCTTGCCATAATCCTTAAATTTTTTAATGTTGAAGTAAATGCCGTCTTCTGTTTTGTAGGCAATTCCTTTTTCCAGCAGCTTTTTGACAATGGCTACCATTTCTTTTATGTGTTCTGTGGCTTTTGGATAGTAATCTGATTTTTCTATATTCAGTGCTTTGCAGTCTTCGAAAAATGCTTTTGCATAAGGTTCTGTATATTCTTTCAGTGTTTTTTTCTGCTCAATTGAATTTTTAATTGTTTTGTCATCAACATCTGTTATGTTAGTCACATGAGTCACTTTATAGCCAAGAAATCCCAATGTTCTTTTCAGTGTGTCTGCTGTGATAAATGCCCTGTAGTTTCCAATATGCCCCAATCCGTAAACAGTCAAGCCGCAAGAATAAATTCCAACTTCTCGCGGTTTTATCGGCTTGAATGTTTCTTTCTTTCTTGTAAGGGTGTTGTAGAGTTTTAAAGTCATTACCTATAAAGAGAAAAGGAATTTATAAACCTTATTTAGCCTGGATGTCCAAGTCAAAGAAATCTGTTGTGTATGGGGTGGAGGTATTTGTGCTTCCTATTATTTTGTTGACTGTTATTGTATATCTTATTATGCATAATGGAGCATTTTCAGGAATCTTGAATCTTATAATTGACTTGTAAGAGTCTCCTGCTGGCAGCGTGAAGTCAGAGGATTTTCCTGCTACAATCCAGGCTATTGCTTTTGTCTTGCTCCACTCGCTTCCGCAGTTTTGCTTTATTTCTTCATCTGAACTTGTAACACTTACAACATAATTGAATTTTGTTGCAGCATCTATGCCTGATTCAAAGCTTTTAACTCCAAATGCAACTCCCCATGAGTCATCTTGCTTTGGCTCAAATATATTATTTGCCCCATAAACAGCTATTTTCTTTCCTTCACTGAAGAGCTTGTTCAGCTCTTCTTCTATCTTATTGTTCATCTGGTCAACATTATACATTGATGACTTGAATATGTTTCTTACTAGAGCCAGCCCTAAAATCAGCATTGTGATTGCAAGAATAATTATAACCATTGTTCCAATGCTAAGTTCCAATGCTGCTCTTTTGTTTTTGATTATGTTTCTCATGTCGGAAATTGGAAACCACACCATTTATGGTGTGGTTTGATACTCGGAACTCCAATTTCCGAGCACCTGAAAATTTTTTAAATTTTCTGTGCAGAAAATCCTATGGATTTTCATGCATCCTAAAAACAAAGGGCTGTGATAAACTACATCCTTTAGGATGTGGTTGCCCTTTGTTTTTTTGATTTTAAGGTATATATTGCGAAGTTAAAGCAAGTAATAAAGATATTGCACTAGTTACTGGTAGTAATTTATATTTTTTAGTTATTATAGGAATTACATTTATAATTATAATAATACTCCCAATTATTAAATTTTTTGTTATAGTAATCATACTATTTTTTGAATATATTTAATTAAGAGCTCTATTACAATTCCTACCCCAATGATTACTGCGCCGAGAGCAGAGTTATTTAAGAGGTATAATATTCCCCCAATTATCATTAAGATTCCTATTATTAAGTTCAGTGGCTCAATTGAAGCTTTTTTATCTCTCATTTTCCTCTTTTATATTATCTTTACGAATAGATAGTTTATAAATGTTTTCCAATAAACTTAAAAACATAAGAGCGTATTCTTAAATATGGTTGAGCTTAAAAAAGTTTCTGGCAATGAATGGAAAATTGAGAAGGCTGGGAAAATGAATGTTCCTGCTATTATTTATGCTAGCGAGAAGCTTATGGAAAAGATAAAAGAAGATAATACTTTAGAGCAGATAAAAAATGTGGCTTTTCTTCCGGGAATAATTAAAGCTGCCTATGCTATGCCAGATGCTCATCAGGGATATGGCTTTCCAATCGGAGGAGTTGCTGCTTTTGATATTGACAAAGGAATAATAAGTCCGGGCGGAGTTGGTTATGATATCAACTGTTCGGTAAGATTACTGCGCACCAATCTTAAGAAAGAAGATATTGAAAAGAAAAAGAAAGAAGTTGCTGAAGCTTTGTTTAGAAGTATTCCGTCTGGGGTTGGAAGGGGGGGGAGATTTAAGATGGATAAGAAGACAATTAAAGAAGTTTTGGAGCAGGGTGCGCAATGGGCTGTTAAAAATAAATATGGCAAAAAAGAAGATTATGAGAAAACAGAAGATGAAGGAAGATTGAAAGATGCAGATGCTGGCTGTGTTTCTGACAGAGCCATCTCTCGCGGGATGCCACAGCTTGGAAGCTTAGGAGCTGGAAATCATTTTTTAGAAGTTCAGTATGTTGATGAAATTTTTGATTCTAAGATTGCCAAGGTTTTTGGAATTGAAAAAGGAAAAGTAACAATAATGATACATTGTGGCTCTCGTGGGCTTGGGCATCAGGTTGCTTCTGATTATATAAGAGAGATGGAGCATAAGTATGGTTTTGAAAATCTTCCTGACCGGGAGCTTGTTAATGCGCCGATAAAAAGCGAGTTAGGGGAAAAATATTACAAAGCGATGTGCGCTGCTGCAAATTTTGCTTTTGCAAATAAGCAGATGATAACTCATTGGATTAGAGAAACAATGACAAGAATTTTTCCAGGATTTGAAGCAGATGTTGTTTATGATGTCTGCCATAATATTGCTAAGTTTGAGAAACATATAATTGATGGCAAGGAAAAAGAAGTTCTTGTTATGAGAAAAGGAGCTACAAGAAGTTTTGGGCCAGGCAGAAGGGAAATTCCTAAAGACTATAAGGAAGTTGGGCAGCCAGTTATAATTCCGGGAAGCATGGGAACTTCTTCTTATCTTTTAGTTGGAACAAAAAAAGCAGAGGAAATTAGTTTTGCTTCGACTGCACATGGGGCAGGAAGAGTTGCGAGCAGGGCATCTGCTCGAAACGTAAGAGGAGAAGATGTTGTTCAAGCTTTAAATAAAAAAGGAATAGAAATTAAATCAGGAAGCTGGAAGGGCTTGGCAGAAGAAGCTCCTGAAATGTATAAGGATATTGATGAGGTTGTAAAAGTAAGTCATGAAGTTGGGATTGGAAATTTAGTTGCAAGACTAAAGCCAATGACTGTCATGAAGGGTTAGATTTATTCTAGTAATCTATAAAAGTTTAGTTGCTAATTAATAAAAATTAGCGATTTAGCAAGTGAGACAATGGGTTATCATCTACTAGCTTAGTTATAAGCAAGTAGAACTATCTTGCGAAAACTATTTAAATGGGGGGAGTTTTTTAAAAACATGTTTGAGAAAAAATGCAAGCAGTGTGGAAAGAAGCTTGAAAGAAAGTTTTCATTTTGCCCGTATTGCGGCTTTAAGGTTAGCGGGTTTTTTGATGATAATGGCATGTTAGGTGAAGAGACTTTGATGCCTGGAATGGGTTTTGGCTTTAATATTGGCAATCTTAGCGGCATTGCAAATCATTTGTTTAAAGAGTTGGATAAGCAGTTCAAAGAGATTGATAAGGAAGAGGTAAGAGAGAGGAGAATGCCTGGAGGAATCAGCATTAGCATAAGCACTGGGGGAGGTGGACCATTTATGAGGCAAGAGAGGCCAATTGAGAAAGCAAGAAAAATAACAAATAAAATTACAGACGAGCAGGCAAGAAAATTATCACAGCTTCCAAAACAGGAAGCTGAAACAAAAGTCAGGAGATTTGCAAATAAGGTTGTTTACGAATTGGGTATGCCAGAAGTAGATTCTTTGAAAGATGTTTTTATAAATAAGCTGGAAAACAGCATAGAGGTTAAGGCATTCGGCAAGAACAAGGCTTATTATAAAGTGCTTCCTGTTTCATTAAGATTAGTGAATTATAATTTGAATAAAGGAATTCTGACTTTAGAGCTTGTTGATTAAACTCCTCTTGCTTCTTTAATTTTCGGGAATACGATCTACTTGATATATACTATTAAAACTCCAAATAAAGTTCAAATCTTAGCAGTTATTCTTGAATGGCTTAGCCACCAAAGTATGAAAGGAGATTTCATTATTAATTAAAAGAAATAATTCATGGCTTCTTGGACATTTTCAACTTCAATTATGTCCACACCTGTTTCGTTTTTGACGTCAACTCTCCTTGGTTTTGTTTCTGTTGTGCATATTTCTGCCATGCCAAATTTTTCACAGTGCTCGCTTGTCTCGTAGATAACTTCTCTGCTTTGCAATAATGGAACAAGGAAAATTGTTGCCCCTGCCTGTTTGCTTGCTTTTGCTTTTTCTAAAATGTCTCCAACAGGGCCGAAACTCCCATCGCTGTTTATTGTTCCGGTTATCATCACATCCTGCCTTGGTTTTTTATTTTCAATTGATGCTATTGTTGCTATTGTTAGAGCTGAGCCTGCACTTGGCCCCCCAATAATGCTTGCATTTGCGTAAATTTTATAGATAATGTCGTAATTATCTAAACTCTTTCCAGTTGTTTCCTGGGCTACATTTTTTGCAATTCTTATACTCTGCTGCGTGTCTGCCCAGAATAACAGGCTGTCGATATCAACAAGAGTTTTTCCTGTTCCCGGCTTTAATTCTACAATCATATCTGCTGTTGTTCCTCCCCCGTTTTCATCAACAGCAGGGATTTTCATCACAACCGAGTTTTCGCTTATTACAACATTTTCCAAGAAATCAGATTTTGAACTTATAACTTTTATGCCTTTGATATTATTTTTGCTTTCATCTAAATAATAATTCACTCCTGCAAGAGCCGAGATAATCAAGATTACACTTATTAATGAGAATATTACAAACTTCATATTTTTTATTTTCTTCACCATTTTATTATTCCCCTCCTCTTTTTAAGATTTGTGAATTTAAATTCAATCAAATTTTATTTTTTCTACTTGTTTTTTTAAGATTGGCAAGTCTTTCTTTATAATATTCCAAACCCTGTCTAAAATTACTCCAAAGTAGGCATGGCTTAAAACATCTCTGAACCCGGAAATTGTTTTCCATGGAATCTCGGGGTATTTTTCCCTGAAAGAATCAGGTATATTTTTAACTGCTTCTCCAATTACTTCCAAACATCTGATTATTGCACTTTGTTTTAGTCTGTTACTAATAAATTCTTCTTTAGTTAACCCCCTAGAAAAATCTTCTATGTCTTTTGCATAATCTAAAATATCTTGAACAAATAAATTAGTATCCCTTTTCATATTATTCTTACCTCTTCTTTTAGAATTCTGTCCCTTAGGAGAGGGTGTAGGGCAGGATATTCTACTAAATCTATTTTTCTTCCAAGGATATCCTCTAATCTTTGCTTTAATCTAATAAAGTCCAGAAGGCTCATATCTTTATCTACTATCTTCACGACTATATCTATATCGCTGTTTTTCTTTTGCTCGCCCCTTGCATAACTGCCAAAAATACCGGCTTTTTTTACCTTGTTCTTTTTTAATATTTTTACTATCTTTGATTTAATTTTTTCGATTTCCTTGTTTGCTTTCCCTATTTTTTTTGATAATAGCTTTTTATCTGCTTCTTTTTCTTTTTCTGCAAGCTCTGAATTTGATAAGCCATACCCTAAATAAATTCTCTTTTTTGATATTTTCTCGCCTTTTCTTACAGAGAGGACTCTATAGCAATATTTCTTTCCTTTGATAGTTCTGATTTCTGTATACACCATAATAATTTTTATGTCTACATTATTTATAAACCTTTCTATGTGGACATAAGGGCATAAGAATAAGAGAACTTAGTGAGCCTACACAGATTTGAACTGTGGACCCCCGCCTTTCTTAGATAAAAAGAACCAAGGTTCTTCTTATGACATCTCCTTTATGTGCTTAGGAGTTTGGTTCATCTCTGATGAGATGAGCTCGTATAAGAGCGGTGCTCTAACCAGGCTGAGCTATAGGCTCACCAGCTTGTAGAGGCTTTTAAGTTTTTAAGCTTTTTGAATGCTTTAGCTCTGTTGAAAAAGTCCCCTTAGTAAAGTTAATCTACTAAGGGAACTATGTTATTTCGAGGTGAAATAACATGTCAAAAAGAGAGGAAAAGCCAGTTAATAAAATTAAGCGATTGCTTAGGAGGATGGGTTGCCCAAGATGGCTGCACCATTATGGACCTAAAAAGTATGAACTCTATCAGCATATTTTTGCTTTTGTTATTATGGCCGTATGTAGGCTTTCTTTGAGAAGAGTGTATAAATTTCTAGGGATGTTTGGTTATAGGATACCGACTTTTTCTGCATTATGCAAGAGCAGAAAAAGAATTTCTCCGACGCTGTTTCAGAAGGCATTAACTTTAACAGCCGGACAGAATCATCAAAATGTAGCTATTGATTCGACTGGAATAAGCAGGACAAATCCAAGCCACCATTACATAAAAAGGATTGATAGAAAGAAGCCTGTTAAAGATTATATCAAGCAGTCCACTTTGTTTGATACAAAAAATAAAACATTTATTGCTATAAGAGTAAGGGCTAAACCAATGCATGATATAAAAGATGCAGAATATCTGCTGAAAAGAGCAGATATTCAAACAACATTATTTGGGGATATAGCATATGATTCAGAAAAGCTTCATGAATATTGCTGGAATAAAGGAATTCAAACACAAATCAAGCCGAGGAAGAATGTTAAAAGAGGATTTTATAGAAGGAAGCAGATGAAAAATTATTCCGAGGAGAAATATCATCAGAGAAGCTTGATTGAGTCTGGACAGGGTGGAGAAAAGAGAAAGTATGGTGGATTTACTTTGGCTAAAGATTGGAGAGCAATAAGAAATGAAGCGTATCTTAAGGCTATTGTATATAATTTAAGGCTTAGTTCAATTGAGATTTTCAACTAAGCCTTAGTATTGGATAGATTTTTATATGCTTTATTCTAGGAATAATTATGTTGCTTGGACTTGTGGGAAAGCCTAATGTTGGGAAAAGTACTTTTTTTAAAGCAGCGACTATGGCAGATGTTTTAATTGCTAATTATCCTTTTGCAACAATAAAGCCAAATCATGGCGTGGGGTATGTGAAAATTGACTGCATTGACAAAGAGTTTAAGGTTCAGTGCATGCCAAGGACAGGATATTGCGTGAAAAACAAGAGGTTTGTTCCTGTGGAATTAATGGATGTTGCCGGCTTAGTTAAGGGGGCCTCGGAGGGTCGCGGGCTGGGAAACCAGTTTTTAGATGATTTAAGGCAGGCAGATGCTTTTATTCATATAGTTGACATTTCCGGAGAAACAGATTCAGAAGGAAAGATTTGCAAAAATCATAATCCGATTGAAGATGTTAAGATGCTCGAAGAAGAATTAGATTTATGGTATCTTGGAATTTTGAAAAAAGTGTGGAAGGTATTTTCAAGAACAATACAGAACAAAAGAGAGGATTTTGCAAAAGCTGTTGCGAAACAATTTTCCGGCTTGATGGTTAATGAGAATAACGTCAAGGATGTTTTATTAAAATTGAAATATAATTCTGAAAAGCCAGCTGAATGGACAGAAGAACAATTAAAAAATTTTGCAAACAGCTTAAGGCATCTGACAAAACCAATGATTATAGCTACGAATAAGATTGACAGGCAAGCTTCTGGAGAAAATTTGAAGAAACTTGAAAAAGAATTTCCAGAAATAATGATTGTTCCGTGTTCAGCTGATTCTGAACTAGCCTTGCGAGAGGCGAGCAAGGCAGGTTTGGTAGAGTATATTCCTGGAGAAAGTAGTTTCAAGATACTAAAAGGGATAAGTGAAAAGCAGAAACAAGCTCTAGAATTAATAAAGAAAAATGTTTTAGATGTTTATGGCTCAACAGGAATTCAGGATGTTCTGAACAAGGCGGTTTTTGAATTATTAAAATATATTGCTGTTTTTCCTGCTGGTGTTAATAAGTTGGCAGATTCAAAAGGAAATATTCTTCCTGACTGCTTCCTTATACCTGGCGGCTCAACTGCTCTTGATTTTGCATACAAGCTTCATACAGATATTGGGAATGCTTTTATCAAAGCAGTTGATGCAAGAACAAAACTTTCTTTTGGAAAAGAACATAAATTAAAACACAGAGACGCAATTGAGATTATGACGCGTTAGTTAAATATTTAAGCTTTGGATTTCTTTTAGTTAGATGAATGGCAGAATCAATGAGATTATCGAAAAACTAAAAAAAAATAAAAGGGTTATAGCTGTTGCTTTGTTTGGCTCTTCCTTAGCTGGAAAGGGAAGGGATATTGATGTCTGCATTTTTTTAGACAAGGTGTATCCTAATCTGGAAATGTCAAGGGAAAGATTAGAGTTAATGAAGAATTCCGGGAAGGATGTAGATATACAAATATTCCAGCAATTGCCGGTTTATATTAGAGTTAGAGTTTTAAAAGAAGGAAAAATACTTTTTTGCAGGAATGAAGATTTGCTATACGAGATTGCATTTAGTACAGTTAAGGAGTTTAGTTTTTTTAAAAAATCTTATGAGATGTATTTGAAGGAGGTGGAACATGGATAAAAAGAGAGTTTTGTCTAAAATAGACGAATTAGATTCTTACCTTATAGAATTAGAAGAGGTAAGGCCAGCTGATTTCAAGATATATGAGAATTCTATAGAAAAGAAAAGGGCTTGTGAAAGATTGCTTCAGATATCTATTGAAACTGTTATTGATATCTGCAATATTATTGTTTCTGGATTGAAATTAGGCCTTCCAGCAGATGAAGAAGAGATATTAAGGAAGTTAGAAAATAAGAAAGTTATAAGCATGGGGATGAAGGATATTCTTTCTAATATGAAAGGTTTCAGGAATATACTTGTTCATAAATATGGGATTGTTAATGATGAATTGGTTTTTGAGATGCTATCTGAGAAATTAGGGGATTTTGGAAAGTTTAAAGAGAAAATTTTAACATTTTTAAACAAAATTTAGTTTATTGTTAAAGATTTACAAGCTTTTAACATTTTATATGTTCTATAGAACAAACTAACTTCTTTATAATCTACAAGAGGAATCATTTTACATATGTAACCCTCTGCCCGATTGTCTATTTCGTCTTTTTCTATTCTATTTTCAGCGCTTCTCCAGGCATCTGCGAATATTCTTAGTGTTGGGATTATTTCAGCTATTACCTCGAGTTTTTCAGTTCTTTGTGATTCCCAGCCCACTTCTTTTTGCTGGCAATTGGCTCTCTCTAAAAAACTTAATCTTGGCAATTTGCTGTAATCTCTTTCTGGAACTTTTAGCTGCGGGTTTATTTCGGTTTTCATTTTAGCTTGTTTAAGCCATTCATATGTCTTACAGTATCTTTCTTTATCTTCTTGAGTTAAGTTTTGTATTCCATTTACAAACTCTGTTGCTTCAATATCTGTTTTTTCTTTGACTGTTTTGTCTAAAGCTCGCCCATAGTTTTCTGCAAATTTTTCAAGTGTAGATATTATTACTTCTTGTCTTGTTTTTCTCATTTTAAATCTCCAAGAGGTTTTATCAAACTTACAATTGTTTTTCCTGCTTGTTCTGGAACCTGGCTTTCAACACACTTAATGCAGTAAGCTAAATATCCTAGGGCTATAGCAGTTATTGTTGCCACTATAAGAGCATATTCTTTCCATCCAAATTTTCCATAACCTCTTTCTTCGTTTTCTTTTAGTTGTGTTCCAGACTCTTCCCCTGTAATTTTTTCTAATGATTTCACCATAATTTATTTAAAGAAGGCGTATATTTAAACTTTGTGTTTCTGTAACTACTTAGAAGTTATTATTTATGAGTAGTTTATAGTTATGCCTTTGTTTCTTGTTAATAATCAATTGATAACTTTTGATATTTTTAGACCGAGTAAATATCAGGCTTTGAACTTAAAATTTTAGAAATATTTATAAACCTCTTTTTCTATGCTTTAGTGTAAATAAAAATGAAAAAGAGAATGATGAATAAAGGGGTTTTGGCTGTTGTTCTTCTTACAATTGTATTAATAGGAATTGTTTGGCTGAGCGGGAATTCTAGTATTGGCGGGAGTGTTATAACTGGAAAAGCTGTAACCGGGAATACAATTTTAGATTCATTTAAGCTGAAACAGGGAGTTGCTGTTGCAGCAAGTGGAATGACTTTAAAAATTTTAAACCTTCCTAATAAGATTGAAGTTGGAGAGGAATTTGTTGTTAAGATGAGTTTAACACCAGGCGCTTTGTTGGGAAGCCCTGTTGTAGGGGTTGTTGCTGAAGGACTGGAAATTAAAGACGCGCCATATGGGCAGTTTGAAGAAAACGGGGACACAATAATATGGTATTTCATTCCTGATTATTCTAACATTACATTCACTGTTTCTGCTTCAAGTGCAGGCAAGTATAATATTGAGGTTAGGTTTGCGAAGTTTAAGCCAGAGGGAGAAGGAAAAACGAGTGCTGTCCTGAATGTTGTTGGCAGGGGAAATTATGGAAACTGCAGGTTTATAGATAATTTTGACAGCTTGGTTTTGGATAATTATGGGAATAACAGCCTGGCAAGTTTAGCGCTTTCAGATTCAAGACTTAATATTACAGTCAAAAGCGGAATTGGCACTATTTTTAGAGATAAGGTTTATGCAAGAGAAGATGGCTTGACATTCCAGCTGAAAATAAAACCTGGAAAAGGGCAGACTTTTATAGGGTTTATGAATAATGATATGGGGGGGGTTGTTGCGAAACCTCCTGCTGTTGCTTATTACACCCACTCGCTTCATTTTAAGGGATTGGTAGGAAATGTTTATGTTTTGTCTGCATATGAACCAGGAGCTGTTGCAGCAAAAAGATATGGCGGTTCATTTGTTTATAATCTTGATAAGGAATATGATGTTAAGGTAGTATTGAGAACAAATGGCGCTGATTATTATGCTAAGGAAGCAGGCTCTTCAAGCTGGACAAAAATTTATTCAGGCACAAGCAGTTATAGCAAGAACAATTTGATTGCAGGTGTTATGAGTTCTATTGCTAAATCTTCAAGGCATATTGATGATTGGGTTGTTGGAACAGACGGATGTTAGGTTGCGTAAAAATCAAATTAATTGATAAATTAAAGTAAGAGATGGTGCGAAGAGGATATATCAAATTGTATTATCTAATTAACATGGTAAAAAATGAAAACTCAAAAAAAAAACATTAATTTTTCTTTTAATACTTGCTAGTTTTCTTTATGCTTCTGTTTTTCCTGCTGGTGTTTTAGCTGTTTCAGCCCCTGTTCTTGATAATTATGATTTTTCAGAAGGATTGGTAGCTGATGGAATAAATCTGTATAATGGCAATTTGGATTTAACTTTTGGCTTGCTGAATTACAACAGCTTGTTCTCTGGAACAAGCTGGGTTGGTGATAAATGGGCTTTGGATTTGGGATATATAATAAAAGAAGAAAATAATTATTTTCTTGTATCTGCTTCTAAGGCAAGTAAACTTGTAAGTGTTGGCGGCAATGAGTTTAAAGCAGAAAAATATGTTCCTTTAAAGATATATATTGAAGACGGAAAGTTTATTGTTGTTTCTTCTGATGGGGCTAAGAGTATTTATGGCAACATAAACAAGAAAAATAATCAGGCTTACAAGTGGGATTTAACAGAAACAACAGACACAAATGGAAATAAAATACAATATACTTACACAAAAGAAAGCTATGTTTTTGATGAAAGTTTAGAAATTTCTTATTTAAGCGAAATTACAGATATGTATGGAGGCAAGACGCAATTTGTAATTTCAGACAGAACAGACCTGGCTGATAATAACGGCAAGAAGCTGAAGAAACTTGACAGGATTGCAAGCATAAATCCAGATTTAAAGATTTCGCAAGAAATCCGCCCGTTTTAAGGGGCGGATGAATTGCACCAACAAAGTATTTATTTCTAAACACCTTATTTTTTATGAGTTAGTTGAAACTCATTGAACAATCAATC
>Ga0209541_10012851_pt1 | contig 12903 bp, 11 predicted proteins | sample RifCSPlowO2_01_FD_184027 | JGI IMG/M metagenome (GOLD analysis project Ga0209541, IMG submission 184027) | Groundwater microbial communities from Rifle, Colorado - Rifle CSP2_plank lowO2_0.1 (SPAdes) (version 2) | ecosystem: Environmental > Aquatic > Deep subsurface > Groundwater | place...
CATCCCTCAGGGCGCTGACAAGGTCCATGCCATAAAAGTTTATCATATTAAGCAGCTTTCTGATTTCCTTTGAAGTATACGGGTTTTCCCTGCTCTGGCTTATAATCCTGAAGATGTTTGTAGGCTCAAGCCCTGAGCCGGCAATAGATGACATGTGTATTGCAACAAAAGGCAGCTCTTCATCTATCCTTTTCTCTGCTGCCTTCTTTTCGCTTGACGGATAAAAATAAACTGCAAAAAAGGTGAGGAGCGGAATGAGCAAAACAAGCCATGAGAATTTTATAATGCTGAGCGCAGCATCTGTTCCAATGTAAAAAACAAGCAGCGCAATAAGCGCAGCCAGGCAAAGAAAAAAGGAAAGCACAGTTGAGAGAAGCATCATTGAAACATATGTGTTGGCAATAATCGGGATGTTTGCTTTTTTAAGCTCAATGCTTATATTCCTGAAATAGCCCTTTGCTATCAGCCGGCTTGTCATGCCTGAAAAAAACCTGTTTGCAAGCTTGGCGTAAACATTTACCCTTATTCTTACTTCTTTCCTGCCTGTTTCTGCACTGGTTTTTTGCCTTGCCTTAAGCTTTTTGATAAGCTCTTCGCTTATCCCCAGCTCCTTGACAAATCTTTCCTTGTCTGCATTCCTTATCACAGCGCCTTTTTTCTGCATGTCATGATCTTTGTAGCTTATGCTCACCAGCCTGTCCTCTCTCGGCTTAGCATCTGCCCTTTTCTGCGCAGGCGAAGCAGGAGGCAGGGCGCTTGATGTTGAGATATTATCAACAAGCGCAGGGATAGCGTCATTAAGAATGCAAAACTGCCTCTGCAGTGAGTTTAAGGCAAACGCAATCAGCTTCTGCTCATTCATGCTTCTTGCTGATTTAATCATCTCATTGTAGAAAACAATTTCTCTTATTATCTCTTTTTCATTGGCAATATTTGATCTCAATGCTTCAAAGCTCATTTTTCCCCTTTTTCCAGCAAATCATATTTATTTTTTGCATCTGCCCGCTATTTTGCAATGTCATTTATTTTGGCATGCGCATAAAGAACATTCTTTTTTGCCTGCTCAAAGTTCTCAATATCCTTTTTGTCATATGCTTTTTTAAGCTCTTCAACATGATACTCCAGAGCCTTTATCAATTGTGACAGAACAGGAATGTTTTTCTCGCTAATCATCTTCACCTCTTATCCATTATTTTTGTCTCTTTTTTGGTTAATCCTTTAATATTCATAAAGCTATGTATAACTGCGGTCAATATGGGCTATAAGCTATGCAGTTCTCTATATACTCAAGAACCTGAATGATTTAACAAGATTTGTTCTTGGGTAGACAGGAAATGACAATAAGTCTTTTCAAATAAATTTGTCATTTACTGTATATAAATCCTTTGTTTCCCGCCATGCGCGAGGCGCAGCTCGCCAAGAAATATGGATATTATTTTATGCCAAAGCTGCGCAAAACCTCTTCAGGGTTCTTGTAATAATCATTTATGATTTTCTGAACCTCTTCAAAGCCGAATATGCTCTTTTTGTACATCTCATAAAGCAGCCTTGCCCTGAGCACAAACTCGCTTGACAGCTGCTCCATTGACAGCCCGTATCTTTTGGATATCTTTTCAAACGCCCCCATTGCTTTTTTTGAGTAGAATTTGTCTTCTGATGAGTCCCATGCAAATGGGGTGTTAGTCAGGGCAATGCCATCTGCATTTACGTCAACTATCTCAACAATCTCCCTTAACTTTCTTGTTTCCTGCTTGTTAACAACAGCATGAGCCATTATTGCAACAGCATCCAAAGTTGTCAGCAGTGTAGGGGGCAGCTCTATTGGCGGAGTTTCAAGCCTCTTGATTACAGTGTCAACAGAGTCAGCATGCATCGTGCTCAGCGAAGAGTGCCCTGAAGCCATGCCCTGAAACAGTACAAATGCCTCCTTGCCCCTGACTTCCCCGACAATAACATAGTTTGGATTCTGCCTGAAAGAGCTTTTCAGCAGGGCAAACAAGTCTACCTCACCTATCCCGCCAATGCCTATGCCTGCCCTTGCCACGCTTGGAAGCCAGTTCTCGCGCGGAATATTAAGCTCGCGGGTGTCCTCAATCGATACAACCCTCGCCTCAGGAGGAATAAAGAATGCAATAGCATTCAGCAGAGTTGTCTTGCCAGAGCCAGTGCCGCCTGTTATAAGAATGCTGCCTTTGTATTCCAGCAATAGCCACAAATAAGAAAGCATTTCAGGGCTGGCAGAATTCATTGCAATCAACTGCACAGGCGTCCATGGAACCTTTGTGAACTTCCTTATGCTGAAAGTCGGCCCTCTTGTTGTTATGTCTGTTGTGTAGGTTGCATTAATCCTTTCCCCCCCAGGAAGAGTGCCGTCAAGTATAGGAGATGCATATGAAATATACCTGCCAGCCCTCTGCGCCAGTTTTTCAACAAAGCTTGCAAGATAGGGAACAGAGTTAAATACAATATTTGTCTTAATATTTCTATACATCCTGTGCACTATATAGACGGGCGTGTTCATTCCATTGCATTCAATATCCTCTATAAAATAGTCCCTTATCAGCGGCTCAATCTCATTCAGCCCTATAAAGTTTCTGAAAAGATAATAAAAAATCTTGTTATATGCTATGTCTGAAACCCTCAGTGAAAGTTCAGATATAATTAGCTTTGCTGTCTTGTTGATATAGTCTATCAAGGCTTCCTGGGTTTTTTCAACAACAACATCAACATTTATCAGCTCCCTCATTGCTGTTTCTATCTTACTGAGGATTTCTCTCTCTTCGCTTGTGAGCACCGGCTCTTCAACCTCATAAATCAGCTCGCCCTGTTCTTTGTTGAAGTATATATGGACAGAAACATAAGGGGCAATAAGAACATACCGGACATCTATCTTTGTCTTGTCTGCTATTCTTGGCAGAGTAGGAATGTTTGGCGTTATATCCAGCCTTATTCCCCCGGTTTCGCTTTCCGTGCCACTGGCTTCATTTACAGAGCCAGTGCCTTCAATGCTTATTCCCCGTTGTTCCATATTCCTCTTTTTAGCCTCTTTTTTATATAGAATAATGCATTTAAATATTTAAGGTATGCCAAGAATACTAGGCAAAAACAACTTCTCTCTTCAGCAGCCTTTCTTCAAGCGCCCTGCTTGCTATGTTTCCATTCCTTCCGAGCAAAGGCCTTGTGAAACTCGGGCCATGATAGTCAGAGCCGTAGGTTACCAGCAGTTCATTCTGCTTTGCATAATCCTCATACATTTTGTATCCCTTTTCATAAAAATTCAGCTGTACCTCTATTCCATCCATGCCCTGCATCCTTAAAAGCTCAACTTCTGAAATGTCCCCAACATCCAGGGGCGGGTGCGCAAGTATTGCAATACCGCCAGCATTATGCACTATTTTTATTGCATCACCTGTTTCTACACCGCCCCGGTTTTTCAGGCTTCCTGCTACACCTCCTTTTCTGAGATAAAAACTCATGAGCTCCTCGGCAGAGGCATTGTTGTGCCTTTGGTGTATCCACTGCCTGCACTCCCTGTCAAGCAGCATAGTCATCAGGATATTGTATTTTCCAAGCCTCGACTTTGGAAAGTATTGCTTTACTTTTTCTATGCCAATAGGCATGCCATAATCAGCAAGGAGTAGTGTTCTCCGCCTGCATGTATCCTCCTGCACTGATTTGGAATAATCCAACATCTCCAGGATTTTTCTGTTTTCAGCATCAAAGTTCAGTGCCAGCAGGTGATACTTTGGCGTTGTTAATTCTGCCCCAGATATAAGCCCAAGCCCCCATCTTTCAGCTTCGTTTTTTGCCTCTTCATATCCTGCTATTGTGTCATGGTCTGTCAGCGCAAGGATGTTTGTTCCTTTCAGCTTGGCTGCTGTAACCAGCTCCCGCGGCGAGCTTATCCCGTCGGAATAAGCTGTATGTGTGTGCAAATCTATGTATTTTTTCTGTTCCATGCATTAAGCACGAAACAGAAAGATTTATATATTTCTTATATTAATTATATAAATGATATAAATTAAGTTAATAAGGCTTAAGAAAATACTGGCATAAGATTAAGCAAAGAGAAAATAAGAATGAAAAGAAAAATAATAAAGCAAGCAGGCAAGGCTTTTACAATAACACTGCCCGTGGAATGGATAAGGCAGAATGATTTGTCTGAAAAGTCAGAGATTGATTTGGAAATAAGAGACAAGTCTCTGGTTATAACATCAGGCAGAAGAGTTGCTGGAGAGAAGGTAAAGATAGATGTTAATGAAGCGAGCAGGAGAAACATCGCAAGGATTATCAATGCGCTTTATGCCCGGGGCGTTGATGAGATTGAAATGCTCTCTGCAAAAGATATATCCTCTGTTCTTTCCCAGCTTTTAAACCAGAACTTGGGGTATGCCCTTGTAAAGCAAAGCGGAAACAGCTTTGTTATAAGGGATATTGGTGGAGGCAGCTACCAGGATTTGGATGAAATTTTCAAAAGGGTGTTTCAGATAATTATTCTTTTTTATGAGTCAGCAATAAATGATATATTCGGAAAAGAAAAAGAAACCCTTGAAAGCTTAAGGGCAAGGGAAGTGGAAGTAAACAAATTCTGCCTGCTGCTCCAGCGCGCGATAAACAAGCTGTCCTATCCTGATACTACAAAAGGAAGGGCATTGTTTACATACTCATTTGCGCTGGAAAAGATTAGCGACGAGATTCACAGGCTGTGGAGAACCAACATAGAAAACAGGAATAAAGTCAAAAAGTCAGCGAAATTAAAAGAGCTGGCATTGCTCTCAAGCGAAGCTCTGGGAAAATCATTTGACTTTTATTACCAGTTTAATCCTGAGAGGGTAAAAGAGATTTATGAGATAAGAACTGAGGCAATGGAAAAAGCCATCTCTTTTATCCGGCTTGACAGTTATACTGCAATGTTCATAAGGCATATCATAAAGATAGCAGAGGATTCAGCAGACTTAAGCCATCTCGCATTGATGATGAAGCTGCAGTGATTTTACGCTCAATCAGCAGGAAATATATCCTTCTGATAAATCTTCAATCTCCCTCGGCATCAGGTAAGGAATGCCGTAATTGCTTGTAAGAAATTCTGAGAAATCATAATTTATCTCAAAGGCTTTTAAGAAAGCCTCATGCGCCTTTCTTGTGTGCCTGCTAAGTATGCCATTAAAATTCTTTTCAAGCTCGCCAGCCATGTTCCTTTCAGATATAATTGCAGAAACATTCTCTCTTTTTTGTATTATTGGCAGCAAGCCAACAAGCCTGCCGTCTCTTGGGTCGCCTGTTGATTCATACCAGTTGGAATGAAGCAGCTCTGAGAACTCATGCGGCAGGCTTTCAGCATAGCCCTCTATCTCCTCTTTGTATGCCTTCCACACATCCTGAATCTCAGGCAATTCTGATTTAAGCGCAGATGAAAGAATCTGCGTTGATGCTATGTTATCAATAAAAGACGGCCTTAGTTTTATTTTCCCTTCAATACTATCTGTGCAGCAGCTGTACACCCGCAGCTCTGTCCTGCATTTTGGCTTTTCCTCTGAATCATGGCATGGCTCTGCATCTTTATTCATGTATACATAGCCCTTGCTCATCAGGCGCGCCATTCTATTGAGCCTTAAGTCTTTTTCATCTATTCTTGTTCTTGATTTGCTGATAATCCTGTGTGGAAATGCAATATACCTCACATCATCCCCAAGCTCGCCCTGTATTGATATGTGGTATGCCATGTCCTGCCCATCCCTGCCTGCGCTGAAAAGCCCCATTTTATGCAGCAATGCAATTCCCAGAATATGGCTGTGAAATGCCCCTGCAGGCCTGAAGGCTGCCTCAACTATCTCTTTATACTCAGGCCTTCTTGGAGAATTAATTCCAAAATATCTTAAAGCCTGTTTCCAGGCAAAGCTTGTATTAAGCTCTGATTTTGTAACCTGAATCTCGCAGCCAACAGGCAGGAGGAATCTGGAATAAAGAGCTTCTGTTTCAGCAAGCTTGTCCTCTAATCCGCTTATGCCGAGATAGTGCGCAAGGTTTAGCGCGCTTTTTGCTCCAACTGAAAGCCTTTCATCCTGCTTTGGCAGTTCAAACTCTTTGATTACTGCAAATCTTGCCAGCGGGAAATTGTCTTTGTCACTGTCGCTTACTGGCCATGATTTTGGATAAAAGGAATAGGATTTGGCAGACTCTTCAGAAATCCTTGAAAGCGCAAGCCATTTTGAGCGCAATAGGATATTCTCTTCAGCAAAGGCTTCCTCAAAATTCATCTGGAGCATAATCCTTGCATAATCAACCAAAAAAGAGCCCATGTTCTTTTTGCTTACACTAAGCTCCTCTCCAAGATTCAAGCCCTCGTCAATTATATGCCTCTTGAAATACCTGTAAGGGGCATGCGAGACAACAGCGCTTGTTAAAAGCTCTTTTGTGCGGTAGTCAAATGGGTTTTGCTCCTTTTTCACATCCAGATTTCTAACATCGCTTTCCCTGACTGCTGCTGCAAAAAGAGAGATGTCAACAGCATCCTCAAGGTTTACAGACACTGGATTTTGCATTTCAAATGAGTTTGGCAAAAGCTGCCTTAAGATTTTGTTCATTCTTCCCATCCATTCATTTGGCTTTGGTGAGCTTGCCATTTCCTGCGATACAAACATAAAGCCCCTGCCAAGCAAGTCCAGCATTTCAGGGCAGGCATCAGAATTAGAATAGCCAAACCTGAATATAAGCTCTGATACAACATCTGGCTTTTTGGCGTAATTCTCTGCGAGCCACACAGGATTTAGCAGAAAGCCAATCCATGACGGGGCATACGCTTTTTCCGGGAAGCAGTAAAAATCCAGCAAGGGGAAGATAAGCCCTGTATTTCCTGAATAGCATAGCACCTGCGCAATCTCATGAGCCTCTGGCTTGTTCAGCAGGGGAAGAGCCTCTTCTGCATGGTTAGGATATTTGTAAGATATTACCCTTGCTGCTGCTTTTCTAACCTCTGCATTTTCATGCCTTAAATTATCCTTAATATACGGAAACAGAACTCCACTTTTTGGGTTGTCTATGTAAGAAAGCGCAATAAGCATTTTCTGCCTTATTTCATCAGAAGAGGAAAGCCCGGCAATCACTCTCTCAATGAACTGCTTGTCCTGAATCTGCCCGCTCATCTTTCTTGCCACAGCCTTCTGCACAAGCTTGTTGTCAATTGCAAAGAATTCAAAGAGGTTCTCATCATTTATTTTGGAATAAACTGAGCTAATCAGGGGCTTGCAGCTTTTAGACTCAAAGTGCGATTTTGCTATCTCTTCAAGCAGGTTTGTGCTCATCTTCTTGCATTCCTTACGCTTTCTTTTTTATTGCCCTGCTGTAATAGCTTCCCCATCCGCTGATTTGCTGCAGTTTTTTTATCCTGTGGCTTTCCTTAATCTGCTCATTTGTCATTCCTGAATCCCTTAGCTCTGCATAATCCTTGTATGCATTAAGCAAGGGCCTATTGTCTGTTTCCTTCTTTGCCCTTGTTTTTTCCCTTTGCCCTTTTTGGTGCTGGTAAGATTTACCATATCCACAAAGTACATAAGAATTGCTAAGCCTAAACTTCTTTTTTATCTCTTCATTTGTCATTCCTGCATCTCTTGACTTGAAATACTGGTACTTTGTCAGCCTGGGCCTTTTGTCAGCTTTTTCTCCAGCAGCTTCTCTTTCTCCGCCTTTGGTTTTTCCTGCAAGACCTTTATCTTCTGTCTCTGCGATGCCTCTTTGCTGTATGCTCTCCAAAAGCTTGTCTATGCCTGTTTTTTTGCGAGGCAAAAACACAGTTGCTGTTGCCATATGAGCAACAGCTCCCTCAAATTGCTCGATATATGAAAGGTCTCCTGCCCCATACGCCTTGTCAAGCGCCTTCTGCATTTCAGTGAATGCTTCACTGATTTTCTGCTGATAGTAGCCCTTTCTCTCATTAAGGATTTCTGACAGCGGTTTTTCCTGCGTTTCCTGTATTTTTCTTCTTGTTTTGTATGTCATTTATTCTCCCGTCACCCCTTATTTTATACCTAACCTTTTTAAGGTAAGGAGCTTAACTATTTCTGCTTTTTCCAGTGCATTTTTGACTATCTCGCTTTTTTCTCCAACTAATCTTTTGTTTTTTTCTGCCTTGCTAATATCGCAGTAGGTTGATTCTTTTGCGATAAGGTCAATAATATACCTGTCAAATATGCTGCTGTCTCTTAAGTTGGTTCTTGATTTATAGTCTTCATGAGCAGAGTTGATGAAAATAGTTGGTAATGTCCCTAAATATTCTGACCTGCTTCTCAAGTGCATATGGTGAGGCTCAAACTCTATGGGCTGGGGGGTGTTAAAGGGAGATTCCTGCCTTGGCTTCACTCTTTCGCGAGGCCCATCTTCATCCTCTTTAAATCTTCCTGGCCCTGGAGGTCTTATGGGTTTTTCTATCTTGCTCTCTGCAGGTTCTTTTTTGTGTTCTTCTCCTTTATGCTCTGTTGATGGCGGAATTCCATCAACAGGAAGCAAAATTCCGGTTTTGGACCTGACATATTCACTAGATATATCCTCTCTTCCTATCTCTTTTAACACATCTGTAATTACCTTAAAAATATTGTTTATATGGCGATTTTCTTGCATACTCTTTCCACGTTTTCTGCTCTCCTCAACAATAGGCCTTATCTTTTCTTCTAGTTCTTTTATAGAATCAAACCACGCTTTGAATGCATTTCTGCTTCTGTCTATGCCATCCCTCCCCAAAACAAGCTTATTGAAAAAATCATTGACATATCCTGACACTTTTCCTGATGTCCACACGGGGCTTTTGCTAAATTCAGTTAGGTCTGCTAAAGACTCATAAACAAGCACATCTTTTGAGTAAACAGCTACCTTGTCATAAACTCCTTCCGGGTTTATGAACAGTAATCTTTCAAGCTTTCCTGGAACCTCTTCTCTTTTTATGTTTACAGGCAAGGTATCATTTATCAGCTTAGAGGAAGAGCCTCTTTCATAGTTTATAGCCTCTAATGACTCTGCTTTTATATCTTTGCTTCTTTTCTCAACCCTTCCTACACGAATATCCACATCCTCTCTCATTAAAGCAGGGTTATAAAATAGCCTCAGCCAATCCTTCAAATTAGGGACTGTTAAAATTTTGTCTAATATATGTGGATTTACCCTGTCTATAATAACTCTGGTTCCGTGAGGAAAGTTTCCATAGAATGCCGCCATATCACCTGTTCCTATTTTGTTGGGCTCATAATTAACCTCTTCCTTATCATCATCTATCTCCCACCTGATATAGCTATACCCCGCACTGCTGTTCTTGTAGTCCCTTGTTATTATATGCATTACCTTTCCTAATGAGCCGAAAGCAAGCAAGCCAAGCCCTTTCTCGCCTCTGGCATCAATAATCCCTGCTTTCTCTGAATACCCGACACTGGTAGGCAGGCTGACAAGTTTTTCATAAGACATACCTGTTCCATTATCAGAAACAATAAGTCTTCTTTCATTAGGATTTACTATCAAAACAATCTCCCCCTTAGTGCCAGGAATTCTTGCGTCCAAACTATTTGTGACAAACTCTCTTGTTGCGTCCTTAGGAGGATATACTCTTGCTATCTGTATTAAAGCCCTTCCCTCACCCTTAGCATGAAATTTTACCTTTTCTGTAACCATTTTATTTGCCTTTCTTTATTATATTTTTTAATTTAGATGGCGGTTGCGTGATTTGCATCCACGTATCAAATGCCCCTCCAGAGTACAAGATATTTAATATCTTTGACACATAAATAAAGCTCTCTGAATCTTTTTTTAGTGTCTCAGACATAAACTTCCTTTCCTCATACGAGGCTGTCCTGAAATAATCAGCCTCTTCACTTAATACCTCTATAAGCTGCATGATTGCATCTGCTCTTTCCTGCACAGAAGGCCTGTACTGCTGTATCTTTAACAAGCCTTTTTCTAACTTCTGCATGCCTGTAAGCTTCTCACCAGTTTTCTTAACTAGCGTGCTTAAATCCTTTTTTGCTTGGTTTATTTTTCCAATATCCTCTGCAACTTCTAGTGGTAATTTTTCAATCTTTTTTGGCTCTCCAATCTCAATCAGGGGCCCTTCATATTTAAGGCATTCCAAGCCAGTAATGTTATAAAGCACACTTCTTCTTTCAGGTGAGATTCTGTCCAAATTCCTTACTTGGCCATGCAGATACTCACTCAAGCTTGTCCTTGGAATTCCAGTAGCCTTCTTTATCTCAGAAAATGATTTCCCGCTTGATTTATACCATTCAACTAATTGCTCATTCCAGGGTTTTGTTGAAGATTCCATTTTTAGAATTAGCTAAATTAATGGGCTAAGCTTTATAAATCTTTCTAATCGTTGTCACTATTAAATTAAAACTTTAAAAATCTTTCTGAAAATGAATCACGCCTCTCTCAGGTCAATCACACTGCCGGAGCTGGTCTCGCTGCCATTGTTCTCTATAAGAAGCTTGTAGGGAGAGGGGGCTTTGAAAAGCTGTTTTTCCTGCTCCATCCCCTGCCATCTTATGTCAAACCTGCCGGAATAGTTAAGCATAAGCTCTACGCTATTTATCCTTCCTTTCTTTTCTGTCTTTGCGATGATGTCACCAATATAGGTAATCCTGCCAGGCTCGCTGTATGTGTACCTGCTGTCAGGAAGTATGAATGTAATTTTATCACCTGCCCCGTTTATGTCAATCTCGCCCCTGCCTATCTTAAAATAAACTGTCCTCGTGTTTCCTGCTGTAAACCCGACCTCCATGATTTTTGAGTCAATCTCATTCAATGCAGTTATTGTCTGCTCAATCACAGCCTTGTCTTTAATCTCATTTATCTTCGGCATGGCAAACGCCAAAACAAGCCCTATAATGCTCAATCCGATAAGCATGTACACAACTGTCTCAACCCAAACCTGAGCCCTGCGCGATTTTGCACTCTCTGCCATTTTTGCCTCTTTTTTTAAGCTGTCTTTTAGCCAAGTTAAAATAATAGAATATCCTTTAAATATCTTGTTGTGCACATCAGAAGTCTTCTTGTTCTAGTCATGCAAGCCGCACAGCTTAAATGCAAGTTTTTCCTAAAACACCTGCCAGCTTCAGCATATCTGGGAAAGCTCTATTGTGTCAGTTGCCTGGTCGCAGTCCCTGCCATTTGCCCTTGCAATTAAAGAGGCGCTCTCTGCATTTATGCACCCACTGCATTTAAGGACATATGTCCTGCTTCCGCCATTTGGAGGGAGCTGTATATTGCTTATTATTGTTTGTCCTTCATACATCTTTAATTCTCTGTGGTATCCTACTGCCGATGTTGCAGCATCTGTCTTGTAAAACCTCCAGTACCTATGGCTTCCAGCACTGCCCCATGTTTTTGTCTTCCATCCGGTTCCTCCAGAAACATCAAATCCTATTGCTGCAGTGCTCCATGCACTGCCGTCATCTGAATACTGAATATCCCAAACTGCAACAGCCTCACCATTATAAATATAGATGTCTGCCTGAACATAACTTTTTTCATTTCCTGCCCCTAAATCTATCTTGAGCCATGAGCCAACGCCAGATGAACTTGTCTGAAACCCTTCGCTGGTAATAACTCCGTCAACCAGCTGTGTAGGCACCCAGCCGCCTAACCCACTCTGGCTTAACATGCTTGATGTTGGATTATTTAATACTGTTGTTGTCCCTCCGCCGAACATCTCCACATCAGCAGCGCTGTTGTTTTTAATTACAAGCGGGGTTGAACTTCCTGACTTATATACAACTGCTTTAATCTCATCTATTTCAATGTCGCCGACATTTATTGTGACAAATGTTCCTGTGCTGTTGGAGCAGGCATATCCCGCATCATCAAAGCTCAGCTTGCCAAGCATGTCAAAGCACGCTTGCCCCTGCGTCAGTTTGTTTTTTGTAAAATTTATCAGGATAGGGGTTATTATTGCTATGGCTGTTATGACAACAAGTATAATAAGCACAGTTGCTATTACCTCTGACACTGCTTTTTTGCTGCGTATAAGCTTAATTTTTTCCATCTGTAAATGTCAAACCTCAATCTCCTTTCCGCTATCTTCGGGGCATGTATACTCCTTAATCTTTCCGCTATTTACCTTTCCAAGCAGCATTGGAACTATGCTCATGCTCTCATATCCTGTAGTGCTGTCCAATGAGACTGATTTTGCCTCACCCTTTGTCAGGTCAACCTTTACTATCTCCCTTTCTTTCCTGAATTTTGATATCTTCAGGACGCTGAGCGATGATATTGGGATGTTTCCCGTATTTTTTACGCTTAAGCTGCTGCCTCTCAGCTCTGCCTGAAAGTTAACATCAGTGCATGCCTGCTCTATTGCCTTGTCATTCTTTAAAATCGCCTCAGGAATAAACCTTCTCGCCCACAAGAATATGATGGCAATAAGTATGATTGTTACTGCAACAAGCAAAACAGTGGCAATCACAGGAGAAACTGCTTTATTATGCGCCCTGCCTGCATTATTCACCCTCTTTTCTTTCATCCCTTACTGAATGCGAAATAGTTTAAAAATGTTTGGTTTATAAAATCCTCCATGTTATCTCAGCACCCTTATGAAAACTATCTCCAGCAGGTGGATAATGAATATTGCTGTGCCAGCAGCAATTTTAGTCAAGCAGCTTATAAACTTTTTATCAATATCCCTAAAGCCATCATAAATCAGGAATAAAGAAAAAAGGATAGCAATAATATCTATTAACAGAGCATCAAAATAGAGGGCCTTTTCCTTTGAATAATAGTTTATTATAATTGGCGCTAATATGGCTGTTATCAGAATCATAACAGAAACAGCAATCAAAATCTTTTTTCTGCCCTTGTTGACTTTCATTTTAAGCTTTTCACTTATTCCAGTATTCAAATGGGTCGGGATGCGAAGCCATGCCGTGCGCT
>Ga0209541_10012853_pt1 | contig 12902 bp, 9 predicted proteins | sample RifCSPlowO2_01_FD_184027 | JGI IMG/M metagenome (GOLD analysis project Ga0209541, IMG submission 184027) | Groundwater microbial communities from Rifle, Colorado - Rifle CSP2_plank lowO2_0.1 (SPAdes) (version 2) | ecosystem: Environmental > Aquatic > Deep subsurface > Groundwater | place: Rifle...
TTGCGTTTTTATTTCAATGTTGATTTTTGAGGTTCTAAAAGGGACGCGTGCTAGTGGCGCTGGCACTACAGGAAAAGGCTTTATATCAAAACTTTTGATACTTTGAATTGACCCTAAATAATTGTGGGCGAAAGATAAGCTTTTCCCTCTTAAAGTTTTTTTCAAATTATCAACATCAATCTTTGGAAGCAAAACTCCTTGAATTTTACCTACAAAGGTTATTGTGTTATCCTCGTTCCGTTTTATAACCTCGGCTTCCACCTTACTTTCTTCGCTGATTAAGAAACCCTCCGGTATAAATGGTTCCAGGTATTTTTTCATCAGCTCAAATAAGTTTTTTTCTGAATATACCACTCCTTGAGTTTTTATAGACAGATTAAGGGTGATTTCTTCTGCTTCGGAATCGATGCTTTTGTCATAGCTTTTCTTAACTATTGAATTTTTAAACCCATCTTGAGGCATCTTTTTCTCCTGACTTGTCTCACTACGTAAATCTTTTTCTCCTTCATCATAAAGTTGGGCGCTAAGAGTAGCTAGTAAGTTTTTTTGATCATCTTCGGATACGACCTTAATTTCTTTACTTGTTCCTCCTTCAAAAGATGCAGTATTAATAGCATCGACAGTATCTAAGGACTCACTACCAACACTAAAGCGGCTGTTGGCATCAATATTACCCTCAGACCCTACTTTGGTAGCAACTAGCTCGGTCTCGGCCCTACCTGGGTCAACAACTGATACTTTTCGACCACTAGCATCAATAGTCGCCGACGCGGATCCGACCGGCACTGTAGTTGTTTTAGTTAAGGAAAACTCTAAACCTTCACTTTTACCAGAAGAAACTTTAAGTTTCGTACCAGCTGAAAATATTTTTTCTACCGCCGTGGAATAATTTCTAATTAGAGCCTTACCCTTAGCCGGGTCGCCAATAATTTTCTTACCGCTTGTTTGGGTCTTTAAGCTACCTTCTTTTAAAGTCTCAATACTCTCAAGCGGAATTATACCTTGCTCAAAATCAACTTCCCTAATTCTAGGAGAAGCAGAAAATGTCGCCTCGTCTTCTTGAATTCTTGATTCAACTTTTAAACTTAAAGTCACCGAAGGGATAAAATAATATCCTAGAAATAAAAGAAGTAAAACTGCTACTAATAAAAGGTAACGGGTTAGAATTTTTTTAGGAAACTTCTTTACAAAATTCGCCGCTCTTAAGAAGTTTTTGATGGATTTTGAAGGGATTTTTTGAGGTTTTGGTTGGATACTTCCAGTTTGGACAGCTGCCTCCATCACATCTGTACCTTCCACAAATCCAAGATTACTGCTTTGCGAAAATAAAATGCTTTTACCTAAATCAGCGGAAAGTTTTTTGAGTATTTCTTGATTTACGCTGTTTGTAAAAAAAATCGAGTTTTTTGGAACGACGATCTTTATATCTTTCTCCGGAATAGTTCTCAAAGCAGCAATTATTTGCGCAATTGATACATCTTCGTTAAATTCAATTGTTCGCATCATAACCTCCCTCATAAGAAAGGGCTAATAATACAAGATCTTTGGTAGAAAAATCGCCGCTGAAATTTGGGACTTCTATTTTAGGATTTTTATCTAAGTTAAATTTGGACCAAGGAAAATTAGTTATCGATTCCTTTATTTTTTCTAAATCGCCGTCCTCTCCAAAAATCCAAAAAAAATCGGGAAGAGCGTGTTCTTTATAATACTTTGCTATCACCACTTCTAAACCGACTTGCCAATCTTGGTTCTCCTCTCCCAAAGAAAAATTTATTATGTCCAAAATACCGCCATTTTTAACCCAAGTAACCTCGGTAGTAGCCGCCGCTAATCTTAGTATTAAAAAATCTCTTATGCCTTTGGTCAAAAGTATTTTTGTTGTTGCAAAAGCGGACGGTAGAACTTTAAAAATTTCAAAGTTTAAGCTAGCTAAGGTGTTATCTAAAAACTCAATTTCTTCTTGGTCCTTAAAGGAACTAAAAAAATTCAGCTCAACAAACGCTCCTTTAAGACCGATTGGGTTTAACACTTTATGGCCATCCACGTTTGCGGAAATTATTGAAGCAAAGAAAAGTTTTAATGGGTGGTTTTCTTGATCGATTTTTTCAAGAACTTCACTAATTTCTTTATCAGTAATTTCTTCTCCCGTCTCTTCTCTTTTATACCGTACTATCGTAGTCACAATTTTCATCATACCACCACTTAATCCTAAAATAACTTTTTTTGGTATGCTATTAGAAGTTGCACTCAACGCATCCAAGACTCCCTCTAGCGAATCTTGCAGATTTTTACTTCTTTCTTTTCGTCCTAATCCCAACATTTTTGGGGGAGCTTTATCAACAAGTTCAAAAATAGAAGCAGTTACTTTCTCTAACCCAAGATCAATAACTAAAAAATTTTTTGGTGTTTCCGTACTTGGAAAAATTGATTTAAAAGGGAAAAACATTAGGCAGATCCTTTAACCAAATTATAACACAGTTTCCAAAACAGCGCGGATGCGGCGCTGACCAGAACCTAGAGCTTCTTCTTTGAAGATTTTGAATTTACCAATCTGACCAGTGTGCTTTACATGGGGCCCGCCGCAGAATTCTTTTGAGTAATCGTCGATGATATAAACCGAGACTTTGTCCCCATATTTCTCATTGAAAAGACCAATCGCTCCTACCTTTTTTGCTTCTTCTACACTTATAATCTCTTTTCGGACCGGTAAATCATCTTTAATTTTCTGATTAACAATGCCTTCCACCTTTTTAATCTGTTCGCTAGTAAGCTTTTCGCCGTAGGAGAAGTCAAACCGTATCCTCTCTGGAGTAATGTTACTTCCGGTTTGATGAACACTATTACCTAACACATCCCTTAAAGCTTGGTGGAGTAAATGAGTAGCGGTGTGCCCCCGAATGGTAATTTCTGAAGTGTCAGCTAAACCACCAGCAAATTTTTTCTCAGTACTAGCTTTGGAAATTTTCTGATGTCTCTTAAATTCCTTACCAAAACCACCCCTATCCACAGACCAGCCTCTTTCAGTAGCTAATTCTAATGTCAGCTCAATAGGAAAGCCGTAACTTTGGTAAAGATCAAATGCCGTCTTCCCTGAAAGGGCGGGTCCAGCTTTCTCAAACTCTTTCAAACCAACTTTAAGTGTCTCCTTAAACCCAAATATTTCTTTATTCAAAATTTGGGCAATTTCCTTTTTCTTTTTGCCGATTTCAGGATAGACCTCTTTATAAATCAAGGCAAGTGTCTCCACAAAACTTTGACTCACTTGTGCAGTAATAGGGTCTTCTAGTCCTTTCTTGGCTATTGCTCTACGAATCAATCTCCGTAATACATAACCCCGATCTTTATTAGATGGCTCTACACCATCACTAATTAACATAACTGCTGCTCTTAGATGATCGACAAAAATCCTCTCTTCCTTTCCTTTATCTCCGCCAACAATCTCCATTAGCGGCTTAAATACATCAGTTTCGTAAACACTACTTTTCCCTTGTAAAATAGCCAGTGTTCTTTCAATACCCATACCAGTATCAACATTTTTTTGTTTTAAAGGTTCGTACTTACCAGCGGTAGTTTTGTTGTATTCCATGAAGACATCGTTCCAAATTTCCGCATACTTACCACAAGTTTCGCCTGGTTTACAGTTTTTTCCATGTTCCGAGGCTCCAGTGTCGTAAAACATTTCCGTATCGGGCCCACACGGTCCGGTTTCACCTACCGGTCCCCACCAATTATCTCTTTTACCAAGTTTGTAAATTCTGTTTTCAGGGATACCAAGCTTTTTCCAAATTTCTATCGATTGGCGGTCTTCAGCAACTCCAGGAATTTCTTTATCCCCACCAAAGGTAGTTACGTAGATTCTTTTCGGATCCAGCTTTAGCTCACGGGTTAAAAATTCATAAGACCAAGAAATTGCTTCTTCTTTCCAGTAATCCCCAAGGGACCAATTTCCTAGCATTTCAAAAAAAGTATTGTGCCAGGCATCGCCAACATCATCGATATCATCTGTCCGGAAGGATTTCTGGATATTAACGAGTCTTTTCCCGGCCGGATGAGGCTCTCCAAGTAAGTACGGAACAAGCGGGTGCATGCCAGCAGTGGTAAATAAAACTCTTTTTGTACCGGCAAATTCAACTTCTTCCCTTGGAACAAGGGAAGCAGAAGGGATTACTTTATGGCCTCGTCTTTTAAAAAATTCTAAGAATTTAGTTATTAATTCTTGTGCACTCATGGCCTAAATTATATTTAAGTCCCAACCTATTTGCAAAGTTCCCAATAAAGTAGAAGCAGTTATTAGGAGTTTATTTAAAACTAATAAAAACTATAGTTTTGGTTAAAAGTCTTAGGGTTTCTTTTTTTGGAAGAAGCGTTTTGTTATGTTTGGTACGTTAGAAGCAATTGCTTTTTCTTTTTGAGGGGGAGGTTCTTTCCCTTCGAATTCATCAACTAAATTTTTTGCTTTTTTAAGCCAATCCTCTCCTTCAATTTCGGCCCTGACCCTTTTCCCAGATTCGGTTCCGAACAACCAAATAAAGGCGCTTCCTACTAAAAACCCTAAGACAACCCCTTTATAAAAATTATCGCTTTCGTGGTTTTTTGGATCGGGGTGGTTATTCATGATCTTCTCTTTTTTTATCTCTTAAACTCGAAAATAGTGTCAACCCTTCTTTAACTGCCGCCAAAATTCCAACAATGCTAGAGGCTGGTTTAGCAATTTTTGAATCGAGGGTATCAACAAGGGATTCTGTATGATCTAAAATATGGTTAAGCTTTTGGAGACTTCCCCGTACGTCTCTTAGAACTAAAATTAGATAGACCCCAACAGAGAGGATAACTAGAGAAACTAAAATGATGACTAATGTTAAGAAAAAGGCAGTGTCCACTTTTACTCCTGTTTAAGGATAAACCCCTTTATAATTACTAGTCAAGGGATGATTTTTAGATATGGAATTCTTTTTCTTTCGCCTCTCCTTCTTTCCCCAAATTTCCTCGATCATCACCGTTTAAAATAACTTTTGTGGAACCAGCGTTTCCAGTTTTTAATTTTATTTTCTCTTTTGCTTTAAAGTCCTTACTTACCCCGCTTAAAAGAATGCCCTCAAATACTTTTTTAGAATCAATTTCAACACTTAACCAAGCTGAGTTTGGATTTACCTCTACGGTAAGATCCAATTCTTTTATTTCTGCGGAAGGACTCGCCTCTGGGACAACTGCAATTGGTTGTTCTACCACCAATACTTTTTTTACAGTAGAAATTTTTCCAAAGCGATTACTAGCGGTAACAACAAGAGAATTAAAACCGGTCGCTAAGCTTACGGAAATATTAAATGCGCCTCCAGGTAAAATTTGGATTTCTTGACCATTTATTTTTAAAATAGCTTCTGAATCAGTTCTACCGACTACACTTACCTCATTAGTGGTTATCTTACTATTATCTCTCGGTTCAATAACTTCAAGGAAAGGTGATCCTGTAAAGGATTCGTATTGAAAATAAAGGTAACCAGAAATAAGTAGCAAAACTAGGGTTGAGATAGCAACGGTAACGGAGGTTGGGGTGATTAACGATCGAGACATTTTAAGAAACATTTTTGTTTCTCTTACTACCCTTTTCTCATCATACTCTCGCCGGAAAAAAGCCAACAGTTCGGTAGTGTCCAAACCTAAAAACTGGCCATAATTTCTAATAAAGCCTTTTATAAACGTGGGGTGGGGAAGTTTTTCCCAATTTCCAGCTTCTAAAGAAGCTAGTATTTCTTTACGAATCTTTGTTGAAGACGCGACTGTTTCTAGACTTAACCCCTTTTTTTTCCTTTCTTCAGAAAATATTGAACCGACTGTTTTCATTATTTATTCCCCGCTTGATATCTGGCTTAAGACTTTTTCAGGATCCCTGATTAAAACGTCTCGTGCTTTAGCCCCATCAGCAACACCAACTATACCAGATGCTTCTAACTCATCAAGAAGCCTAGCCGCGCGGGCATAACCAACTCTTAACCGTCTTTGCAGTAAAGAAGCGCTAGCTCTATCGTATTGGCAAACCACTCTAACCGCTTCCTCAAAAAGTTCATCGCCACTACTTTTGCCGCTAATTTTGCTAATCGGCATCGAGATAATTTCTTCAGTATATTGCGGAGCAACTCCTGATTTCTTCAAGAATTCAATTAATTTTGAAATTTCCGGTTCAGAAACATAGACTCCTTGAATTCTTTGCGGCTTTGAAGCATCTGGAGGAACGTAGAGCATATCTCCTCTTCCTAAGAGTTTCTCGGCTCCTACCTGGTCAATAATAACTCTAGAATCAACTTGAGAAGTAACGTTAAAAGAAATTCTACAAGGAATATTAGCTTTAATAAGGCCGGTTAAAACATCAACCGAAGGTCTCTGCGTCGCTAAAATTAAATGGATTCCGACTGCCCTAGACATTTGAGCTAATCGGCAGACCGAATCCTCAATTTCTACTGGCGCAAACATCATCAAATCAGCAAGCTCATCAATAATAATTACAATGTAGGGAAGAGCTTGGAAACCAGAGGCTTCATTATATTGATCAATATTTTTTGCGCTAACTTGCGCAAAAAGCTTATACCGCCTTTCCATTTCGGAGATTGACCACTTAAGAGCAGACAACACCTTTTCTGGTTCAATAATAACTGGAGTTAGTAAGTGGGTGATTCCATTCCATTGTGAAAGCTCTACTATCTTAGGGTCAATTAAAACTAACTTTACCTCGTTTGGGGTTGTTCGGAAAAGAAGATTGGCAATAAAAGAGTTGATCGCCACACTTTTACCACTTCCAGTCGCACCCGCTATTAATACATGAGGCATCCTTGCTAAGTCGTCAACAACTGCGTTTCCCGAAACATCTAATCCTAGAGCCAGGGACAATTTTGATTTTGATCTTTGCATTTTTTCCGAAATTAATATCTTCTTTAAAGGCACAATTTCCGGAGTTACGTTAGGAACTTCAATTCCAACTAAAGATTTACCCGGTATCGGGGCTTCGATTCTTACCGTACCCGTCGGCGCCGCCAGAGCCAAGGCTATGTCATTAGCCAATGCCGTAATTTTAGTTAACTTTGTACCTAAGGCAATTTCTAAAGCGTACTGTGTCACCGCTGGTCCACTATTGACTTCAACCACCTTAGCTTGAATACCAAAACTTTCTAGTGTTTTCTCGATAAGAGCGGCGCTATGTTTTAAATCTCCTCTCGTAGCCTTACCACCGATTGAATCATTTAAAATATCAAGAGGAGGATACTCCCAAACCTCATCAGAAGCAGTATTACTAACAACTAACTCTGTCGTAGATAATTTTGGTTTAGTTTCGATGTTTGTTTCTTTTCTTTCGATAAACACCGTCTCTTTATTAATTACCCTCTCTCTGCGTAAAAAAGTGCTCTTAGAAAACTTAAAAAGAGTGGAAAAAGCCTTGGTTAAAAGTGAAATTGTGGTTTCCAGCGAGGTGTTAAAAAGGATAAGTAGAAAAATGAGCCAAATAAGAGCAGTTATCAAAAAAGCGCCGATAGGGGAAAAAAGACCAGAAGACCAAAGCCAAAGATTATTACCTAAGATTCCTGAACTTTCTCGGGCAAAACTTGATGTTAAAATAACACTAGCAAGCAATAATCCGCTAGCACCAAGGGCAGCGTTAATTTGAATGAACGGGATATTAACTTTACTTAAGAGAAGACCGCAAATAAATAAAATCAATGGTACGAAAAGTGATGACCAGCCAAAAAGATCGACAACTCTGTTCCTTAAAATACTTGCTAAGCCTTCATTTCCAAAAAAAGACAAAAAAATTAAAAGGGCTATTAGAATTAAAATAACCCCACTTAATGCTTGCAGGGTTTTTTGTTTTAGCCTTAATCTTAGGGGATTTTTTTTGTAGCTGAGGCGTCTTCTCATCAAGCAGATTCTATCACCCTTACTAAACTAGCGCAATTAAATCTCCACAACCACTGGTAAGACCATTGGCCTTCTCTGCGTTTTTTTGTACAGAAACTTCTCCAAACGATCAACAATTTTTTCTTTAAGTATGTGCTGTTCTGGAGTTTTTAAACCCTTAAAAATTCTCCTAACCTCGTTTTTAGTTTCAGAAATTAAACCACCTGCTTCTTTCATGTAAACAAATCCTCGCGAAACAATGTCGGGATCGCCAATTATCAATTTTTTGCCTTTATCCCAAGTAACAATTACAACCACTATTCCTTCTTCTGCTAACAGTTGACGGTCACGTAAAACAACGTTACCAACATCTCCAACACCCAGTCCATCTACGAAAATATTGTTTGTGGGAATATTACCGGAGATTCTAGCACTTCCATTAGAAAATTCTAAAATTGCTCCCTCCTCAATAACAAAGATATTAGACTTATCCATACCTTTTTCAGAAGCTAAGAACGATAGCTGCTTCATCTGGCGATACATACCTGAAATAGGAACTAGATATTTTGGTTTAGTCAAAGAGATCATTAGAAGTAACTCATCAGCCGCCCCATGGCCAGAAACATGAAAATCACTGGTTATATCCGAATAATGAACTCTGGCTCCAAGACTAGTTAATTTATCGATCAACCAATAAACTGCATCTTGATTCCCAGGTATAGGATCAGCGCTAAAAATTATCTCGTCTCCACTTTTAATAAAAACCAATTTATGATCGCCTTCGGCGATACGGGTTAGGGCAGAACCGGCTTGCCCCTGGCTACCAGCGATTATGAGGGTTTGGTTCTTATCAGGTAACTCATTAATCTCTTCAACGGGAATTACTAAACCTGGTGGGAAAATTAAAAATCCTAGTTTTTGGGCAACCGCACAATTATTCTCCATTGATCTCCCCACAATAGCCACTTTACGACCAGTTTCTTGTGACGCCTCCATTGCCTGTTTCATTCTTGAAATATTTGAAGAAAAGGTGGTGATTAAGACTCTACCACTTGATTTTTTCATTACCTCTCTAAAACTCTCACCCACTACGATCTCCGACAGAGTTGATCCTATTTTTTCGCTTCTTAATGAATCGGTCATTAAAGCTAGCACTCCTTCTTGACCAACCTTGACTAAGGTATCGGTATCGGGTTTTTCACCATCAACCGGCGTCCAGTCAAATTTAAAATCTCCAGTGTGAACAAAGGTTCCGGCACTTGCGCGGATAACATACCCCACTGAGTCTGGAATTGAATGGGTCACGTGAAAAGGCTGTGCTTCAAAACCTCCAAAAGGGATTCTTTGTTTAGGTTCAATATTTATCAACCGAAACTTTGTTACGTTTCGTTCTTTTAATCTTACGTTTATAAGGCCGCAAGTTAATTTGGTAGCGTAAATTGGCACATTTAATTGGGGGAGTATAAAGGGCAGCGCACCAATATGATCCTCATGGCCGTGGGTAATTAAAATTCCTCGAATTTTGTGTCTTTTGTCCTTTAAATAAGAAATATCCGGGATTACCATATCAACACCAAACATCGTCTCCGGCGGAAAACCCATCCCACAATCAACGATTAAGATATCTTTCTTAGTTTCGTACAAAAACATATTTTTAGTTACCTGGCCATTACCTCCTAAGGGGATGAATTTTAAAGTACCGAAAGTTAAATGCTGATTAGATTTTTTCATCGTAGTTTAATAAAACCTTCGCTCTTATTACTATTAATCACAAGACTAAAGTTTTCTACCCTTTCCAAGAAAATATTAAGAAATTTAGTTATATCTTTGCTCAATTCAATATCTAAATAAGGTTTAGTTTCCGACAAAAAGCGGGTTAAATCATAATTTTTAATTTCTTTAGTATTTATAAATAAAGAAGCTGAAGAATTCGCTGGCAAGATTTCAACCGTTTCTTTAAAAGTTTCTAAATGGTCTAAGGTTGAATTACTGTTTTTAGAAGCGGTAATAATTTCTTTTAAAAGATTCGTACCAAAAGTGGTTATTAAATTGTCTTTTACAACCGCGAAAGTTGGGGCAATTTTTGAATCTGGCGTCGTTAACGTATACGTTTTTATATTTCCCAATAAACCTTCGCTGTAACCACTGGCAGCTCCTTCATAACGTTCTTTAACAATATCTTTTTTGGGAAGATTTCTAAAATCTTCAATTATTTTTTTTAAACTACTATTATCATTTATTTGCCCAAAAAGCGTAATTTTTAAACCATCTGACGGTACAATAATTGCGGCAGTTGTGTCCCTAACATAATTGTAAGCTTCTCTTCCCGGAAAGTTGGGTAAAAACTTTTTTGGAAATTGTAAATAAATCAACGAATCAACTGCTGCCAGTTTTTTAAATTGCCAAGAATTAGATTTTAAAGTGTCTTTTAAATTCAATTTGGTATTAAATTCTATTTCATTTAAACTAAAATAAACCCTAAAAGAAATTTTTCCAATGTTGTTCAAGGTTTCTAGTGTTGTATCGTCAACTTTAATAGCTAAATCACTTACTGGCCAATCTATTTGCGCTTTATTCAATAAGATCTCTAAATTCTTTTGATCCTGTTTACTCAAGGAGAAGTGGATTAAGATCTTATCTTTATCAGGAATTATTTCTACTGAAGAAAAAAATTTTCTATTCAAACTTAAGGCTAAAAAAATAATTAACAAAAAACCGATAATGAGGTTTAAGTTTTTGATTTTTAGCAAATTTGTTACTTCAGGCTTTGGGGATTTTAATCTAAACATTAATTACAAAGAAGCAGATTAACTAACGGTTAAATTTATTCGGCCACGATCGTCAATTTCAGAAACCTTAACCTTAATTTTTTGTCCAAGTTTAACTTCCTTATTTATATCTTCTATATGATATGGGGCTAATTTAGAAATATGAACTAGTCCTTCTTTCCCTGGTAAAATCTCTACAAAAGCCCCAAAGTTTACAATTCTTTTAATTTCTCCTTCGTACGTATCGCCAACTTTAACTTCGGTGGTTAATCCCTTAATAATAGCCACGGCCTTTTCTGCTCCGGCAGGATCATTACCGGCTATCATCACCTTACCATCGTCTTCTATATCAATCGCTACTCCTGTCTCTTCAATAATACGATTAATCGTTTTACCGCCAGTACCAATAACCTCACCGATTTTTTTAGGAGGAATCTGAATCACTGTTATTCTTGGGGCGTATTCGGAAAGTTCCGAACGTGATTCGGGAATAACTTTAAGCATCTCGGCAAGAATAAAATCAATTCCTACTCTAGCTTTTTTAAGTGTTTCATTAATAATTTCCTTATTTAACCCTGGAATTTTTACATCAAGTTGAATAGCCGTAACACCATTTTTTGTGCCGGCAATCTTAAAATCCATGTCTCCATAAAAATCTTCCAGGGCTTGGATATCAGTCAAAACTATCCATTTATTACCCTCCGTAACTAATCCCATGGCAATACCGGAAACTGGATTACTAATTGGTACTCCAGCATCCATCAAAGCAAGGGTTGAACCACAAGTTGCCGCCATAGAAGTAGAACCAGAGGATGATAAAACTTCAGAAACTAGTCTTATTGTGTAAGGAAATTTTTCTTGTGCAGGAATCGCGGATATAAGGGATCGTTCGGCTAAAGCTCCGTGTCCAATTTCTCTCCTACTAGGAAAACCTAATCTTCTTATCTCACCTGTTGAAAAAGGTGGAAATCGATAGTGATGCATAAATCTTTTAGTCTCCTCACCACTCATACCTTCTATAAGCTGTTCAAGAGAAGTAGATCCTAAAGTAGCGGCTGTCAGTACTTGGGTGTCTCCTCTACTAAACACCGCCGAACCATGAGCTCTGGGTAACACGCCAACTTCTATTTCAAGGTCTCTAATTTCATCAAGATCTCTTCCGTCTGGTCTTTTCTTTTCCTCAATGATTTTTTCGCGCACCATTTCTTTTACAACCGTGTCAAAAATTTTTGACATCTCCGCTTTAGATAACTTACCCTCAAATTTAGAGTGCATTTCCTCCTTAAAATCTTCCCCAGAACTTTCTTGAGAAGCAGCTTTTGGGTTAAAAAGTTTCTCTTTAAAATTTGTCTTAATAAACTCGACGATTTCTTTTTTTAAAGAGGCCTCTATCTTTTTGGGCTCTGAACTTTCTTTTTCCGGAGAAATTTCCTTAACTAAATTAGCAATTAATTCAAAAACTGGTTTTGATTGTTCTTGAGCGAAATCTACAGAAGCAAGAATCTTGTCTTCACTCATTTCTTGAAAATTACCTTCTATCATAACAACTTTATCCTCTTTAAAGGAGGTTACCAAACTAAAGTCGCTATCCTCATTACCTGGGTTTAAAACAAGATCCTTTCCTTCAAACCCTACTCTTGCGGCTACTATCGATCCGTCCCAAGGAATTTTGGAAATACTTAAGGCTGCTGAGGTTGTGATTATCGATAAGACATCTGGGTCGCTGGATTGGTCGTAGGATAAAACTGTGACGATAATTTGAACCTCCTTTTGGTATTCCTTGGAAAAAAGAGGACGAATTGAACGATCAATTAGCCTACCGTTTAAAATAGCTTCTTCTGAAGGTCTTCCTTCACGCTTTATAAAGCGTGAAGTAGAAATTCTTCCAGCGGCGTAAAGCCTTTCCTCGTAATCTACAGTTAAGGGGAAAAAATCCACATCTTCCTTGGGAGGAGCGGTAGCTACAGTAACCAAAACCATGCTATCACCGTAGCGACCAAGAACAGCACTATCTGCTTGTTTGGCAAAACGACCGACTTCCAGACTTAAGTTTCGTCCTCCCCAAGTAATTTCTTTTTTAATTATTTCTTTACTCATTAATTATTTATATTAAGTTAAGTATTGTAGCTTGGAGGTAACAAATGTATCAAAGCTTATATCAGCTTGGATACGTCTGCCACCTACACCACAAATTTACTTTATAGCATTTTATCTATTCAATTGTTGTTTTTATTTACTTAACCCTAATTT
>Ga0209541_10012854_pt1 | contig 12901 bp, 17 predicted proteins | sample RifCSPlowO2_01_FD_184027 | JGI IMG/M metagenome (GOLD analysis project Ga0209541, IMG submission 184027) | Groundwater microbial communities from Rifle, Colorado - Rifle CSP2_plank lowO2_0.1 (SPAdes) (version 2) | ecosystem: Environmental > Aquatic > Deep subsurface > Groundwater | place...
TGGAACGCCGAGAACTTGTCTTATTTTGAGGGGCAAAACAAACCTTCCTTTTCTATCTAATGAGATGAAGATACTTCACTTGCTGTTCCGTGGTTCGTTGAGCCATAGTACGTAAAATAGATTTCCCACTATTTATATTTATCGTCGAAAAGTCACAATCCAAGCCTCTGTCGTGCTTCTGCTTCTGTTAAAAATTTGCCTTTCTTCATTCGCTCGCGGGTACGCTCGATTGCAGCTATTGTTTCCTTGCTTAATCGAGGCTCTTCTTTAACGTTTTGTGCGATAAAAACAACTTTTTTAATAACCTCATCATAACTTTCATTCTTGTACTCACGGAATGTGTCCAGCTGCTTTTTTGTCGCTTCGTGTATTTTTAGGGTTGTAGTTTCCATGGTTTACTTTAGTATACTTTGGTATATTTAAACGTTGCGCTTAATAATGAGAAAGCATTTCAGGCTCCCATGCTCATCAGCTTCTTCGAAGAGTTTCCAAACAACGAGAATTTAAAGAAGATAGAACTGGTCACATGGAAGACACGGCTGTACATCGCGGCGAAAAGTGTTGATGACTTTGAACGAATAAAGAAGAAGATTAGAAATAAACAGGTTGTTGATGTTGTTTATTGGCCGCTGCTTGCGAAAAGCGAAGGCTATTGGATTTCACCGTTTGCACATCGGGAAGCACTGCTGAGGATTTTTAACGAGCTTCAGCATAAGCAAATTCCAGTCATGCTTGATTTAGAGCTGCCGACACGGCACAACCCATGGCTTTATCTGACACAATTGCTCATGTTTTTTTCGAACAAAAGGCTGATCAGAAAATTTATTCAAACGTATCCTCGTGTGATGACTGCAGAATATTATCCACGAAGCATGGTTGCACGCGCAGTGAAAAAAATGTTGGGGTTGCATTTTTCCTGCCCAGCGATACGCATGCTCTATCAATCCGAGCATCACTTTAGCGCAGCATTTCTTGAAAAAGAGTTGAAAAATGAGAAGATTGTTGGCTTTGGGCTGCTTGCACCAGGGATATTTGGCGGGCGCACACTGACGCCAGATGAGCTGGAGAAAAATCTTGAGATTGCAAGGAAATGTGGGATGGAAGAAGTTGTGCTGTATAGGCTGGGTGGATTGGATAGGTATTGCGATGTTATAAAGAAGTTTATCTGACAGGCTCATATTCCGCATCTTGTTTCCAGAAATTAGCAAGCCAAAACAAAATTGTTGCACACAAACCCCAGCGCTCATAGCGCCGCGTTGATGTGATTGCATACGTGTTGTCGATTACTTTGTATGGACCATGCAGCGCACATTTCTGGATAAACATATGATTTTCACTTATTTTCTGGATGTCAAAGCCGCCGACTGTTGAGAATAGTGCAGCTGTTGTTATTATGACACCAGAACTGCCTTTCCAGATATTAAAGCGATGCTCAATATTTTTAATTGCGTTGATGAGATAGTATTGGAATTTGGGCGCATTAGGATATGTTGAGAGCGTTGCGACTGCTGCATCGGCCAGCTGTTGATTGATTTCGTGAAGTGCGTTTGGCGCTAATCTTGTGTCGGCGTCAAGGAAGATGAGTGTGCTGCATTTTGCGTGTCTTGCACCGATGTTGCGTGCAATCGACACGTGAGGCTTGTCAACGACAAATAAACGATCGGCATGCTGCTGTGCGATTTCTATCGTGTTATCAGTACAGCCGTTTGCAACGACGATGATTTCATAATCTTTATAGGTTTGTTCGCTAATGCTTTCAATTGTTTTTTTAAGGTATTTTTCCTCGTTGTAGGCTGGAATTATTATTGAGATCATTTTTCCTCGTTGAGTGCAAGATAATTCGCCGCCCACAACATACCTTGGTCGCAATGGTAGAATGGCGCGGTAAATGGCTTGCCTGCTGCGGTCAGCACTTCAGGGTAATTCTTATAGGTTTCGATGAGTTTCGTGTAGCTTTCGATGTATGATTGAGCTTTTTGTTTATCGACTCTTTTAACGACTGAGATAAACAATGGGCCGAGATGAAGCCAGACTGCATCACGCTCATAATTGCGCATGAAAAGCTCTTGTGCTATAAATTTGACGGGTGCGTGCTGCTGCGTGTATTTTATTGGATAAGGCTTATCAAGCTGCGCTTTTTGGATTTCAGCTATTGCAGAGCACAGCATTGATTTGTCGCTGATGATGTTGAAATAGAACGGGAAAATATTTGCGTCAGATGCGACATATGGCATTTTTTTTAGGTCGTCGTAGAAATATTTTCCAGTCCAGAAATGCTTGATGAGGATGTCTTTGTAATTGTGATTTTCGAATGGGTTGCTGAGATTTAATTTTTCAAGGCTTTGCGAGATTACTGCAAGCATACAATTGTCGTAGCATGAGCTTTGTCTTACTGCGAAATCTTTGATTGACGATAATTTTTTATTGATGACAAGACCCGTGCTTTTGTTTACAGAGGTTTGATATAATTTATGTGCTTCATTTTCGAGCAAAAGACGGAAATCTTCGAAGATTTTTTTGTCATTCAGGAGGATAAGACTATGAAGAAGCCATGCGAGCGAATCGATAGCATACGTGAAAATGTTGATTGGAATGCCATTTGGCGTGATTGTTGTTGTTATTTTGTTGTGTTTTTGAAATTGAGTGAGGGCATAGGTTAGTGTTTGCTTTACTTTTTCTTTATGGCCGAGTTTGATGAGGGATTCGGTGCACAAGCCGAAATCTCTTGTCCAAAACTGAGGAAAATTTGTTGTTGAGGTTTGGAAGTATGTTCCGTTCCAGCAGTCGGAGATGATTTGATGGCAGATTTCTGTTGCACTGCCGGTATATTTTTTGAAGCCGTGACGCTTCAGTTTTCGGCTGTTATTGAAATGACGTACGCCTTCAGTGAGGTAGAATATTGGGGAGGTCATACAGCAGAGATAGAACTGCTTGTTTAAATGAGTTTTGTAAAAATAAAAAAAGATTAAAAGTCAATCTTTATGTAGCCGCCCACACTATGCTCAAGCGTTCTCTTTGCCTCGAACAGGTCGCCAGCAACGCCGAACTCAAGGCTGTCATGCTTTAAACCTGTACGAAGCTGCTGCATGCTGAACGTGTGGCCGTCTTTGCCGAAATTCGAGATATTTTCAGCACGAAAAACGCCGCTCCAGCTTTCATTTATTTTTGGTCGATATTCAACAGATGCGACACATTCAGCATCAGTATCTTTACTGCATTTTACCGTGCCTACAGCAAATAGATTGAAATCACCAAGGGAGATATATCCATCAATGCCTGCACGAGGGACAACACCAACGTCAGTGATGAACTGTGCTTGAGCAACTGCTTCGATACCATCGATCAGAAGAATGCTTCCATTGAGCAGTCCAAAATGATTGACGTTATTATGGTAATCAGTAGTGGTATTATATCGCCCGAACAAAGTTATACGTGGTGCAACTTCTGAGGTTGCTTTCAGATCTATTGCCGTTGATTTATGGCCTGCGGCGACTTCGACTGAACCATCTGCTTCGGCACGTGGTGCGCTGTACAACGCTGCAATCACTGCTGCACTTGCAATTACATTTCGTAGTGTGTGTTTCATGGTTGCCTCTCAAAATTTCCTGAATTTAGGGTCAGCATCTATGTTTTGTTCAGGGACCAAGAGATCAATCAAGGAAACCAGACATCCAAGCACAGTAGCAGTTACATTTTCCATTGTTCAGTTCCGTTGCTCTCAACGTCTTTGCGCTTCATAGCAACTTATTAGTAGTCACATTACAGGGGTTATAAATAGGAGTGTCCCATAAGGGGACAACTTAACCAAAAGTTTATATTAGTGGAAAGAATAAGCGAGTTATGGACATCAAAGACCTTAAGAAGATAGGATTGACCGAAGGAGAAATACGGATTTATGATGCACTGCTGGAATTTGGGGAGATGACACGCACGCTGTTAGCGAAGAGATCAGGCATTTCACCATCAAAAATTTATGATGTTGCAAACCGATTGATTGAAAAGGGAATTGTATCATCGGTGAAAAAAAATGGTATTATTCACTTCAGTGCGGCACATCCTGATCGACTGAAAGATTTTGTTGCTCAAAAAGAGCATGATATTGAGGATGAAAAGAGGATTGTCGATTCGCTGCTGCCAACGCTTATTGCACAATATACGGAAAATGAAGCAACCGTTGATGTTGAAGTCTTCTATGGCTGGGAAGGAATGAGGACTGTATTTGACGACATGACAAAAGTGCTCGGCAAAGATGAATGGGATTATGTTTTTGGCGCAAGCAAAGGATATGACAGCCACCATGCAGATATTTTCTTTCAGCAATATTATGTAAAAAAAAGAAAGAAAGGATTTGGAACAAAAATAATCTTTAACGAAAGCGTGCGCAACAATAAAGTAAGAACGGGCTTGTTTTTAGAAAAGCCAAACGAGATGCGATTTTTGCATGAAGAAACATTTACTGAGATTAATCTATATAAAAGTACAGTGATGATAATTATGATGCTCAAAAAGCCCATTATCATCCGTTTGCACAGCAAAGAAGCAGCAGACTCTTTTAAAAAATATTTTGATACGCTTTGGAAGCTGGCGAAAGAGTAATTTTAAATATTCTTTTGTATTACATGTAATACATGACTGATACCATTGTTTCTGTGCGCGTGGACAAAGGGTTGCATCGGCAGATGTGATTACATGACGAGATAAACTGGAGCGCTGTACTGAGGAGATCGATTAAAGAGCAAGTTGACAAAACTGAGAAAATCGACATGAAAAAAGCTCAGAATCCACTGGAAGATATTCGCCGCATGAGACGTGCAGGGATGTTTGATTTAGGAAAGTCATCTGTGGAGATTATTAGAGAATGGCGAGAGAAAAGAAAGTAATTGACGCTTCTATTGCTGTGAAGCTATTCGTTGAAGAAGAGAATAGTAGCAAGGCAGAGGCTCTTGTAGAACAGCATATTAAAGGAGAGATTTTGATTGTTGTGCCTGGGCTTATATTTTTTGAAGTAATGAATGCACTTCGATAATAAGCAGCTGAATGCAGAGCTGATTGCACGAGCATCTGAAAGACTTTTCCAAATGCAATTTCGTGTAGAGAGAATAAATGAGTCCATCATGAAGAAAGTTGTTGAAATTGCTTTACTATATAAGAGAACAGTTTATGATGCATCCCATGTTGCATTTGCACAGTTATATGGTATCCCACTGATTACAGCTGATAAGAAGCTTTCAAAAATTCCAAATGTTTTAATGATCGATAAAATATAAAGCGGACCTGGGGAGACTTTCTGTGGCTGCTTTTCAGGCATTACCCATTCGAACTCCCGACCTACGACTTAGGAGGCCGTCGCGCTATATGCACTACGTGCTAACCATCATGATTGGCAGGTATCCAGGCTGCGCTACAGGTCCGTGGGCAGATAGCACGGCTTTAGCTTTAAAAAACTTTACATCAGCTTCTTGTAGGTTTCTCGCAGATTTTTTGCGATTGACGGATTTTTGAACATGATGAATTTGATGTCGCCAGTTTCATGTGCGAGTTTTGTGATTTCAGATGGAGGGACGTCTTGGGCAGTTTTGTATTTGTGATAGATGTGCTTGAGGCTGTTCAGAATGTTCTTTGGGTATTTGACTTGGATGACGGTGCTGCCTAAGATATTTAAGCCCGTGTCATCATCAATTTTTTTGTCTGTGACTACTTTCATCTTCACGCCGATGCTTTCATAGAGCGATGCACCCCAATGGTTTAATGGAACATCTTTCAAAAATAATATGTATGATTTTATTTTCTTTTTGTTATAATAATTGAATAATTTTGTTTCGCTGCCGAGGTTGATTAAGAACCACCATGAGTAATGGCTATATGCAACAAATTCTTTCGGCTCTTTTGCATGATCCGCCCAATAAGCCATGATGTCGCCCCAGAAGTTGTCCAAGTCTAGAAGATTGTTGAACGTGTAGACGGCGTAATCTTCTTTTGCAAATTCATTGTGGAATAGTTTAATGGGTGTTTTTGTTTCATATGTTGTTAATAGCTTGTCGAAGAAAGATTTTAGTTTGAGTACCCATTCTTTGTTGATGGAATAGGTTTTATTGGTTTTCTTTAGGACGTTTTGACTGTGGAGTGCGTCGACGGCTTTGCGGACGGCTTGATACGTGATGCCGAGATTGTAATTTCGCTTGATTTTGTTGGCTAATTCCATGATGGATAGATTTGGCTCTTGTGTGAGAATTGTAAATACGATGTCCTTGACGTGCTTGGATTCTTCGCCAGGTTGCGGGATGGATAGTTCGAGCATTTTAGAATATCTTTTTGATTACCTCTTTGAGCTTTTTGATTAACGCGAGAATTTCAGGTGTCTTTCTTTTTACATAATCTGCTTGCACAAAGAACCCGTCGTATTCTATTCTGTTTCGAGTTATACGCAGATCGTCCATAAATATTAGTTCGGATTGTATAAATGCAGGATAGTTTTTGAGATATTCGATCTGCGTTTTATGGGCACCGTCGCCCTTTGTTTTGTAACCGTCGAGAAGGAGAATAATGCTTATTAGCTCACGAATAATGTCATAATAGTCACTAAGCACAAGCGATGGGAATTTGACTGTATCGGTAGAATTAACGCGTTCTGATTTGGTATCTACCATGCGCAAAATAGATTGTGCTTTTTCATGGTCTGGTGTTATTTTTATTATATCCATTAAAACACCTTGAGATAACCTTTCAAAGGAATTCCGTTGAGAATATTATTTTTTAATTCGCTGCTGAGCTTGTTGAAATGCGACTCGAAAAGGATATTGATTGTGCGGCCGATTGCTTTTTCGTAGGAATTGAGGTTTAAAACAACTTTTTTTGAATTAAGGAATAAGTCGATGTCACTTTCCTTGACGTCTTCGCCGCGGGCAGCCGAGCCAAACAGGATGATAACATCAGGCATGCAGGTGTCGCTGAGATAGTTGATAAGCTTTGATTCGTGTAATTTGGCTAAAGTATGGAGTTTTTTGAGAAATCTAAAGTAATCAGTGTCACGGTTGGCGAAATAGAAAGGGTAGCCGCGGATGATGTGTTTCTGTATGAGCTGTTCTTTTTCAAATTCGACGAGATAGCGTTTGACGGACGGGGGGGCGATGTTTACCATGCGGCTGAGTTCTCGTAGCTGGAAGCCATCTTTGTGCAGAGGATCACCTATGAAAACGTCCAATAGTTTGATTCTGTTATCTTTTTGTAACATGCGTAATAATTTAGTAACAACTGTTATTTAAATGTTGCGGTGGTTTACTGGGCTCAGTTAGGGCTACTTAAAACGACTAATGTAAGGTTGTTTTTAAACTTTTTGGTACAAATTTAGTTGTAGCGAGATTTATTATAGTAGATGGTATCACTACTGAATAATGGCTAGAAATAGATTGACTCAAAAAATATTGAAGAGAGCAATAGACGATTTTGCTTTACGTGGACTTCAACAGTCAGAGATAGATTGTTTGCTTGAATTTTCTGATGGTGAATTATCAAGATTTCTCAGTGCTGCACAGCAACGAGTGCTTTCGGTGCCTTTTGCGTATATCACCGGTGAGGTTGAATTTTATGGACGAACGTTTAAGATCGATGAGCGCTGTTATGTCCCGAATAAGGAAACAGAACAGCTTGTTTCAGTTGTACTTGATTATTTGCACAAAAAAGATTCGCCATGCTCCGTTCTCGATGTTGGCACTGGATCTGGCAATATAGCAATAACTCTCAAAAAAGAATTTCCAGAACTTAAGGTTTCCGGTTCAGATGTCGATCTTTATACGCTTGAAGTCGCGCGTAAAAATGTAGAGAGATTAGGAATTGATATCCAATTATACCATAGTAATTATGTGGATGGAATTTCTGGGAGAAAACCAGATGTTATAATAGCAGACCTCCCTTGGGGTACTGTTGACGATTTTTTGCATGCGGGCGGCATCAAAGAATTAGAATATATGCCCGAAGTTTCATTATTTCATAAAGATGGACATTTAGTAGCTCAGAAAGAATTTTTTCAATCTATTCTTAGAAAAAAGTGGAGCCCCGTTATCTTCTTTGAGCATGGTACGAGATATAAAGATGACATAACCAAGATAGTTCCTGAAGGATGGAACGCTGATTTTCATACATTTGGATCATACATGGTGACAATGCTGAGGTGTTCAGAATGAAACCCGCAAATGAATTTATGGGCTCAACTATTCGTATGCTTGCGACAAAACACCCTGAATTTTGCGATAGGAGTGGGCAAGGCTTTTGGCCTGTTCCAGCGTATTTTCCACGACTGTTGTCAGATTACATCGATAAACTTCAGTGTGAGATTACTCAACAATATCTTTTAGGGAATAGTGCGCAAGGCAACACACTTGCATCTGTTCGCACTGATGTTATTAAAATCATTAGCGAAGGGGATTTAGGAGAGAACCACACACAACTCTATATTGAAGATCATCCAATTGTTATTGGAACTGATTATAGAGTTTTACCATTCTATAATTTTTGTGAATCGGCTTTAGAAATCAAAAATCCAATAATTTTACTTGGATTTCTGATGCGCAATGAAGAAGGCTCTCTCGAAGAAGCAATAGCACTTGCAGAAACGGGATTGATTGGCAAAGGTGCTTTTGCAGACAAGCATCTGATTGAAGAAAAAGAACATGGGCGAATTGCTGAATCTGTCACAAAAAAACTGCTTGCTGAGCCAGCATATGCTGAGGATTTTAAAACAGGCATGAGAATTCATGACCAGCTCTACATCTCTATTCTTGGAAAAGCAGCAAGTTTTGAACCGATGATGAGCGCAAGCAGACAAAAATTTCTGCGTGAATGGGATGAAAGCGTCTATCGAACACTTGAACTTATTCGGGAGCCTCGTGACTACCATCTTCTTGGTGTTCCTATCCGAGTTCACTATGGAGTGCACGCTGGACTCTGGACTGATACTAAACTTTTAGGAACGGCAGTCTCACTCTCTGCACAAGATGGAGATCGCATGCTCGACTTCGGAACAGGAACGGGCATCCAAGGAATCATTGGCGCACGAGCATGCAGAGAAGTTGTTTCCATTGATTTTAATGAAAAAGCAGTTGAATGTGCCAAAGAGAATGTCGCGAATAATGGTGTTGATGAGAAAGTAAAGGTGCTCTACAGCAACGGCTTTTCAAATGTAGAGGGGAAATTTGACATTATTGCGATAAATCCACCATTCCGTTGGTTCAAGCCAAAAGATATGCTCGATGCTGCAAGCAATGATGAGAATTACCAATTCCTTGACACATTTTTTCGCCAAGCACATGACTACTTAAATCCCCATGGAAAGATTGAGCTGGTTTTTGCAAATACGGGAGATATCAACTATCTGACACATCTTGCACGCTCGCATGGTTATCAAAGGAAGACTCTGTTGGAAGCACGACCTGATGAATGGCGCATCTATACTGTTTTTGAGTTTACGGCCTTGAAGTAATATGCCTTAAACATCGAATCCCCAACATTTAAATATCCTCCTAAAACCCTCAAATAAATGGACATCTACCAAGAATCCCTTGAATTTCATAAAAAATATTGTGGAAAGCTGCACACCATACCACCTTTTTCTTTAAAGACGAGAAAAGACTTATCATTAGCGTATACACCGGGTGTTGCTGAGCCGTGCAGAGCTATCGCGAAAAATGCATCAACAGTTTATGATTACACCATTAAGTCTCACACGGTTGCAGTCATCTCTGACGGCAGCGCTGTGCTTGGACTGGGCAATATTGGCGCAGAAGCGGGTATTCCTGTTATGGAAGGCAAATGTGTTTTGTTCAAGGAGCTTGCTGGATTAGACGCATTTCCTATCTGCGTGAAGACACAGGATGTTGACGAGATAGTTTCGGTTGTCAAGAATATTGCACCAGTGTTTGGCGCGATTAACTTAGAAGATATTTCTGCGCCGCGGTGCTTTGAGATTGAAGAGAAATTGCAGGAGCTTGGTATACCAGTCATGCATGACGATCAGCATGGCACGGCGGTTGTTGTGTATGCTGCGCTGACAAATGCGTTGGCTGTTGTTGGGAAGAAATTTGAAGATATTAAAGTTGTTGTGAGCGGTGCAGGAGCTGCAGGGCATGCTGTCATGAAGATGCTGCTCTGCGGCGGCGTTTCAACACGCATCTGCACACCGGTGAAAGATGTCATTGTATGTGATAGTAAAGGTATTATTAGTAAAACAAAGGATTTAACGGATGCCAAGAAGAAAATTGCGTCGATAACAAACAAAGAAAACAAGCAGGGTACACTTGCTGATGCGTTTGTTGGTGCGGATGTTTTTATTGGTGTGTCGGCTCCTAATATTGTCAATGCTGATATGATTAAATCGATGGCGAAGAAGGCAATTGTGTTTGCAATGGCCAATCCTGTGCCTGAAATCATGCCCGAAGAGGCGCTTAAGGGCGGTGCATTTATCGTTGGAACGGGGAGAAGTGATTATCCCAATCAGGTGAATAATGCATTAGGCTTTCCTGGCATATTTAAGGGTGCATTGGATGCACATGCGGTGCGTATAACACCAGAGATGAGACACGCGGCTGCACACGCACTTGCGGGTTTTATTACGCCGACACGAGAAGCGATACTGCCTTCAGTGCTTGATAAAAAAGTGGTGCTGGCTATTGCTGAAGCGGTGCGGAAGAAGGCGATTGAACAAGGGGTTGTGCGGGATTAATCTAGTTCTTGCTTATTTGCGGAGCGTCCAGATATTTTATACGTCCACATCTCAGAAAAGTTTATATACTGTGTAGACGTATAACTAGTATGCCTTATACTGAGATTAAGAAACAGGGCGAAAAGAAGTATTATTATAGGGTGAAGTCTGTGCGTGAAGGACATAAAATAAAAAAGGTACGCAAGTATTTGGGTGCCGATTTAAGCGGACGCAGGCTGACTGAAGCCGAAGAACACGCTGACAGGGAACTGATATTTCTTCGGAATGTGCTGAACGACACAGAGGTTGCGTTTCTTGATGAGGTAAGGAAGAATTTTTCCAGACAGCCAAAAGAGAATGTTGAAAACAGATATGAGGTTTTTTGCGCGCAGTTTACATATGATTCAAATGCAATAGAAGGCAATACGCTGACGCTGCGTGAGACTGCTTACCTGTTATTTGAAAGCATTGTTCCTGCAAAATCGTTGAGAGAGATTCACGAAGCCCTCAATCATAAAAATGCGCTTGATTTTCTGCTCAGATATAAAGAAAATATCACGAAGAAGCTGATTTGTGCGCTGCATGCGCTTGTTGTGAAGGATACGCTTAAGCCATCGCTGACAAAAGAGATTGGCAGATATAGGAGCGTTCAGGTGTATATTAGGGGTGTTGAGATTATACCGCCAAAACCTAAAGAAGTGGCGCAGGAAATGAAATTATTGTTGGCATGGTACTCATTGAACAAGAAAAAAGTGCATCCGTTTGTTGTCGCTGCCTATTTTCATATTGTTTTTGAGGCGATTCATCCATTTGTGGACGGCAACGGACGTGTAGGGAGGCTATTAATGAATTTTATATTGCACAAAAATGGATTTCCGATGATAAATATACCTCATGCACGGAGAATAGAATATTATAATGCGCTTCATGCGGCACAGTCACAACAGAATTTTAGGCCATTTGTAGAGCTGTTATTGGATATACTGAATAAAAAAGAAATGATGTTTTGAGGGCAGTTGGTGAATGTGCAGGACTTGCACTCACCTCATCTTCGGTTTCGGTCCAACTTTGTAAAACAGCATCCAACCGTTACCTGTTTCTAACGGCGCAGAATCGCAGAAGGTTTTTCCTGCATCTGGACTCAATGTTGGCATTGCAAACGAAAAATATTTATAGTGGTGGTTATTTTTCTAACCATCTGGTCAAATAATTAACCGATTGGCTACCATGGATAAATTATTCAAAAACAACACCTACCGAATTCTTGAGCTGTTTATACAATTCCCAACCAAAAATTTTTCAGCTCGAGGAATTGCCAGAGACTTGAAGATAAGCCATGCTACGGTATTGAAATACATTGCTGATTTAGAGCAATTAAGCCTCATTAAAAAAAAAGAAATTACACTTTATCCCACTTATTTTGCTCATACAGAAAGCCCAAAATACAAATTCTATAAGAAAAATTCACTTATTTTCAATATTAACGAATCAGGGCTTATATATTACATACAAAAAGAGTCTTTGCCCTCATCAGTAATTCTCTTTGGCAGCGGGGCGAAAGCAGCTTTTACAGAAAAAAGTGATATCGATATTTTTGTTGAAGCAAGCGAAACAAAATTAGGCCTCACCAAATATGAGAAAAAACTACATCGCAAGATTAATATCCTATTTGAGCAAAATATCAACAATCTCTCTAAAGAATTGCGGAACAATATTATTAATGGTATTGTTTTATACGGCTTCATTAAAATTAGGTGAAAGTAATAATGGCAAACGAAATGAGTTGGAAAGAATGTATTGATGAGGGAATAATAACGCAAAGTGTACCTGATGAAGAAAGGTCAAAACAAATGTTGGCGATGGCAAGTCTTCGCCTGAAATTCTGGGACAAAACATTAGCGGATGAATTTATCATCTTGAAAGTTGAAGCATATTATGACATTATCAAAGAGCTTATTTTTGCCCATCTCTATAAAAATGGCTACAACTGCACAAATCATCTTTGCCTCATTGCATATCTCAGAGAGAATATGAAAGAATTTGACTTTGAAACGCAGAAAATTGATGAATTACGCAAAATATGAAATGAAATAAATTACAGAGGGATGATAATTAAAAAGGATTACCTTGAGAGGAACGAATTGGAATTTAAGAATATCATTAAACGGCTCAAAGAAAAACTTGAAAACCATTAAACGTTACTTCCCT
>Ga0209541_10012857_pt1 | contig 12899 bp, 18 predicted proteins | sample RifCSPlowO2_01_FD_184027 | JGI IMG/M metagenome (GOLD analysis project Ga0209541, IMG submission 184027) | Groundwater microbial communities from Rifle, Colorado - Rifle CSP2_plank lowO2_0.1 (SPAdes) (version 2) | ecosystem: Environmental > Aquatic > Deep subsurface > Groundwater | place...
GAAGCTCTCCCATTAAGAAATTCCCTTGTAGCATAATCAAGCGGTCTTTCTATAGATTTATTATCAGCAACTAATTCGCATAAATATCCTGGAGCACGAATAGATACAGCTTGGTTACTGCTAATCTTTCCTTCCTCTAAAGCTTCAGTAAGTACTTCAACTATATTTTGATAATGGGCAAAAGACCCTCTTTCATCATCCAAACCAACAACATTTCTTAAATTTATAGTGGGAGAAAGATAATCAGGATCCATAACCTCTAAATTTCTAGCTCCATCACAAATGCCACTTAACATTCCTCGAGCCATTCTAAGGTCTTCTTCTAAACTATCTCTAATCTTATTTTGTAATCTCATAAAAATAAAGGATAATTTTAGTTTATAAAGTTATTTGGTCAAGTAAACAACCATCACCCAAACTTTAAATATCCCTATCCAAACTTAAGATTATGGAAATTGAAGTAACTGATGAAAGCTTCCAAAAAGAAGTAATTGAAAAATCAAAAAAAATTCCAGTTTTGGTTGACTTTTGGGCGGCTTGGTGTGGACCTTGTAGAATGTTAACTCCTATTTTAGAAGATTTGTCTAAAGAATACAAAGGAAAGTTTATCTTAGCCAAACTAGATGTAGAAGAAAACCAAAGAAAAGCAGGAGAATATGGTGTCATGTCAATTCCTTCGGTAAAACTCTTCAAAAAAGGGCAAATAGTAGATGAATTTATAGGGGCAATACCAAAAGACAAAGTTAAAATTTTTATTGACAAGAATCTCTAGTCTCAAACTTTGCTAAAAATTTTTCTATATTAAATCAAGTTCAATAATTCCATCTCTTTTTCCACTATCAATCCATTCTCGTGTTATTTCAGTCTTCGCATACAATCTTAAATTAGCATCTCCAGAAACAGATCGTGTTATTCTAAACCCGTTTCCTGCATCATAAAGATTTTCATAAGAAGCATATAAAATAAGTTCCTTATTACCTCTAGTATCAGTTATAACACTTCCAACGGCATATCTATGTTTCCTCTCTAACTTATTTGTGGGAGAATATTTTTTAAATTCTATATTAATTACCTCTTCGCCTATTTGCTCGAAGACTTGGTCTAACCTTTGGAACTTTAATAGCGCTATGTCTAAGTCCTCTAGCTTTTCTTGAAGTTGAAGTTAAAGCCCTTTGTGCCCTTCCTTTATTCCCTGCCTTAGTAATAAAAGAAAGCTGTTTGTCACTTTTTATTGTTGGAGCAGATCTATCAACCAATATTACTTCATAAAAATTATGGATTCCGTCTTGTCCAATCATGTAAGAATTCAAAACTTCCATATTATTATATCTTCTAGCAACTCTTTGTTCAGCAATTTCCTTGTAGTTAAGTCTTAAGTTTTTTCTAATATGAAGTCTTTTAGATCTTCTCGCTTTATTTGGTCTTGGTCTTTTATGCCCCCCACGCTTTAATCTAATTCTAACAACACTAACTCCTTTTTTAGCTTTATATCCAAGACTTCTCGCCCGATCAAGCCTAAGGGGCTTTTCAACTCTAACCATTGCGTTTCCACGTCGCCATTCAATCATTCTTGCTCTAAGTACTTTAATATCTGGTTTTTTCCAAGCTTCCCTTAAATATTTTGTAACTCCCATGTTTGATAGATTGAAAATTGGTTTTTAAAGGTTCCCAATCTTGGCAATATTAGTATAATGAGATTGGTATAATAAACATAGTATAATGAGCTCGCTGGGATTTGAACCCAGGACCCCCGCCGTATCAGAGCGGTGCGCTACCTGGCTGCGCTACGAGCTCGCAACAATTTAACACAAAATACCATATATAAAGGTTAAGATTCCTAAACCTTCAATTCTAAAAACAATTTTTCATCCTTTAAATAATAACCAATAACTTCAACTTTTAAAGGAATAAATTTAACATAACATTTATCTTTTGAATAAGCTTTAACTTCAATACCTGATGCTAATTCAGCTAAAACAACATCACGCTTAAGCTTAACTCCTGGAGTTTTCATTTCATAAACAATTCTATCTGCAAGACGTCTCATTCTAGATTCAACTTCAACTCTTGGAAGATGGCTTCTTTTCTCATTTTCTTTAGGTGAAATTTCATTAATCCTTTGGTTGTTTCTAGGAGATTCTTGCATAACTGGATTCATCTGATGGGGTCTTCCAGCAGAAACATGAATTTTAATTCCTTTGGGAAAATTACCCCCAGAGTTATCAATTTCACCCATTTGCTTTTCTAATTGTTTAACAAGAGAATTAACCATTTTTTCCATCCCAAAAGGAAGTTTTATTTCATCTTGAATATTTCTTGAGTCTTCTCTTCCAAGTAGCCCAAATTCATTATCACTTCTAAAGCCATCAAAAGAATGGCCACAATAAGGGCAATAGTTGAATTTCTTGCTTGCTTTTTTATTACATGATGCACATTTTTTTCGGAACATTCATAAAATAAGGAGGGCATATATATAAACTTAATCTTTTGACCCAATTAAAACGCTTCTTTCAGTCTCATTTCTTGCCCGAGCCATTTTATAGCTTATGTCCATTAACTCTTCGTATAAGCTTTTACCAGTGGCTTCTGTGAAACCAAGATTAGTCATTACGCCTAAATAGTCCTCACTTGTGAGGCGGCATCCTTCATGCATTCCAAAGTAAAGGTGAATTTCTCTTTTAGCTCTTTTTTCTTCAATAATACCATTAAGTATCTTTCCATATCTAGGATATGCCTCACAGAATAATTCAATACCATCTCTCATTCCACGAGCAACCATAATATCCTCTTTTTCTATTCTAGCATATGTCCTTTCACCATTAAAAGCATGTTTATAACGAGAAAGATTAATTTCGTTTGCAAGTTTTGGTTTTGTTCTTTTAAGCTTCCCAGACATGCTAGAAATTGGCTTATCAATTCTATCAGTTGCAATGAGTTTAATCAATTGTCTTTCAATATTTTCCGTCATTTTTATTTTTTCCTTTTAATTTAGTTAATAATCTAATAAAAAAATAATATTTAATTTTATGAGGTGAGCTACTTCACCTCAATATTTATATATGTTTAAAGCATAAAATAATATGGAAGAATTAAAACAGGCAGGTTTAACAGAAAGTGAATCAAAAATTTATCTAGCCTTATTAGATCTTGGACCAAGCATGGCAGGAGCAATAGCAAGAAAATCAGGACTCCATAGAAGGACGGTTTATGATACTACGGAAATGTTAATCAAAAAAGGCCTTATAGGATACATCATCCAAAATAATCGAAGGTTTTTCAAAGCTTCTCCACCAGAAAGAATTTTAGAAATTTTAAAGGAAAAACAAAACAATCTAGCACCTATTATAAAAACTCTTCAAGAAAAATATTCAAAAACAAAAGAAAAAGAGGAAACAAATTTTTACAAAGGGCATGAAGGATTAAAATCAGTTTTTGAAGAGCAATTAAATGAGAAAGAAATTCTAATTTTAGGGGCAAATAAAGATGCTTCACAAATACTCCAATATTATTTTAAATGGTATAATAAAAAAAGAGTTTCTAAAAAAATTAAAACAAGGATTATTGCTCAGACAAGAGATTTTACAAAATTAAAAAATGCACAGATGAAATATCTCCCTGAAAAATATTCAAACCCAGTTGCTATTAATATCTATGGCGATAAAACAGCAATAATTTTATGGGCAAAAAAACCAATGGCTATAGTTATAAAAAATAAAGATATAACTGAAGGTTATAAAAAATATTTTGAATTAATGTGGAAAATAGCAAAAGATTAAATGCGCGAGCCGGGAATCGAACCCGGATCTCAAGCTTGGGAAGCTTACATGCGGCCATTATACTACTCGCGCTTAAAATGTCAATGATAGCTAACTTTAAATATCATTCCAAGTTTCTTAAAATATGAAAGAAAAATTTTATATAACAACACCAATTTACTACCCTAATGATGTCCCACACATAGGGCATGCATACACAACTATAGCGGCAGATATAATCGCAAGGTGGAATAAATTAAATGGAAAAGATGTTTTTTTCTTAACAGGAACTGATGACCATGGAAAAAAGATTGCCGATTCTGCAAAAAAGAAAGGATTATCCCCAAAAGAATTTACAGATGAATTAATTCCTGAATTTAAAGAAGCCTGGAAAAAACTAAACATAGATTATGATAGATTTATTAGGACAACGGATTTAGATCACAAAAAAGTTGTTCAAGACATCTTACAGAAAGTATATGATAAGGGGGACATATACAAAGGGGAATATGAAGGTCTCTATTGTGTATCCTGCGAAGCATATTATACCCAAAAAGAGTTGGAAGAAAATAACTGCCCAATACACAAAAAACCAGTTGAAAATCTAAAAGAAGAAACTTATTTTTTCAGATTATCTAAATATCAAACTAAATTATTAAATCTCTATGAGAAAAACAAAGAATTCATATCTCCAAAACACAGAAGACAAGAAGTAATAAATCGGGTAAAAGAAGGGTTAAATGACATAAGCATTTCAAGAACTTCTTTTGATTGGGGAATTCAAATACCTTTTGATAAAAAACATATTTCCTATGTTTGGTTTGACGCATTATTCAATTATTATTCAGCAACCTTGCAAAAAGGAAAAGAAGACTTTTGGCCGGCAAATCTTCATATAATAGGAAAAGACATATTGTGGTTTCACACAGTTTACTGGCCGGCCTTTTTGATGTCTGCAGGTCTAGAATTGCCAAAAGTAATTTACGCCCATGGATGGTGGACATTTAATAGGGAAAAAATTTCAAAATCCCGTGGAAAAGTAATAAATGTAGATGAATTAGTTAATATTGCAGGAGTTGATTCAGCAAGATATTTTTTGTTTAGGGAATCTTCTTTTGGAGAAGATGGAGATTTTTCATCAAAATCTTTAATAGAGCGCCATAATAACGAACTTGCAAATAAACTGGGGAATTTAGTTTCCAGAGTTTCAGCATTAGCAGAAAAATATGGGATTGAAAAAACAAACAACACCTTAATTAAAAAATTAAATAACAAAAAGATAAATGAATATTTTGAAGAATTTAGAATTGATAAAGCTTTAAATGAAATATTTGCATTTTTAGATATTTGCAATGAATATATCCAAAATAAAAAACCATGGGAAACTAAAGATAAAAAAGTTTTATATGAATTAGTAGAAGCTCTAAGAGAAATTTCAAAGCTTCTAAGCCCATTTATTCCAGAATCTGCAGAAAAAATCTCCAATATTTTTAAAACAAATAAAATAAAAAAGTCCCCAATAATCTTTAAAAAGATTGATGAATAAAATAAAACATGGAAGGCATAAAAATAATAGGATATGAAGATTTTGAAAAATTAGATTTAAGAGTTGGAGAAATAGAAGACATTGAAGATATAAAAGGGGCAGATAAATTATATAAACTAAAAGTTTCAATTGGAGATGAAGTTAGAACTATTTGTGCAGGAATAAAAGAGTTTTACAGCCATGATGATTTAAGGGGAAAAAAGGTAATTGTTATAACAAACTTATCTCCAAAAAAATTAAAAGGAATAACAAGTCAAGGAATGCTTCTTGCAGCAGGAAGCAAAGTTGAACACATATGCTCACTTCTAACACCTGATTCTAATGTTGCCCCTGGAACAAAAATTAGCTAAAGGTCTTTTTTATAAGTAGCATGACAAATTCCTTCACCATTAATTGTTACTTTGTTTTTTCCATTGCCCCTTCTTTCATGTCTCCATCCAATTGGGCTTCTTGTCCATCCATCAATTCTTTGCAAATATCTAAAAAATCCTGTTCCTTCATACGCTTCTAAAATCTCTTTTCCAGAGCCATTAACAAAAGATTCAAAGTAAGAATCTTCTAAAAAATCTATTTCTCTTAATTTCCATAATTTTTTTATTTCATCAAAAGTCATTCTGCCGGTAAATTTTAAAATATCCATTTTATTATCAATATAAATAATGGGGTAATATTCATTTGTACAATATTTAGGAAGAGTCAGTCCATAATTAGTAGAAATATTCCCTATAAAACTGAATATAAAACCTTCTAGGCCATTCCAATTTTCGAATTTATGTTCATGGGCTTTAATAACACTTTCTTCACGATCCATGTATCTGCATCCAGGATTATTACATTCAAAAGCACTATAAACCTTTTTTGGCATTAAAAGATAGCTTAGACACCATTTAAAAGTTTTATTGCACTAGGGATTAACGCTTAAAAATTTTTCTAAAAAATCCTTTTTCTTTTACTTTTTCACCAGAAACTTTTCTAGCAATTTCGATATATTTTTTTGAAACTCTGCTCCTTGGATGTGTATGGACAACAGCATCTCTTAAGTTTAAAGCTTCTTTTACAGCTTTATCTTCAGGAATAACCCCAATTATTTGAGATTCCAACATAGATTTAATTGAAGAAAGAGGCATTTCATACTTAGCATTGCTATGCCTATTTATGATAACTCCTTTAATCTCTTTTCCCATATCTCTTGCAACTTTTATAGCTTTTAAAGCATCAGTTACCGCAGGCATTTCAGGATTTGTAACAATTATAATCTCATCTGCAACATCCAATGCAGCAATAACCTCCTCACCAAATCCAGCAGCAGAATCAATTATGACAAAGTCACAACATTCTGCAAGTTTCTTAGTAATCTCTGGAAATTTTTTCACATTAAACTTTGTAATTTCAGTAACAGAAAGAGAAGAAGGCACAATTTTTAGTCCAGAAGAATGTTCATAAATAGCGTCCTCAATATCAGCCTTTCCTTTTAAAACATGATTAAAAGTTATAGGTACAATTGGAGCTCCAAGTTGAAGACCAACATTAGGCGTGTTTAAATTAGCATCAACTACAATTACATTTTTTTCAAGCTTATTTAAGGAAGCTCCAAGATTTATAGCAGCAGTAGTCTTACCAACACCACCTTTTCCAGAGTTTACAACAATTATCCTTGCCATTTTTATTGTCTAATTACTTTACCAGAAAAAATCCCTTTATAAGCTTTATTTATCTACTTTGCAATAATCTTTTTCACTTCACTAATAAATTTCTCAACAATATCAGCATATTCGCTCAACTTATCCATATTAATCACGGTAATTTTATTTGGCTCAATTATCTTTAGATTAACATTTTTTCTAAATTCCCCTTCTCTAGTTTTATTTAAATCAGGAATTCTCTTGAAAAAGACATAAAGTGGAACAACTTCTTGGATAGTATCAATCTTCCCAAAATATTTTCTTATAAATTCTACTCTTTCTTTTGGACTAGCAGGTATTTTCGGGATTTTTCCTTTTTCAAAACCTTTTTCAAGAATCCGGTCAAAACTAATCTCAATTAAACTTTTCCACCTAGCAAGTAAGTTTAGTATAACATCACACGTTTTAGTATATTTTAAACTAACATATAATAAGTGATCCGCGCTTGTTTTTTCTTTTATAATCTCTTCAACCATGCATTATATTAACCATTCCTTGAGGAGAAAAAAAAGGCACTCACCTTTTTATATGTGTCGGAAATTTGTTAATCCCCAATTCAACAGAGTCAATAAATTCTTTTAATCTTTCACTTGTCAAAAATCGATATTTTCCATTAACCAATAAAATAATTTTATCTCCTTTAGCAAATTCAATCTTTGAATCCTTTTGCGCTTTTTGAATTTCAAGCGCTTTAAGGATATTTCTTAAGTTTTCCAAATCTAGATATATAGGTCCTACTTTTTTTATGAAAATATCTAAATTTTTCTTTTCTCTTCTTCCAAAAGAATTTTCATAAATTAAATAAGCCTTAATCAAATTAGAAGAAGACCCGGCCAGTTCATTAATGACTCCTATGAGAAAACGTTTCTCCCTAAAATCATAAAAACTATTAAACATTCGTTTAGCAATACTCAAATGATATTTAGAATTAATTAAATTTAGATCCCATTCTGCCATAAAATATTTCTAAAAAGAAGGTTTTTATTAATTATTATACTCTTGTTGTTAGTCTACAAACTTGAAATAAAAAAGTAAGGCCATAAGCAAAGTAAAAAAAGTGACAATGCTCCCAATGGAGGATACAAATACAACTACTCTAATTGTTTCCCCAATAAAGGGGGTTATAGAAATTATTAGGAGAAAAGTTACAACTGCTCCAATAACTGCAGTAACTAAAGACTTTAAGAAAACTTCATCATTCATTTTAGTTCCATTATTGCAAGTGCAATATCCCCTCCATTGCTTGCTAAAGCTTTCTTAACATCTTTCTCGCTTTTTCTAGTCTTCTCCATTACAATGGCTACATCTTCACTTGAGAAAGATTCTTTTTCTTCCGTTCTAGCTTCTCCACTAACTTGATAAGTTTCCTGTCCTTGCATTGTAACTTTCATAACAGAAGGTTCATCAATAATAATTCTTTCATCTTTCATTTCAAAAATAACACGGCTAACATTCAAAGGAAATTGGGAAATCCCCATTTTTTTCATCATGCCCTGCATTTGTGCAGGATTAATTCCACCAAGCATTTTAATAAAACGAATGAAGACCGACAATAAATAGAACAACTGCGACAATCATCCCAACAACAGCACTAGGCCCAAATTTAAATTTAGAATCATACTCTTCATTATATCTCATCAACCCGCCAAATCCAGAGGGCATTGAAGTTGTTTCTGCCATATTTAAAGAATCAAAGAAGACTATTTAAGATTTTCTAATACCTCATCTTCTCGTTTTCTGCTCAAACCATAGCTTTTTCCAAACCTAACCAATATCTCATTAATTTGCTTCCAATATTTCTTTGGAAAAAGTTTCTCCAAATCTTTTTCAATTTTATTCGGATTTTTGTTATTTGTCCAGCCAAGTTTAAATGAAATTCTAGCCACATGAGTATCTACTCCAATAGCATCAGCTTTGCAAGCTTCTACCAAATAAACATTAGCAACTTTTCGCCCAATCCCTGGAAATTTAATCAATTCTTCCAACGTGTTTGGAATTATTCCCCCATCAACAATAACCATTTTAGCTGTCTGTATAATCCTCCTAGTCTTTGTAGGAGAATAATTAACTTTTCTAATAATCTTCAATACATCAATGGGGTTTGCATTTGCCAAATCTTTCATTCCAGGATATTTCTTAAACAAAACTTCACAAACTTCAATAGTTACTTCGTCCCTTGTTTGCGCAGATAAAATAGTCGCAATAAGCATTTCATATTTTCGAGGCCACTGCGCAGCAAGACGCATCTCCATAACTCCCTTTTTCGTTTTGTTAAGGTTATTAATAGCTTTAAGTTGCTTAATAGCAAGTTTTGAATCCATAATCTAGAAAGATAAATTATCTATAAAAATATTACCTAAATCCAAAGCGTTGTAAATCAACAGCTCTTTGCAAAACTTCTAAAGAAAAACTCATTTCCTTTCCACTAACCCATCTACATTCAGTATCCCAAATGAACGCTCCACCAGTTTCATCATCATGGACTTCAAAAAGAAGAGTTCCTTTTTCTCCAGGACTAGCTTCTCTTGTTAAATCTGGGTGAATATAAAAACCCAAACAAGTAGCATATTTACCATCTAATCTTTCATAAAGGCCTCTTGGATTCCTGTAATCTCTAATGATCCTAACATTAAACGGTTCAGAGTAATCCATTTTTTCCATAAAAAATTACATTTTTATGTGTTTAAATAATTTATGGAAATTAACTTTTATCAAAAGAAATCTTCTTCAATCCACCCATATAAGGCTGGAGAACTTTCGGAATACTAATTGAACCATCTTTATTTTGGTTATTTTCTATTAAAGCAATCAAAGCACGAGGGCTTGCAACAACAGTATTGTTTAAAGTATGCGCATAATAATTCCCTGAACCACCATTAATTTTTATTCCAAGTCTTCTGCTTTGAGCATCAGTTAAATTTGAACAGCTCCCGACTTCAAAATATTTTTTTTGCCTTGGACTCCAAGCCTCAACATCAGCCGATTTTGCTTTCAAATCACCCAAGTCTCCAGAACAAATTTCTAATGTTCTAACTGGAATAGAAATATTCTTGAAAAATTCAACAGTAAACCCAAGCATTTTTTCATACCATTTATAAGAATCTTCAGGATCACAAATTACAATCATTTCCTGTTTTTCAAACTGATGGACTCTATAAAGCCCTCTTTCTTCAATTCCATGAGCCCCTTTTTCTTTTCTAAAGCAAGCAGAATAACTAGTAAGTAATTGAGGAACTTCAGCTTTTCTTAATGTTTTCTCTTTAAACATCCCAATCATAGAATGTTCACTAGTCCCAATCAAAAATAAATCTTCTCCTTCAATTTTATACATCATATCATCCATCTCTGAGAAATCCATAACCCCTCCAACAACATCTTTTCTAATTATAAAAGGCGGAATAACATAGCTAAATCCTTCTTTAATCATAAAATCCCTAGCATAAGATAAAATTGCCGAATGAAGTCTTGCTATGTCTCCTTTTAAGAAATAAAACCCCTGTCCGGAAGTTTTCCTTGAACTTTCCAAATCAAGCCCACCAAGCCTTGTAGCTAATTCGGCATGATTAAAAATTTCATATTTAGGAATTTTTGCCTTTCCAACTTTCTTAAGCTCAACATTTTCAGTTTCATTTTGTCCAATTGGAACAGAATCATGGATTATATTTGGAATGCTTTTCATTATCCCAAGAATCCCCTCCATCAATTTAGAAATCTTAATTTCAGCCTTAGAAATTTTTATAGGAATTTCCTTAGCTTCTTTAATTAGTTTATTAGCATCAGCTTTTTTCCCAGCTTTTATTAAAGAATTAATTGACTCGCTAATCTTGTTCCTGTCACTTCTAAGGTCATCAACTTTTTTTTTCTCTTTTCTCCACTCATCATCTAGTTTTATTACCTTATCAACTAGCTCAATTTTGTCATTTTGGAACTTTTTCTTGATATTTTCCTTTACAAGTCCGGGATTTTCTCGAATAAGTTTAATGTCAATCATAGTATTAAATATGTTTAAGGATATATAAATTCTGCGAATACTCAAAACAAACTAAAACGACTCATATCAAATAATAAGCCGGCAATAAATTCTAAAAATGACGTAAGAACAATCCAAATTGAAGCAGATATATTGTTTAGGCGATAAATATCTTTTCCTTTTATTTTCTTAAATATCTTAATATACCTAAGAGAAATTATACTCAATATATGTAGCAATATGGGAAATGATAGTATAAGATACAAGCTTAACCATAGTGGATCACCAGATGTGTATATATTTAGAATGAGTTTTTAAGGATATATAAATTCTGCGACAAGCAAAAACACATGCTACTACTCTAAAATTCTTTGTTACTTAACAATTTTTTTGTATCTACTCTGCGTGGACGATTTTTTCTAGAAAAACTTATAAGGGGACCATAACTCCAATATATACATTACAAAATATATGTTAAACACCATGGGAGATAGTTTCGATTTATTTTTTAGAAGAAAGCCGGCGATGATGCTTATAGCCTTAAAAAAAGTTTCGCGTGCAAAATACGGTTCTCAATTAGCAAAAGAAGTTGACTGCACTTATTCGCACGCAGTTAAAATCTTGCAAACTTTAGAAGAATTAGGCCTTGTCAGTTTTGAGAAAAAAGGCAGAATCAAAATAATCAAACTCACAAAAAAAGGAACCGACGTCGCCGATAATATTGAAGAGATAAGAAAACTTGTTGGTTAGTTTCTAAAATAGATTTTATTAATAGATATCTTAACTCCGTTTTTTATAATTTTTTTAAAGATATATTATTAATAAACATGGTCCTGGGGGTCTTCTCACCAATTCGCACTTTACTCTTTGCTAACTAAAATTTTCCAAAGAGCAAAGATGCTCACCCGACACTGTGTCGTGACTTCAATCCATTCAGAAACATGGCCCTGGGGGGATTTGAACCCCCGACACCTAGATTAAGAGTCTAGTGCTCTAAACCAAGCTGAGCTACAGAGCCTTTGAATTGACTATTTTCTCGACCTTTTAAACTTTACAATTTAAAGGCGATGAAAGAGCCATATGACTTACATGAGCCATACCATATGACTTACATGAGCCATATATTATACTTTAGAAAATTCATTTAAAAAACTTATGTGTATATCAATTATTAAAATTAATCATCCAACAATCTATAAGCCTTTTTTATTATCTTTAGAAAAATAAGGGATATTTTCCTTTATCCTATTGGTCATTCTTGCTAAATTAAAATTAAAAGAACGATTATAAGTAAGAGTAATAATCTTGTCTGTTTTTTCTTTAGAATTATAAAACCCAATTCTATAATCCCTACCTTCCTCAAGTTTAACTCTCCCCAATATAAATTCCGGATAATATCTATCTTTTCCAATTAAATCAAACAACTGTTCAGAATTGCTAATGTTGTTGAGGTAGTCACCTATTCTTAGGTCTTCATAATCTTCAATAATTAGAAGGATAAAGGCAACGATAGTTGATAAAATGATAAACAACAAGTTTGAAACAATACCCCCTCTATTCAAAAATAATAAAGATATAAGAATCATCGCAAGAAGATAGTTGGTAATCTTCATAACCTTGAGAAGTCTTCCGCTTGTTAAATATTCCAGTTTCTCTCTGGTTGTTTCAAATTCTCCAAGAACATAAAAAAATGAAGATGCAGATTGTTTTTGTAATTCAGTTTTAAGCTCCATTAAGTTAGAATTGTCATAAATTGAATATGTTTCATCTCTGCCAAAATTATAATCCTTATAATTTCTTAAAGTTAGAATAGTATATTTATCAATAGATTCTTTAATAGATTCATGGAACTTTTTGCCTAAATTCTTTGAAAGCAAAAATAAAGAAACTAATCTTCCAGTTTCAACTGCTAAAGATTCCTTAAGACTTCCAATTCTTGATAATAT
>Ga0209541_10012858_pt1 | contig 12897 bp, 14 predicted proteins | sample RifCSPlowO2_01_FD_184027 | JGI IMG/M metagenome (GOLD analysis project Ga0209541, IMG submission 184027) | Groundwater microbial communities from Rifle, Colorado - Rifle CSP2_plank lowO2_0.1 (SPAdes) (version 2) | ecosystem: Environmental > Aquatic > Deep subsurface > Groundwater | place...
CAGAGAGGTGCAATCCGATAGAACGGAAAGAGAGTTTAAGCCTCTTAGCCCGGATAAGGACGAACAGGTACAATCCAATCAGGACAAACACCTGGAAGAACCGGGTCATGACAGCCAGCCCTGCAAAAACACCCGATAAGAACAGCTTCTTTTTCAGGAAAAGATAGACCGCAGCCAAAGCGAAGAACGTGGAAGGGATCGCGGTCATGGCATGATTGGTGAAAAAGAGGAACGTGGGCATAAAAGCGAAAAGAACCGAAGCCAAAAGGGCAGTTTTCTCGTCAAACGCCTCTTTAGCAACCAGATAGGTGAGATAGATCGCGCCTACGCTGAAAAGCAGCATGAGGATTCTGCCGGCCAATACAGGGTCAAGGCCGATCTTCCAGAAAAAACCCAGGAATAAAGGCAGCACCAGCGGCCGGGCATCCTCCCATAATCCGGCCTCGCCACCGGAAAAGATATGCTTCCCCATGCCGATAAAGACTGCTTCGTCCCACTGTGTATCGAAAGGAACCACGAACTGGAAAATGCCGACTGCCAGGAACGCAAGGAGCAAGAGGCAGAGGAAAATAGAGGGTTTCATGTACCCATGGCAGGAAAGCTATTTTATAAAAGTATGGAAGGCAAAAGTATTTAGGACCCCTATTATAGAAAGATATTTAACGGGTAAAAGACCTTAAAAAAAAGGTTACAGATGGCAATCTATACGATATTTGTATACGTGGTATGGTTCGTGGCTATTTATTTCACCATCGTGCTGCTTCTGTTGATCCTGAGCAACCGGAAACAGCTGTATGATTCGCCGGTCCTGGATGAGAGCAAACCGCTTCCGAAAGTCAGCATCGTGGTCCCTGCCTATAATGAAGAGAAGAAGATCGCGGAATCCATCGAATCGTTAAAGACCGTGGATTATCCGCAGGAGCTGCTTGAGATCATCGTGGTCAACGACGGCAGCACCGACCGGACCGCAGAGGTGGTGAGCAGGTACAAAGGCGTGCCGAATTTAATCTTCATAGACAACAAGGATAACAAAGGCAAGGCCGCACGCCTTAACCAGGGCATTTCAAGAGCCAGAGGCGAATTCGTTGCCTGCATGGACGCGGACTCTCAAGTGCAGCCGGACATCATCAAAAAGACCGTCCCCTATTTCAGGGACCCGAAGACAAGCGCAGTGACCGTGACGGTCAAGGTCAATAACCCGAAGCGGTTCATGGAGAAGGTCATCGAGATCGAGTACATCATCGGTTTGTCGCTTTTCCTGAAGGCGCTTTCCTTCCTGAACAGCGTCCACGTGACCCCGGGGCCTTTTTCGATATACCGGAAATCGGTGCTGAAAAAGATAGGAGGCTTTGACGAGACCAGTATCACCGAGGATCTGGAGATAGCGCACCGGCTCCAGCGATACGATTACAAAATAGCCTCGTGCCTCACCACCTATGTGAGGACCATCATACCGGAGAGCATGAGAGGCCTCTACCGGCAGCGCCGCAGATGGTATTCCGGCGCCCTGATCACCTTCTGGCAGTATAGGGACATGGCATTCAGGAAAAAAGCAGGCGTGTTCGGCGTCTTCCTGCCTTACATCTACACCGTCATGGTTCTGGGGCTCATCCTGTTCCTGAGCTCTTCTTACCTGGGCCTGACGGATATGTTCCACAACCTCTCTTTGTACGCACATACCAACTTTAATTTTTTTGAGCATTTCTCGTTGAAAGACATTGATCCGCTGTCCGTGAGCGTGTTCGGCGTCTTCGGACTGTCTTCGATAGTTTCGGTCTTCCTGCTGGCATTTATCGGAGTGAAACTGACGGGCCAGAAGATCCGGAGCAAGGCCAAAGGGCTGATGGGGTTCTGGCTGCTCTTCTTCATCTATCAGGTCTTCTGGATATCCGCGTTTTTCAATGTCCTGTTCAGGAGAGAGGTAAAATGGCGGTGAAGAAGAGAATTTTCGGGTATGCGGCCATATTGACGCTGGTCTTGTTCATCCTCATCTATTCCTTCAACGTCATACTGGACCAAAAGAGGGAAGAGAGCCTTCTGGATCGGGTGGATGACCTGTTCAGCGACTATGAGGAGCTGCAGGCCATTCTTCTCCTATCCGATGTTGCCCAGGACGAGAAGATGACCTGCCTGGCATTGGAGAGCAGCCTCGTCTACCTGAACCGGATATGGGAGACCGGGAGGAAGATCGACACCTACCAGTCATTGAACGAGGAGTTCCTCAACGATCCCGCGTACGCCAAAATGAAGCAGAAGTTCAACCGCGGCGAGATCATGTACTTCTCCATGCTCAAGAAGCTGAAGGACGAATGCAATGTGGACAAGACCGTCATCCAGTATTTCTATAAGCGTCCTGAGGAATGCGGCAATTGCGACGCACAGTCGTTCGTGCTGACAGACATAAACAAGGAGCTGAACGAGGAGCTGACCATCTTCGCCTTCGATGCCAACATCGGAGGCCCTGCCGTCGGATTATTGACGACCTACTACAATATGACGGAATACCCCTGCATGGTCATCGAAGAAGACATGTACTGCGGACTGCACAACAAGGACCAGCTCATAGGGATTCTCTGCAGATACGGCAATCTTTCTGTATGCAGCTGATCTGTAAAAACAGACACCACTACCATCTGCTATAGTAAAAGGCACAAAAATTTGAGCAAGAGATTGCCTTTTACTTATTACGAACGGACAACTATCGCTCAATATATTTTGTCCGTGAGTATAGATGCTGGTTTAGTGCAATACATTCTTTTTGTTGGCGCATTGGAAAATCTATTACGGAAAATTATTTCTTTGTAGTAAGGCTCATCACAAAAATTTCGGCACGAAATTTTTGCTGCTGTCAAGAATCGAAGATTCTTGAACATGCTCAGAAATCTACGATTTCTGACATTTTCCCTGCCGCAAACAAGAAATAAACGTCCATTGGAAAAAAGATTGCCTAATCCATCTATGGGCACAGAATAATTATTAAATCGAATCCTTATACCCTGCGCCATGGACAAGACACCCACAGGCAGCAAAATCTTGGACAGGATGCTGGAAGGCGGCTATGAGACAGACACGCTCACCACGATCTACGGCCCGGCCGGCAGCGGAAAGACCAACCTGTGCCTGTTGGCAGGCACCATCGTAGCAAGAAAAAAGAAGAAAGTCATCTACATCGACACCGAAGGCAGCTTCTCCATCGAGCGCCTGAAGCAGATCGCGCCGGATTACAAAGAGCTGTTGAACCATTGGGTATTGCTCAAGCCGTCCACCTTCCACGAGCAGCAGAGGGTGTTTGAGAAATTGAACACCCACCTCTCGGACAATGTGGGCCTCATCATCGTGGACACCATCGCCATGCTCTACCGCCTCGAGCTGGGGAAGAGCGAAGATATCTACGAGATCAACCGGGAGTTGGGGCGGCAGATAGCGTATCTTTCCGGCATCACAAGAAAAAAGGGCATCCCGGTCCTGCTGGCCAACCAGGTATATGCCGACATGGAGAACAGGGAAAGGGTGAAAATCGTCGGAGGCGACATCCTGAAATACGGAAGCAAATGCCTCATCGAGCTGCAGATCACCCGGAACGGAAACCGGCGCGCCATCCTGAGGAAGCACCGCAGCATCCAGGAGGAGAAGCAGATAACCTTCAAGATCGTGGAGGGCGGCATCATCGGCACCAAAGAGGCCAACGGATTCAGACGCTAAGCTTCCCATGGGCCATGGAAAGGGCCAATTCATCATCTTCTTTTTTTCATAAATTGGTTGTTTAAACCGGCATCCAATTCTTCAGAAGCAGTGCCAACATCGGCGGCTGGTTTTTAAGCAAAACGTTTTTAAAGCCTCCGACGTTAGAAAAAGCAATAGAGGTGTGGGGGCTATCATGAAAAATGCTGTTAAAGTGTTCAAGAAGTACAGGTCTCAGCTGCGTGATTCTTCGCGCATCAAGGCCCAGCACAAGAGGGGCCGGTTGACGGCAAGGGAGCGGATTGATCTGCTGCTCGATAAGGGATCTTTCACCGAAGTAGAGGCATTGGCCGAACTTTCTTCAGACGATCCTCAGTTGCAGGAAAAAAAGCAGCCGGGAGACGGCGTCATAACCGGATATGGGACCATCGGCCAGAGGCCTGTATTCGTCTACTCCCAGGATTTCACCGTCATGGGCGGCTCGATGGGCGATCGCCATACGCGGAAAGTGGCCAAGATCATTGGGATGGCCCTGAAGACCGGAGCGCCGGTGATAGGCCTCCTTGACTCCGGCGGCGCACGCATCCAGGAAGGCATCAAAGGCCTGGATGGTGGCGGCGAAATCTTCTATCTGAACACCCAGGCATCCGGCGTCATTCCGCAGATATCGGCCATCTTGGGGCCGTGCGCCGGGATCGCGGTCTATTCGCCGGCATTGACCGATTTCGTGTTCACCGTGGACAAGATCTCGAACCTGTTCATCACCGGGCCGGATGTCATAAAGGCCGTGACCGGCGAGAACGTGTCGTTTGAGCAGTTGGGCGGCGCCAGGATCCATGCCCAGAAGAGCGGGGTGGCGCATTTCGTCAGCCAGAACGAAAAGGAGTGCATTGCAAAGATCAAGAGGCTCCTGAGCTACCTGCCGCAGAACAACCTGGACAACCCGCCGGCAGTCCATGGAGCAGACAGCGAGAACCGGATGACCCCGGATCTCGATAAGATTGTCCCTCTGGATCCGAAAAAGACCTACGATGTCCGCGGGGTCGTCGAAGAGATTTTCGACAAAAGTTCGTTCCTCGAGATCCACGAGCATTTTGCCGAGAACGTCGTCATCGGATTGGCAAGGCTGAACGGGATGGCCACAGGCGTCGTCGCCAATCAGCCGTGCGTCCTGGCAGGCTGCCTGGATATCCACAGCTCCGGCAAGATTGCCCGTTTTGTGCGCTTCTGCGACGCGTTCAACATTCCGGTCATCAACCTGGTGGATGTCACGGGCTATCTTCCCGGCACCGACCAGGAACACAGAGGGATCATCAGCCAGGGCGCCAAGATACTGTTCGCGTATTCAGAAGCGACAGTCCCGAAGATATCGCTGGTGATGCGGAAAGCCTACGGCGGCGCGTATATCGCGCTGGTGTCCAAGGACATGGGCTATGATACGGTGTTTGCCTGGCCGATGGCCGAAATCGCAGTCATGGGGGCCGAGCAGGCGGTTAACATCATTTTCCGGAAAGAGGTGGCTGAAAAAGGCGGGGAAAAGGTACGGAAACAGAAGATCGATGATTTCACAGAGAGGTTCCTGAACCCCTACATAGCAGCCAAGGAAGGCCGCATCGACGCGGTCATAGAGCCCAAAGAGACCCGGCGCACGCTGATCAAGGCGCTGGAGATGCTGCTGACCAAGCGCGAGCGAAGGCCCGCGAAAAAACACGGAAACATCCCGCTGTAGGCGCCATGGAAGACCTCATCATCAGGGTGGATGGCAAAGAGTACAAGGTCAAGGTGGAAGAGACCGAGGATGGCAAGATCCGCGTCCACTGCGGGAAAGACGTGTATGAGGTCGAGACCCGGGAAGACGCCCTGCAGTTCACCGACGAGGAAAGGGAGCGCATCGGGGGCAGGGAGAATGTCGTCAAAGCCCCGCTGCCCGGGACAGTGGTCGAAGTGAAGGTGAAGAAAGGCGACACGGTGAAGGCCAACGACCCGCTGATAAAGCTGGTCGCCATGAAGATGGAGAACGAGATCACCGCACCGAAGAGCGGAAAGATAAAATCCGTGTGGGTCAAGAAGAAAGACAGTGTCAACCGCGGCGATCCGCTGATAGAGATGGAGTGATACCATGGGAAAGACAACCACCAAAAAATGGGTCTTTGCCGCCCTGTTTGCGGCATTGACCGCCGCAGTAGCGCCGTTCAAGATACCGCTGGGCTTTACGCCCGTCCCAATCACCCTGCAGACACTGGTCGTGCTGCTGGCAGGCGCTGTGTTAGGCTCGACGTACGGGGCATTGGCCATGATCCTGTACGTGCTCGTCGGCGCACTTGGATTGCCGGTATTCGCCGGCGGAGGATCCGGTGTAGGCGCATTGTTGGGTCCTACCGGAGGCTACCTGTTCAGCTATTTCATCGCCGCCTTCGTGATCGGAAGGATGGTCGAGAAGAAAAAGAATCCGACCTACCTCCACTACATCATCGCAATGGCCGTGGGCACCATCGTCATCTATGTGTTGGGCGCCGGCCAGGGAATGCTCGTGACCGGCCTTCCGTTTCCGGCTATCTTGGTAGGATGGGTGCTGCCTTTTCTCATCGGGGATGCTGTAAAACTGCTGGTGGCCGCGCTGATCGCAAAAAAAGCGAATATCCAGCAGTACCTGAAATAAATGGTTCTTGGCTATTTCAGACACGTCCCGGAATTTAAAGGACTCCGATGGATAAATTCAGAACCCCTCGCCATAAAGGAATTAAAAAGAAAGCCTGTATTGATTGATTTCTGGAATTACAGCTGTTTAAGCTGCATAACTGCATTAAAAGAAACAAAGCGCCTATATCGCTCCTACCATCCAAAGGGGCTGCAAGTGATAGGCATTCATGTTCCTGAATTCCAGTTTGAAAAAGAGAAGGAGAATGTGAAAAGGGCTGTAGAAAAATATGGCATCCAGTATCCGGTGGCGATGGACAATCGGCACACCACATGCCGGCGATACGGAAATCTCTTCTGGCCGCACCAGATCCTGATAGACCCGGAGGGAAGGATGGTGTACGAGACCACCGGAGAAAAAGGCATCCGGCAAATGAAGGCAGAAATACGCCACTTGTTGGGCATGCATGAGAAAACAAAGCAATTCGTATATTTTGGAAAAGGAAAAGCACAACCGAAAGGATTCAGATGGGACGGAAAATGGGAGCAAACCAAAGAAGGCATCTCCACAGAAGATAAAAATGCAAGGCTGCGGAGCGAAGCAACCGCAAAGAGGATTCATGCCGTCATCGAGACGCTCAAAAAAGGGAGTCGGGTAAGGATAAAGACCCCTGAAAAGGTAAGAAGGATAAACATCGAGCATAGCGATAGGTATCAATTGTTCCAGAGCGATACGACAAAAAAAATTAGAATGGAATTGGCCGTTATAAAAGGAAAAGTACGCATCTGTTCATTTTCCTTGGAATAAAAAATGATCGAGATAAAAAATCTCTATTTCGGATACGAAGGGAACACCATTCTGAAAGACATCTCCCTCACCATCAAAGAGGCAGAATTTGTCGCCATCATCGGCGCCAATGGAACAGGAAAGACAACGCTCATCCGGCATCTGAACGCGCTGTTGGAGCCTACTGCAGGAGAGGTGGTCGTGGACGGGCTGGATACCCGGCAGCATCCCACAACCGTGCGCGAAAAAGTCGGGATGCTCTTCCAGAACCCCGAGGACCAGCTGATCCATTCTATCGTGGAGGAGGATGTTGCCTTTGGCCTGGAAAACCAGGGCGTGCCCCCGGCAGAGATCCAGGGAAGGGTCAAAGGTGTGCTGGAAAGGCTCAATATAAAGCATCTGGCAAAAAGGAACGTCAATGAGCTTTCCTTCGGCCAGAAACAACTGACGGCACTGGCCGGCGTCCTGGTCATGAGACCGAAATACATCGTATTTGACGAGCCGGCCACCATGCTGGATCCGAAGAACAGAAAGGCCATCATGGAGCAGATCGCTGAACTGAACAGAAAAGAAAAGATTACCATACTGCTGGTCACCAACAACTTGGGGGACATAAAGGAAAATGTCCAAAGGGTCATCCTGCTCAACGAAGGCAGGATTTTCTTTGATGGCCCTCCAAAGCAGCTATCCGAAGACACGCTGAAAGAGGCGGATATGGATGGTTAGGAATATAATGGGGCAGTACCGGTATAAGGATACCCCCATCCATAGGCTGGACGCACGGATAAAGATTATCTGCGTGATCCTGCTGAGCATCTTCCTTTTCTCGCTGGAAACAATGAAGGAGATGGCGCTGGCAACCGGATTCATCACTCTCGTCACGGTCTTAGCGAGAATCAGCCCAAAACAGCTGCTGCGCAACCTGCGTTCGTTCGTCTTCTTATTCGGTTTCATCCTGCTGATGTATTATCTTTTTGATCGGCAGAATATGATAGGAGGTTATGTGGTAGTGATAAGGTTCCTGTTACTATTGCTCATCTCCGCAGTATTGACCTTCTCCACCAGTGCAAGCGAGTTGATCTATGCGGCGGAAAAGCTTCTCCGGCCATTTAGGATCCTGCGCCTAAAGCCGCGCCGCATTGCAGTTATGATCGCGATCACCATCCGGTTTATTCCGATGCTATTCAAAGAGGCGCAGAACGTGCGGGATGCACAGCTTTCAAGGGGTGCTTCCTGGAAAAAGCCGCATCACATCGGTCACTGGGCAGCGGCTTTATTGCAGAAGACCCTTATGCAGGCCTGCCGGCTGGCCGATGCCCTGGATGCGCGCAATTACAAAGACGAAGGCCATACCCATTTCAGAGAATACCGGATAAAACCAAAAGATATGGCAGCAGGAATAGTGATTCTCTTGCTGACTGTACTCCTATCGTAGCCCCCTGAAAACCATTTGGTATACAAGGACTACTTACCATAGCCATTTAAAGGAGCTATTTCTCAGAAAAAATGAGGAGAGTCATGTTAAGCGCAGAAAGCATCAGATATTTCACGTATTTCTCTATCTTCATAATGGGACTGATTATCGGCCGGCTGAGCATGGCCATCCAATACGCCGTGATGAAGCCCGCAAAAAAGAAAGAATGATTATTTCTTTGCAGGATCGGACGTCTTTCCGAACAGTATGCCTGCCAGGATATTGAGCGCCCATGCCTGGAAGACATTGATGCGCAGGCTAAGGTAAGAGGTGCAGGTTCCTGCAGCGTCTGCAATGCAGAATTTTCCAACGATGAAGTTCCATAGCCACATCACCGGGAATGCCAATATCAATCCAACAATGACGCTCAGCAGAACGATGATGAGCATGGTGTACCCGATCTCGACAAGTCTCCGCAGCAGGTACAGGTGACGGTGCATGGCCATGAGGGAAATAAAAAGAAGAAGGGTATATAAAGATTATGGTACGTTTTCCCGACATAGGATCCGGATATCTCCCTCGGTCACGATGCGGATTTTTCCGGCGGCATCTTTGACCAGAAGGCGGCATTGCGGATCCACGCCCACGGCTTTTCCGGAAAAGCGGCCGCCGATAGAGGCCACGGTGATGTCTTTTCCCAGGGTGCTGCATGCCTTCTTCCATTCCTTTAGGAGAGGTGAAAATCCTTTTTGGGTGTAGATGCTATAGACCTTGGCAAATTCTCCGGCAATATCCCGGATGATGGCATTTAATGGGAGTGATTTTCCTACCAAGGATTTCAGCGAAGCCGCCTTGGACTGCAGAGAAGGAGGAAGTTTGTTATTCACATTCAGGCCGATCCCGATGACGCTCTTTCCGTCCCGTTGGCCGTAGCGGTTTTCCGTCAGGATGCCGCAGACCTTCAGATGGCAGTGCACAAGGTCATTGGGCCACTTGATGGAAACATCCATTCCCATGCGCCGGAGAACCCGATAGACCGCAAGGCTGGCCAGAAAGGTCAGTTCCGCAGGATGCTCGCCCAACGGAAGTACAAGGCTGAACCACGCACCCCCTTTTCCGGACGACCAGAAACGGTCAAAACGCCCCCTCCCCCGGGTCTGCGTTTCCGCGACAACCACGGACCATGGATCCATGGTCATCGCTTTCGTGTTGGTGGAAGGCAGCCTGTCAAAGAAGCAGAAAGCGAATCTCATAGTTCCGGACGGATGAGCTCCTGGCGTCCTGCAGAGACCCATGCGTTATTTTTGGACAGCCTGGAATAGCGGTTCTTTTTTTTCAGATAATGGGATGCAGCAGTGGTGACGACCAGGATGCGCTCCTCCCGGGGGAGTTCCTTCTTTTTAGGCAGGCGCTTTCCGTTCTTCTTCAGGTCGCCAAGGATATTGAAGTTCTCGATGAAAGAGGTGGAGACATTGCCCTTCCAGAACTGCTTGTGGTGCATGACCGCTGTATGGAAAGGGACGGTCGTCTGGACGCCTTCGATGATGAACTCGTCCAATGCCCGGCGCATCCGCTGGATGGCCTCGTGCCGTGTTTTGCCGCCGCACATCAGCTTGGCGATGAGCGAATCATAATGGGGGCTGATGAAATGGCCGGTATGGCACGAACTGCATATCCGGATGCCCGGCCCGCCCGGCGGCAGGTAATTGGTGATCCTCCCTACTTCAGGCTGGAAATCGTTTAAGGGAGATTCAGCGTTGATGCGGCACTCGATGGACCATCCGGTAATCTTGATGTCATCCTGGGAGAAAGCCAGTTTGGCCCCTGCCGCGAGCTTGATCTGTTCCTTCACCAAGTCCACGCCAGTGACCATTTCAGTGACACCGTGCTCCACCTGAATCCGGGCATTGACCTCCATGAAATAGAAGTTCTTGTTCCTGTCGAGCAGAAATTCCACCGTGCCTGCACCCTCGTAATCGGTTGATTTTATGATGGCAACCGCTGCCCGTCCCATGCGGTCGCGCAGTTTCCGGTCCATGGCCGGGCTTGGCGCCTCCTCAATCAGTTTCTGGTGACGTCGCTGGATGCTGCAGTCCCGCTCTCCTAAGTGGATGACGTTGCCGTACCGGTCCGCAAGGATCTGGAATTCGATATGCCGCGGATCTTCCATATATTTTTCCATGTAAAGGCTTCGGTCGCCGAAAGACGCTTCTGCCTCGTTCTGGGCCGAGGAGTATTCCTTGCGGAGCTGCTTCTCGTCGCGGATGACCCGCATGCCTTTTCCGCCGCCGCCCATCGTGGCCTTGAGGATGACCGGATAGCCGATCTTTCCGGCGATGACTGCGGCACTCTCCTCATCCTTCAGCACCGTCTTCGTTCCGCTCACCACCGGGATACCGAGCCGTTTGGCCAGCTCCCGGGCCTTCACCTTATCACCCATGAGCGAAAGCGCTTTCATGGAAGGGCCGATGAATTTGATGCGGTGTTTCAGGCATAATTCCGCAAAAGCAGAATTTTCCGAGAGGAACCCGTAGCCTGGATGGATGGCGTCTGCGCCGGTTTTCCGGGCGATGGCAATGATCCTCTTGATATCAAGATAGCCGTTGGGGCCGAGGTTGTAAGCCTTGTCCGAGAACTTGACAGCCAGCGAATCCTTGTCATCCTTCGTATACACCATGACGGTCTCGATGGCCAGCTCACGGCAGGCCCGGATCACCCGAAGCGCAATCTCCCCGCGGTTCGCGATCAGGATGCGCTTGAAGAGTTTTTCTTTGCTGACGACCGTATAGTCCCTCTCCCGGCCGATGTTGGTTCCCAAACCGCGCGTCAGCATGTCAAGGAAGGACCGGGAAGAGGTGTCTGCCACCATGGTACGTAGCTTCTCGGGGTCGATGTTGGGTACTTTTGTGGCCACGTTCTTCATGATCGTGTCCGTGAAGCCCTCCAGATCCGGATTGTGAAGAAGGTTCTGGTCTTTCTCCAGTGTGATGAGCTGGGACCTGACCAGCGCTTCGACATGGTCGTACAGATAGGGAACATGCTGCTGCGTGCGCTTCAGGAGGCGTGCCGCGAAGCGATAGGCTTTCTCGAGGGGCGTAAGAAAGCCTTCCAGTATCCTATCGGTGATTTTTGAGCCTGGCATATGGAAAAAAAGAGGGTTTCAAGATATTTAAGTGTATTGCTTAACAGGAAAAGGACATAGGCCTTTTTAAAGGTTTCTATTTTTCTTATTGATTAGTAGTTACATAGGCCTTTGGGACCGCCTGCCAAACGAAGCATTTTTAAAGCGATTTAGCTTCAAAAGAGCCGTCTGGGGGCTTACAGGATGAACCAGGAAATCGAAGCGCTGAAGAACCAAAAAGGCGGGATTGAGAAGGCTGACATAGGCAAAATCATACCCTATCGGGCTCCCTTTTTGCTGGTGGACAAGGTGGTACGATTGGACGACAAGAGCATCGTGGCCACCAAGACGTTTGCCAGGGACGAGGCCATTATCCAGGGCCATTTTAGCGATTTTGCCATCGTGCCCGGAGCCCTGATCATCGAGGCGCTGGGACAGGCAGCGACGCTCCTGATCCGAAGCCAGCTCAAGGACCATCAAAATAAGGATATCCTGGCGTATGAGATTCGCGATGTGAAATTTCGCCTTCCGGTATTTCCAGAGGAAGAGATGAGGCTGGAAGTGGAGCTTTCCGGCATGGATGAACGCAGAGCCAAAGTGTATGGCCGTGTCCTAAAGGATGAGAAGACCGTCACCGAAGGGGTAATGACAGTCGCTATTGTAGATAAAAAAGAGTTTAGGGGAAAATATTCCAGATAAGAATAACCGCAGGTAAACAATATGTTCGTCAAAGGCGTTGGCATGACCAAGTTTGGGACAGAGAATAGGAGTTCGCAGGAGATGATCTACGAGGCCGCCTTTGAGGCGCTGCAGGGTGCGGACATGACACCGGATGACATGGATGCCATTGTGCTCTCAACAACAGACAGCCAGATCAACGGAGAACGCCAGCGGTTGATGGGGCCGGTCGTCAACAGCCTGCTCAACACCAAAAAACCTGTCATTCGGATTCCGGCTGTATGCGGCGGTGGAGGAGCAGCATTATGGTCCGCGCTAAAACTGAAGCATGACAACGTCCTTGTCATCGGAAACGAAAAATTGGCTTCCAACAACTCCATGCAGGTCACGGACGACATCCTGATGGCTGCCGAGCGCATCTACGAGCAGGCCGAGGGGATGATATTTCCCGCACAGAACGCGTTGGTGGCGCAGCAGCACATGCTGAAGTACGGCACCACCGAAGATGATTTTGCGCAGGTGGCGCTGAAGAACCATGAGAATGCTTTTTTGAATCCCAAGGCCGCCTTTTATAAGAAG
>Ga0209541_10012860_pt1 | contig 12897 bp, 12 predicted proteins | sample RifCSPlowO2_01_FD_184027 | JGI IMG/M metagenome (GOLD analysis project Ga0209541, IMG submission 184027) | Groundwater microbial communities from Rifle, Colorado - Rifle CSP2_plank lowO2_0.1 (SPAdes) (version 2) | ecosystem: Environmental > Aquatic > Deep subsurface > Groundwater | place...
AATCTGCTCCAGATACTACACTGTTCTATAATTTTGTCAAGCCTGCGGCCTAGTTCGCTGTGGTGGTAGCAGGCGCAACGGGTGTTCCCGCGGGGACACCTGGTTGCACTCCTGCGTCTATGAGTCCGGGTTCGAAGGGGTTGATGGGTTTGAAGGGGTTAACCCGGCCCTTGGGTTGGTCTTGGAGAGCGACCGAGAAATCTATCAAGCTCGTAAAGGCCTCACTTGAGAGCACTGAGCCGTCGAGAGAAACACTCTCCAGATTTTTCAAAACACGCAAGAACTCCTGATTGTCCGCCGTACCTGCGGTAAAGTCCTCTGTCACGATGCCACCAGGCACCGTGCTACTTGGATTGGCCGCGCTATCTTTAATCAAGAACTGGTAGCCAGCAATGGCTAAAAACACCACCACCAACCCCGCAACTATTTTACCTATAATACCCATTATTTTGTTGTCATATTATCTATCTTGTAGCCAATATGTGCGTAAACCAACCGTGAAATCGTACACATCTGTATCCTTGGCGCTGAAAGTCATATCCGTTATATCCACAATGCGCAGTGATTTGCCAAGGTCGGCCAAAAACAGCTTAAGCGCTTGGTAACTACCTGAAACCGCGAAACGGAAATCTAGGTGCTCCGGGCCGTCCCCTTTGATTATGCCGCCCGCATTTTTTACATTATCAACGGTCTGTTGTATCTCTATATCTTTAAGGACCATGCCGTAAGCACTGGCCATGTTGTTGATGTCGATGACAAGGCGCACGTTATCGACATGGCTGGGCAACATTTTCGAAAGGCGATTGAGGTCGTCCGGGCGAAAAGCATTGTATCGCTCTTGGAGAGTCTCGCGCACTACTTGAATCTTCTGTGCGCTATCAAGGGCGGCGTCAAGCTCGGTACGCTCGGCAATGAGTGGATTGGTGGCGGCAAGATTTGAACGGGTAGGGCCAGCGAAAATCACTATGGCTCCGATTATAGCGATAAGTGGCACGAGTATGCGCATCATAGGCCTTGGAGTTTACTCTCAGTCTTGGGCGCGAAAAGAACAAAGGCCGGGTCAAGAGCAAACGACACATCAAAAGTTACTCTACCACTTGCTTCGACACCCAGATTAGAAAAAATTGGATTAACAATCCTATCGTCCTTGCTGTAGGCAAGAGCCTGAAGTGCCACCGCAGGGAAGTTAAGCGCCTCTCCGGTTATCTTAACCGCTGCAGCACTTTGGTTACTGGAGTAGTTGAAAGTGTTATATCGCACACTCTTTAGTGTCAACTGGTCAAGCGTATCAAATAGAGGTGAAAGAGTGCTGTGCCCCGCCAAAAGCTGGTTTGCGGCTTGTAGTCTCCGATCAAGATTTTCAAAGACTTTCAAAAGTGAGGGGTCAAATTTTTGTTTGGCAAGTTCAAGTGAAGCATTTTGATCGGCCACCTCTTTCTGCAAAAGCGAGCGATAACCATAAGCAGCTAGCCAACCAAAAAGTGAAACAACAAGTATGGTTATGCCCAGGAACGGCAAGAAACCCATGCCCTCAGTGTGAGAAGCGGCAGGTTTGTTACCGAGCGACTGTTTGGGTATAAAAGATGTGCGTATGCCTTGATCCATAACCTAGTATATATTGTATCAAACCTCCTCGAGTTCGTGAATAGCAAGACCTAGGGCCACGGCGAATTCGGGTCCGGCATTGGCCAAGATTGGTGCCATAAAAGCTGGGGTATCTACCTTGGCAAAAGGATTGCCCAAAATCACCTCGCTTTGAAAGTGTCTCTGGGCAGTTTCAACAAAACCCTTGGTCAACACCCCACCACCAGTACACACAACCTTGTTGATTAGGCGGGCGTGCTTTTTTTGATATTCTTCGACAACCGAGTTGGCTTCGTAAAAAATCTGCTCAAGGATTGATACCGAGCTTGCAAGGGTAACGTCGTCCTTGCCTGCCTGCGCAGGCAGGCGTTTAACTTTTTCCGCATCTGCAAATGGCAAAGCGCCGCCAGTAGCAATTGCCAAGGTTATATCTTGCGCTCCACGATTGATGACATGCGAGACACGCACAATTCCATAGTCGACAATTGTAAGTTTAGTGGTAGAGGCGCCCACATCAAGCAGGGCCATGGCCGAAATATCGCGCGCGAGCACTGAGCGCATAGCACTAAAGGTCTCAATCTCAAATGTGCGCGATTCCAAATTCATACCGGCACTGATATCCTGCCAATGCTTGACCGCGGTTTTATGAATTGCAACCAATAAAACTTCAGTTTTATTGGTTGTGGTGAGCGGCTTGGAACCACCGGTTTCTTCATCGGAAGGAGATTGTAAATCGTGTTTGGGGATAACCCACCAGTCAAGGTTAACTTCTGTAATTGGCACGGGTATGTGTTTGCGAGCTTCGAGTGGCACCATGCGATTGATTTGCTCTTCTTTGTAAGCAGGCAGTTCTATCACCGATAGTAGCGAGGAGCGCAAAGGGAGAGAAAAAGCCGCCACTCGCGCCGTGACAGATGCCTCTCGAAACAAGTCCCTGAGCGCCTCAACCGTCTTCTCTGTGGATAGGTTAACTGCTTGACCGACCGCAAGCCCTGCGTATGGACCAAGGGCAAGCTCACCATATGTCTCAAGCACAGCTCGGCTGTTTTTCTTTTTTAGCTGGACTAGCTTGATAGAAGATGAACCAATATCAATACCTAAAACACTTTCAGTACGCTTGAAAAGACCGCCTAAAGCGTTTTTGAAAGAAAACATACTATAATCATAACATGTTCGGCGGCACACTAGCCAAGTTACTAGACCTACTTTTCCCCCGTTCGTGTATAGGTTGCGGGGCAAAGCACGAGCTCTTGTGCGAGACCTGCTTGGCTGTCCTGCCAATTGCCGATAATGATAAAGAAAACTGCCGGGCTCGCTTCGCCTACGGCGACAAGACAGTGCGCCAAGCCATCTGGCAACTGAAATACAAACACAAACGTGGTTTCGGTGAGATTTTGGGCACAGCCTTGGGTGAGCTCCTGCTTGAAGATTTGAGTGACCTTGCCGAGCTTGAGAACTTCCGTAATCCCACACTCATCCCCGTACCAATGTCGATCAAACGCCTGCGCGAGCGTGGCTACAACCAGGCCGAGCTAATTGCAAGTGCCGTGGCAAAAGTCACTTCCCTCCCCCTCATACCAAAAGCGGTAATCAAAATCAAAGATACACCCTCCCAAGTGAGCCAGCACAACCGCACTAAACGTCTCAAAAATTTGGAGGAAGCATTCTCCATCCTTGACCCCGCGCTCATTAAAAACCGCAACATCATAATAATAGACGACGTCTACACAACAGGCGCCACAATGGCCGAACTCACCCGCACTCTTAAAAAATCCGGAGCCAAGAGAGTCCTTGCCTACACCGTAGCGCACTAAAATAGCGTGTCCCACTATATCTACGATCGTGGTAATATAGGGACATGGGGAAATTAATGGGTGCGATTGGGGAACACAAACGTAAACAGAAACTTGGTCGTTTGGAGCGTGAAGTATTGTTGAAGATTGAGACCACAGGTATATTGTTACCATTTGATTTGTATACTGGTGGTTACGGTACGAAAGAGAACCCGAAGCGCCTTCGTAAATTGCGTTTTGCTTACAAGGAGCGACTAGGGCGCATGGTGCGCAAGGGCCTGCTCAAAACGGTGCGAAAAGCCGGTGGGAAACTTGGGTACGACTTATCGGCTAAAGGAGAAGAACTGGCGGAGAGCATTAGTATAGGAGAATTGAAAATTGAGAAACCGTGGCGATGGGATGGCAAGTGGCATTTAGTAAGTTTCGACATACCAGAAAAACGCAGGGACGCCCGAGACGAGCTCCGCTCTACTTTACAGACAATCGGTCTGGCGAACATCCAAAAAAGTTTGTGGGTCTATCCATATGATTGTAGGGAGGTAATCGAACTCATAAGACGCAAACACCGTATCACCAGAGAAGTGCGCTACTTCGTAGTAGACGAAATGGAATTTGACCATGACTTGCGCGAGCAATTCGAGCTCCCAACCTAGCGTCCCAGGCGTCCCCTTATATCCACGATCGTTTATATATAGGGACACGGGGGTTATTGGAGATTGTCACACACCGAAGGACTGGTGCGTGGTAGAATTGGGTTATGCCTGAAGGACCGCAACACTCCTCCCCTGCTCTTGAGAGCGAGGCGCAAATAAGCCCCATCGAGCGCCAGCGAGAGCGTTGGCAGAAGTTGCGTGAAGGGTTGGCAGATGCGAACGACCTCTCTTATCCTGAACGGATATATTTGGCAGAAAATGTGTTGGGCAATTCTATACCGGATGGTCTGGGTATTATAGAGGCTATCGGTCTTGGCCGGGCTGACGTCCTTTCCATTCTCTCGAGATCGCGCGTGCATATTACCAAACCCGACCTGTACATGAACATGCGACCTTATCTTGCGGGCCAATCAGATGAAAGAACAAAGCGGGACGTAGGCTTAATAACGAAAGCGGCCAAGCGAGCGGAAAGCAATTACGGCTCACCCGGTGAAGACTGGCAGAGAGCGTTTAGCCCAAAGTTCCAAAAGCTTTGGGCAGACATTGACGAGTACTATGCGCAATTTTTGCCGGCACGGGCTCGGGAGAAACCGAGGAAGCAAAATAAGGTGGGGATAAGCAAAGAAGCGCTTAGGCCGCCTAAGGTTGACGGGGTGTGGGTGGGCGAGCAGTTGGTGTTTAAAATCGATCGAGCTCAAAACGGCGGGCGCAAGATGCTAGACCTTGTGGCCAATATGGAGCAGAAGCTCGCGAGCAAAGCGCTCAAGCGCGAGCTCGAGGCGGGTCACCCCGGCTGGGAGCTCGTACAAGACGAAAAGACCCAACTGTGGGATTGGGTGAAGAAGGAAACAAAACGCGGCTCCCCCACCCCCAAACTAGAACAAAAAGGCGACTTCGATTTTGATTTAAGTAAATTTGAGAAGAAAGAGTGGGGCAAACAGTACCCTATCAAAAGAGTCTTTCGAAGTGGGGGCAGGAATTTTATAACAACCGAAATAGAGAGAGGATCCCCACAAACTGGGCTGAAAAAAATTGTCACTCTTCTTGAGATGGGCAAACCCAAAGTCCTAAACGAACTAGATAGTAGTACAGCAGACTCTCTCATTATTGCCGACAAGGGTCCGGCTTGGGTGCGCGCTGAAGGGGCTAAAAAAGTTATCCGATATCCTGACGGAACAGAAGCGAGACACAAGGATATTAAATGTCTAACAAACATCGGAGGGAAATTAGCTTATGGTGCCAAGTTCTATAACGACGATGTTTGGTACATAGATCAATACCCGATGGGCGCCCAGCTGGGCCTCCCACCGATAAGGGTCGGGGGCGAGCTTGAGCGCATCATCCCCATCCAAGGCTCGGATGAGTTCAACTGGATTTCGAGATACCCTGATGGCTCTAGGAACTACGTAACTTCCAATGATGCGTACCCACTACATGACGGCCGTGATTTTGGAGAGATAATAAAAGTCGGTAATGAAAAATTCAGTACGTTCAAGGGCCCAGATGGCAAATGGTTTGTTGTCGGCGAGAAAGCAATTGTTGATGGCCCATTCGACGAGATAAAGCACTTAACAAAAGTGGGTGATGGCTACGCCTACGCGGCGAAAGAAGGGAGTGTCTGGCGAGTTCATAATGTCAAAAACGGAGTAGATGAAGTGACCCCTGACATGAGTGAGCCCGCTGTCATCACCAACGTAAATGGCAAACTTTGCTACTGGGTAAAAATGAAACATGGACAAAGTATCCTTGTCTACGACAGAAAAGTAAGCGGTTCATTCCATGGTTTGCTCGATGAAGAGATTATTGACCTGCAGGCGGATGAGAAGGGGGTGGTGCTTTTGGTGGAGGAGAAAGACAAATATGTTTTCTATACTTACGATTTCGAAACCCAAAACAAGGGGAAGTTCGGCAAGGCGGAAATATCTCCCGAAGAGCTCAAACGTATTGGCGACAAAATCAGACCATTTCTCCTTAAAGACGTCCTCAACTGGAACGGAATGGCGCACAAAATTGATTCGGCAAATATTGAGCCGAGACTAGTCTTGCCTGGGGGCACAGACTATGAGCGTCTAGCGACAAACGAAAGGGCAACAAAGTGTGGCGAATATACTCTCAATCCCGAAACCCAAGACATAAACTGGGAAACTATACCAGAATCTAAGATAAAGGTCATTGAACTTGATGCCACTTGGTCCAACATACGCAAGCCCGAAGTGGTGAAGCACCTTGTCGCCACCTATGGGGCCACCCACTACCTGCCGGGTATCGAATACATGCAATATTTATCGGAACATCAAACGAAGATCCCGGCTAAACTTCTGGATGGCAACTGGCACCACTTCTTTGGCTCGATTGTTTGTTCCGAGGACCAAAACTGGAAGGTTCCTTCAGTTGCGCTGTCCCGTGGTAAGTGGACATGCAGTGGCGATTACCTCTGGAATTCCATGCTCGGCCAGCGCCACGTAGTGCTCATTGAAAAGCCGGTCAGTAGCGAGACGACAGGCGAGTCAGAGGTGGACCAGGGTGGGAATCCACTTATAACGGAGGCGGACTGGCAAAAGTTTAAATTACTGAATGCTGTTTCTTCGGCTGACAAAGAGTTGGTTGCCAAATATACAGAAGCCTATATGGGGCCACCAACTGAAGAGGAGCGGAAAAAGGAGTTGGGAGAATCAGAGAGTTTTAAAGATTTTGTAAATGAGGGGTTGAAGGCGGGTAAGAAGTACTGGCTTGAAACTATCGCGGGCAAGCGGGAGGGCAAGCGGGAGGCGCGGATGTTGGCAGAGTACCTGTTCCCAGAGATTAAGCGCGAGCGGGAGCGACAGAGGCAAATGGGGGGATGGTTTGGAGGGTCTGGAGGAGGGAGGGAGAGACCGGCGCCACGAGCGCAAGATTATTTGTCGGCGGAGGGTGGCAAGCGCTTCCGCGGGGGTGACCCGATGAAAAAGGGCGTAGAGGTAATGCGCACGCGCGAGCTTGTGGGCGAACCTATTGTGAGCGAACTCTTGGCCGGATACAACAAGGAGACGGGTGTGTTTGAGACGGCACAAATACCGATTGCGCCCGAGCTTGACGAGCCGGTGCGCGAACACACGTTTACTTTGCCCACGGTGTCGGGGATGCGTGAAGTGAACTTGCCATACTTACTCGGCGGGCAGGTGATACCCGAGCGGGTGAGAGGCATCAAAGCGGATGGCAGTGAGGTGGCACTCTCGATGGATCTATTACCAACGGGTGGGGCGCGGGTCACTCTCGAGGCAGGTGTGATGAGCCTCGCCTACTCCGTGCGTAAGTCGCAACTACCAAGCGTGCCCGAGCACTTGAGCGAGCGCGAATATGAAAGGTTTAGCAAAGATGTGGAGCGGCGTTATCGCAAGCAGTTTAACGAGAAAGTGGCTCCCTTGCCCTCTGAACTTGCTCTGTTCGTGAAATCAATCCAAAAGTTAGGACCACAAGAAAAGTTGGTAGCCATAGAGAACGAAGTGCGTCGCATCGGCTATTATGATTTCGGGAACACAGAGGAAGTTGAGTCACGCAAAGATGGTTTGAGCCTGGAGGAGTTGTTTGGCTTTATGCAAGAGCGAATGGAAGAAATACGGGCGAGCAAGCCCGAACTATCGGCGGAGCTCAAGAATAAACTCTATGCCGGAGTGTGCAATGATTTTGGCAAGTTAGTTTTCGCCATGATGCGTGAGGCGGGCATTGAGAGCGGAGTGATTAGCGCCTTTTTACCCACAGGGACAAGCGTGACCACAGACAGAGCTCACTTGCTTGGCTTTGCCCTCTGGCCCGCAGAAGGTGGCAAGTTCAAAATCGTACCGGTGGATGGTACGCCGGGTGGAGTGACTGAAAGCGAACAGAAGTTGTTGGCAAACATCCAGAGACCAGCTCTGGCTGAACAGATTAAAGTTTATAAAGAGAAAACAGAAACGCTCTTGCGTGAGGCCAGCGAACGCTTTAAAGAAATCGAAAAATTCATCGCGAGCAATGATGTGGAAAAAATCCGCGGTTTATCAAATGGCGAACTTGAGAAAATAGTCAACACCATCCTCCGCTACGGGGTTAAAGAATCACACCTTGCCACTCTCCGCACCATATTAGACGCCTCGCAATATTCGCCCTTGAACCTGCGCAACCTAGACTTGAGCGACCCTACCAAGGCCACAGAATTCGCTAGTTTTGTGGCAGATGAAATTAGGCGTGGGCGCGAACACACGCCCGAACCTGGCAAGGGAGCGGGCTCTGTGCTCTTCTCCCTTATCGAGCAATTTATTAAGCGCAATGGGCCGGGCTCGACCAAACAGCTTGAGCGAGTTTTCGACCTTATTAGCCCCAGTTTGGATGAGATTGAGTCACGTGCCTTCATTGCCACGCTTAAGTACCTTGAGGCTAGACGTGTCTCCTAAATCAAATGGTGCTATACTTGGCTAAATTAATTTAACATATGAAAAATCCGAAGAACAAACGCAAGGCCAATGCTTTTACCCTAATTGAGTTACTAGTTGTTATTGCCATTATCGCCATACTGGCCGGGGTCACCTTCTCTATAGTTAACACAGCTCGAGCAAGCGCTCGCGATATTGTGCGCATACGCAACGTTAAGAACACCCGCCTCGCCCTCGACTTATACGCCGAAGACCACAACAACACTTATCCGCAGACGCTTGATCAACTCGTGCCTGCCTACATGACAGTTGTGCCAAACGACCCGGGGAGCAAGGCACCCATATATTACTCAAGTGACGCTACTCACTACCACATTGGGGCAACGGTAGAGAAACCGGCCAACGCCCCTGGTGATGACAGCAACTGCGATTCGAACAACTCAATCTCTTGTTTCGGCAAAGTATTGCCTTACGGCGCCCCGTTCAACGGCGGAATAGCCGGAGTTTACGACCTAACCTCCGAAACACCAGTGGAGGTAACCGCACCGGTTTGCAACCAGCAAACAAGCGTGTGTGGCGAGTCAATCCAAGCCGCCATCAACGCAGCCACGGCCGGCAATACCATCAACGTCAAAGCAAGCTATTCGGTGGCCAACGACTCCTTCCCCATCACTATTAGCAAGGCCTTGACTCTACAGGGGGTCAAGGTGGGGGTGGACCCACGACCTTCCACAGGCGGACGCTCTGGGGCTGAGTCTGTGATAGACGGAGGTAACACTACAAGCAATATCATCAAAATTGCCGCCTCTAACGTAACCGTAAATGGCTTCACCATCCGTAACGGCAGAGCCGATATGATACGCCAAGACAACAGCTACTCAAACAATATCGTTGAGTACAACATAGTCTATGATGGCAACGGCGATGAGGGCGTGCAGCTTGTAAATTGCACGGACTGCTTTATGCGCTACAACTACGTTTATGACATCGGCGTGGGTGGGGACGGACTTAATTTCGCCAGCGCCAGCCGTGGCACTATAACCCAAAATGAGGTCACGAACGTCATCGCTGCTGCTGGAGCCATCTACACCTACGCAAGCAACAATATGGCCATCAGCAACAACCTTGTTTATAATATAGATAAATATAGTGGCAGTGGTGGCTATGGCATCAAAATGGGAGACGGAGGCACAGGTCAAGGCGTGACCGTCGGCACCCTCTCTGGCAACACAATTTATGACATTGAATCAGATGCGATTAAATTGATGTATTGTTCAGGCTGTACCATAAGTGGAAACACAATCTACAATAGCCAAAGCACAAACGGTGCTTTGCACCTTGCTCTTGGCTTAAGCAACATAACAGTGACTGGCAATACAATAAGGAACAACACCACAAACGGCATATTGGTGCCATTGGGTCAGGACCCATCTACCTTTAGCATCACAGGCAATGACATCTATGGGAATGGCGGAAACGGCATCCGGAATGACAACGCAGCGCTCCTACCGGCTACCGGTAATTGGTGGGGTGATAACTCCGGGCCACTTGATAGCAACGGAGCAGATGGCAGCACTCCTGCTACCAACGGGGGCTCTGGTAACGTGGCATACGGCAAAATCAACTACAGCAGTTGGACAACCCACTAATCCTTGATTACCAAATTCTCAAAGAGTTTTGGGTTTGCCCTCACCGGTATTAAGATTGCCTGGCGTGAGGAGCTTAACTTTAAGATTGAGCTTGCTTGCGGCCTGCTGGCCTTACTTGCCGGTCTATTGCTCCATATATCTTTAACCGAATTCGCCATCATTGCCCTCACCATCGGCTTCGTGCTTGCCATCGAAGGGTTAAACACCGCGCTTGAGGAGCTGTGCGACAAATTCCAACCCACTCACGACCCGCACATCGCCAAGATTAAAGACCTAGCTGCCGCGGCCGTGCTCATATCATCAATAGGGGCAATCCTCGTTGCTTTGTTTATTTTTGGCCCACACATTGTGACACTCGACCACGCGCTTGAGACGTGGCTTGAAGGTGCGCGCTCGGTAAACCTCACCCACATTTTTAGGTGGATTACCATCTTGGGCAATGGCTATTTTGTGCTCGTCTCCGCAACCGTCATCGGCCTCGTGATTTTGTTGAAAAAGAAAATAAGAGTCTTCGCCGGTTTCGCAGTTATGCTCTTTGGCGCCGCGGCCAGCGTGGAGATAATGAAGCTGCTCGTCTCTCGAGAAAGGCCGAGTTTGCTGCATCTGTTGCCTAGCGAATCGCTTTACTCCTTCCCCTCCGGTCACGCCGCCGGAGTACTTGCCCTCTACTCCTTCATCGTCTGGCTAGCCTGCCAATATCTACCCAAAGGCCCCACGCGCAAATTCGTAGCCCTCCTTGCCCTCATCATCATCCTCGCCGTCGGCGCAAGTCGCATCTACTTAGGAGTACATTTCCTCTCTGATGTACTGGGAGGCTATATAGTTGCCCTCCTCTGGCTGTTAGTTGGTACAAGAATCGCTGAGCGCAAACCTTAAGAACCTGCGAAGCTAATTTCCAACAAGAGTCCCTACGGCACTACCTATCACGCCCCAAACGATAAAGATGGCTATCATCACGAGGAGACCAAATCTCCACCAAATGCCGACTTTGGGCGTGTTGATTGGGAAGTACTGTCGTACTCTTTCGTAATTTATCTCGATGTCTTCGGAACGATTATCGGTGACTATGTACCAATGTATCCTACCGGCTATTGGGAAAATCCAAAATATATCGAAATAGCGCCAGACAGCTACAAGGGTTCTCTTCTCGTCTATTGGCCACGTCCTCGTCTTTTTGCCCCATCCAAAGAATATCATTTTGTGTGTATTTAACTGATTAGCTCAAAGGGGCCAAACATCTGCGGGGGACCCCACTCCTCTTGGATAAAGTAATACCTGTCACAATCTATTACCTTAATCTCGTACCAACCTCCGGTTACCTTGTTCCAGGAAGCAGGATGGTTAGATTTGTATTCTATTATATTTGCCTTTTTGTCTCCACAATAAAAGTCGCTCCCAAAGTTTGATAATGGGAAGCTAGTATTCTGTGTATTATATTTCAACATCACGGGCTCTCCTGCCGGACTTGATAGTATAATATCAGTGGCACCGTCTTCGTAATCTATCGGCTTTGATTTCCAACTCTCTTGCACGTCTAGGATCGTATACCGCGCTGGCAATGTTTTATCTTCGTAATCAACCCATCCCGTCTGGTCTCTGTAGAAATGGACACCACCAATTACAATCACGACCAACATCACCAGTAAAACCAACTTCTTACACATAGACCCCGCTCCAACTCTTTTCTTAACTTCTTCCATATGCAGATACTAACACAAATGCATTATCTCTCCCATTTGTGAGATAATCATGAAGGCAAGGTCTCGTCACAGACAACTTGCAGAAAGGAGAACGCAAGGTGACACACAAGGAACTCACGGCGGAGGGCTTCCGCATTGAATGGGGCAAGCTAAGCTGGCTAGTAGCGATACACCTAATCTCGCTTGCCACTATGGTGGCGACTACCCAGCAAGTGTTTGCCACCCCTGCTATCATCATCGCACTGGTGTGGTGGTGGCTCTCAAACACCGCAATCGGGGCAGGGTACCACCGCTACTTTTCTCATCCAACTCATGAGGCGCGGTGGCCGGTCCAGGTTTTCTATCTGCTCTTCGGGGCAGGCAGTTTTCAAGGCACGGCCATCCGCTGGGCTAGGCAGCATCGAGCTCATCACGCCTTTTCCGACAGTCCACGCGACCCCTACAGTGTTGTGCGGGGCTTTTGGTGGGCACACATGTGGTGGATAGCTTACCGCACGCCCTACGCCGCACAGTGGAACCAGCCTCGGGACCTGACCCGCTCACGACTGGTGATGTGGCAAGAGCGCTTCTACATCATAGTCGCGGTGTTCGGTGGGCTGATACTGCCAACGCTCGTGGGCTGGTACTTCGGTTGCCCTTGGCAAACACTTTGCCTAGCGGGCTTCCTCCGGATTACAGCACAGCTCCATCAGGTTGGCTGTGTAAACTCCATCGCGCACTGGTTCGGCAAGCAACCAAGTCTCCTCTCTTCCGCGCGCAACGGCTCTTGGTGGCTAGCGATACTAGGCTTCGGGGAGAACGCGGGACACGGTGACCACCACCTACGCCAGAACAACTACCGGATTGACCCGCGCTGGTTTGGGTTCGACCCGGGCAAGTGGTTCATCGATTCAATGTGCATACTGAGACTTGCCCATGTCAGGTAGGCCAGCCTCCCTCCCCCGCACGGCCCGTGGCGCGACATCGCGCCCGGGCTTCTCTTTTTAAATCGATAGAAAAAGTTCTATATTTATGATAACCTCTTCATATTGGAGGCGTGTCAGAGTGGTCTAATGTACCTCCTTGCTAAGGAGGCAGGGCGCAAGCCCTCGGAGGTTCGAATCCTCCCGCCTCCGCAAAATGAAACTTCCGCA
>Ga0209541_10012861_pt1 | contig 12895 bp, 18 predicted proteins | sample RifCSPlowO2_01_FD_184027 | JGI IMG/M metagenome (GOLD analysis project Ga0209541, IMG submission 184027) | Groundwater microbial communities from Rifle, Colorado - Rifle CSP2_plank lowO2_0.1 (SPAdes) (version 2) | ecosystem: Environmental > Aquatic > Deep subsurface > Groundwater | place...
AAATATAAAGAAATAAGTACCTCCAAATGAAGTTAAATCCCTGAAAAAATCATTTTTATATTTCTCTAGCATAAGTTTTAATAAAATTTGGTGTTTTTATAACTTTCTAGATTCATTTTTATAATTCCTCTAATATTTCATGTAATTCTATTATATTATCTTCTGAAGTAAAATGCCCTTTATCTTTTATCTTTATTATTTTAGCATTTAATTTATCTCTGAATAATTTAGAATTTTCTTCAAAATCAACATATTTATCATTAGTTGAAAAAATTGCAGAAATATTTTTAGTTTTATTTTTTATTTTTGAAAAATCAATATTATCTTCTAACCAGGGTTTTACCATTTCTTCAACTTCTTCATCTTCTAAATTCTGTAATCTGAACCATCCAGCAACAAAAATTAATCCACCAATTTCAATATTATCTTGCAAAGTTTGTAAATATCTCATTATTGTCTGACAACCAATGCTGTGACCAATAAAATATGTATTCTTATCTAAATTTTTTACTTTTTTTCTTAAGATTCCAACCCATTTATCTATTTCAGGATTATCTGGCATTTTTGGAATAATAATATTAATTCCTTTGTTTTCTAATTGCTTCTTTAACCATGGATACCAGTCTGAATCAGGATTTCCATCCCATCTATGAACAAGATAAATTTGCATAAAATATAAAAATTCTAATTATAATATAAACTTTGTGATAACTGTACTGAAATTATTAAATAAAATAAAGTGGGACAAAAACTCTAAAGGTGAATACAAATTAGAATATTTTGACAGGATAAAAAATAGATTAATTCCAATAGAATTTGAAGAAATTAAAGAAATAAACAAATTTTCTATGATTCTAGAAGATAAAGAAATACCATTACACAGAATTAGGAAAGTTTACAAAGATAATTTGCTTATATGGAAAAGAGAAAAATAAAGATCTTTCATAATTCTGCAAATTTTACATAAAAAATGAAAATTATATCCACAAGTTATATAAATAATAAGTACTTAGAAATTTCTATGGAAACAGTAACAATGTCTAGAAAAGAATATGAATCACTTAGGAAAATGGCAAATATAAATATAGAATTCTTAAATGAACTTATCAATAGTTTTCAAGATATAAAAGAAGGTAGAGTTAGAAGAGTCAGATAAAATTATTTTATCAAATTCTTAATTTCTTCTTTAAAATTATCTAAGAATATTAGGCAGGCGTTGATAATTGACTGTTGGTCTTTTTTTTCGCTTAAATTCACTAAATAAACTGCCTGAATGTCTTCGTAAATTAGATAATATATTCTATACTTTCCTCTTTTTTTCTCTCTAAACCACCTAAATCTTATTTGGTCTCCAACATAAGGATTTGTTTCAAGCTGAGCTTCTATATTCTCCAGCCAATCTTTAAAATCTTTTTGCATTTTGTCTAACTTTCTATCAAATGTAAATGAATGATATATTTTAAAAGCCATAAATAAATTCAATATTTAAAATTAAAAAGTGTTCTCTGAAATTTTTAGAAAACTTTTCTATAATTTTATAAATTTACTTGTTTTATTGAAATTTTTGTATATAACAAGAAATATAAATCAGTTTTATGATAGTTTTGTATGGCTAAGGAGGAAAATCAAAACAGGCAATTTGTTTATTATTGGTATAAAGAATTAGGGTGGAGTTCTAATCCATTTGAATATAGGTATTTATTCCCAATTTCCAACTATATTTCTGGTTATGTAAAAGAAAGAAAGAAAATTAATTATTTTATAATAGAAAAAGATCCAATTTGTTTAATAAGGGGAAATGATGGATTTGGAAAAACAACATTGATATTGTGGTTAAAACAGGAATTAATGCAATATAAAGACAGGGTTATGATTGATTATATAAACAAGCATATTGATTTTGTTGATTTTATAAAAATGTTAGTTAAACCGCTTCTTAAAGGAAAGGAAAAATTAGTTATTAATTCAAATTTCTTTCATATAGGAAAAGCCTCAAGCTTGATAAAAGATAAACATTTAAGAGTTATTTACGAATCATTGTATTTAAGAAAAAAAGACCTGGATTTTAATAGCTTAAAAGAATTTTTGAATTCCAGAATAAAAGACAAACACCTGATATTATTAGTAGATGATGTTGATGAGCTTTCTGAACAAAATGTAAAATTAATACAAATGCTTGTAAATAATGACTTAAATTTACAATTGGTTTTAACTTCAAAAAAAGATTTGGAAATATTATCAAAGAAAAATAATATTTTAAAGATAGAACTTGATGGATTAAATATTGAAGATTGTGAAGATATGGTAAAAAAGAGGATTGAAGCAGTAAATGGCAAAGAGTATGAACCTTTAACAAATGAGCAATTAAAAACTTTATATCAGAAATGCAACAAAAGCCCGTTATTATTCCTGAACTTATGCAAAGACAAGATAATCAGAATTACTGTGAATATGATTTCTGAAGGTAAAAAATTTGAGATAAGTGAGAAAACTGTTAGTGAAATTTCTACAAAGAAAAAAATCATTGACAATGTTGAGAAGGTTAATAATACCCAAGATAAGACTTATGAAATAAAAGTTTTAAATAATAATAGTAATAATAATTATGAAATAAAGGTTGTTAAACCTAGTGATGAAGTTATACCAATTAAATTAGAAAAAGAAAGAAAAGAAGCTGTGCCTATAGACAAAAGCGGTAAAAGCGACAACCAAGAAAAAGATATTAAAACTAATAAGGAAATAAAAAAAGGTAAAAAATAAATGCTGCCACAAACACATTTTTTAGTTGCGTTTTTCTTCGGATTACTTGGAATGAAATTTGGATATTTAAGTTTAAATCAAGCTTTGATTTCTGGATTTATTTCAATATTAATAGACTTTGATCATTTATTTACCTATAAATTCTTACATGGAAAGTTTAGTTTTAAGAAGGCATTTAATTCTACAGTAATTGAACACGAACATGACAATAGATCTTTGCATAGTTTTATTGCATTTTTAATATTGACTGCTTTGTTCATAATTTTAGGAGTTTATTTTTTAGAACTTGCTTTAATTTTAGCTATAGCATATTATATACATTATATCCTTGATCATTTACATATTAAAGTCAAGAAAAAATTTACTTTCAGAGAGTTTGGTTTTGTAATGAAACTTTATTATTTTGAATTGGTTTTGCAATTAATATTTTTAATTTTAACAGCTTTGATATTATTTTTGAATTGATTCACTTACAATTTCATCAGGAGTTTTCACATTTAATAAAGTAAAAATAGTTTTCATAATTTTATTTTCCTGAGAATTAAACATATTTATTAATTAATTCAGAAACCTTTTTAGGATCTGCTTTACCTTTGAATTTTTTCATAGCTTCACCCATTAAAGCACTGAATGAAGCACTTTTATTTGAATCAATTATTTTTTTAATTTCTAATTCCAATTCTTTTTCAGAAACTAATTTATATTTGTTCAAATCAACTTTTCCAAACCTAATTATATCTGATAAAATATCAATAACAGAATTTTTAGGAATTTTATTTTCATCTAATAATTGTAGAATATTATGAAAATCTGTTTCTAATAATTTTGAAGAATCCAGATTTAACCTTGATTTTATTTCCTTTGGTATTTCTATTAAAATTCTGGCTATTGTGTTTGCATCTATGTTTCTATATTGGCTTATGAAATGTTCAAAATCTATCTCTTTTTTTATTATCTCTCTTGCAAGTTCAGGCTGTAGATTATATATTTCTTCTAGATTTTCTATTTTGTTTGAAATTAACTCTGGAAGTTTTATTTTATTTAATCTTTCTTTTGTTATTAGTATTAAAGGAAGGTCTGTTTCTACATACATTCTTGCAGCACCAGGCATAGGTCTTAAAAATGAAGTTGTAATATCTTCTTCTGCTTTTCTAACTTCCTGAGGAAATGCCCCGGTGTATTGTTTAATAGCTCTTGCAATTACAGATAAAATTGCCTTTTTAGCTTTATTTTCTTCTGCTGCAACAATAACAAAGGCATCAGAATCTTTTATATTTAATTTAGATTTTATTTCATTAATTTCATTTTCATTAAAATTATATTTTGATAAATCTTCATCTGAATGAATAATTCCACCAACACCATTCATTTTTGCATAATAAGAAAGTTCTGTCCCAAATCTTTTATTTTCTGCAAATTTTATACCTAGAATTCCTTTTAATCCTGTTAGTTTAGTTCCAAAAACTTTCCCTCTACTTTCTAAAACATTTTTTATTAATTTACAACCTGTATTTGTAAACACATTTGTTAATTCCAAAAATTCTGAATTATAATTTTTAATATTTTTTAATTTGTTATGTATCTCTATAATTTTTAATTGCCTGTTTACTTCGTATTCTGCAATTTTAGGAATACTTCTTAAATCCTGAAAGCCTTTTATTTCTATTCTTGGATGGCCTTTTATACTTACATTGACATCCTGCCTTATTGTTCCTAATCCGCGTTTTATTCCATTGACAGACCTTAATATCATACCCAATTTTTCTGCTGTTTCTTTTGCATGTTCTGGATCCTTAATATCTGGACCAGTGGCAATTTCTATTAATGGTATTCCTAAACGATCTAATCTATAGACAATATAATCATTTTCTTCTTTTATCTTTCTAGCTGCATCTTCTTCCAAACATACTGTTTGGATACTTACTTTGCCTTTTGAAGTTTCTATATAACCATTAAAAGATATAATCATTGTTCTTTGAAAACCGCTTGTATTACTGTAATCTAATACCTGCTTTCTCATAACCTGTATTGCGTCTACAATTTTACAATTCAACAATTTTGAGACTATTAATGCAATTTCCAGTGCTTTTGGATTTATATTATGTATTGGTTCTTCATCTAATTCTACTAGGCAATTACTATCTTTTGAATATTCATATACAGCATAACGACTTTTACCCATTTCAAATTTTGCAACTAAATCTTTCTCTCCAAGTTCACTTGCTGTTGCTCTTAATTCTCTTTTTATTTTTGCATCTATTTTTTCTGTTAAAATGGAATTACATGAACAAAATAATTTTGAAGTATCTAATTGCTGATGAATTTCAATACCTGCTTTAAAATCTATTTCTTTATAATTTAAAACCATAATAATAAGCTATGATATTTATTTATAAATTATTTGTTCTTCGCTTTTTCAATAGGTATAAAAAATCTATAATAATTCTTATTTTTTAGCAATCACAACTACTGTTCCTATTGGTATTTCCAAAGGCTCTTTTTGTTTATCTAAAATTTCATTTAATTTTATTAATAATCTAATTTTTTTATTTTTTTCTAAAGAATTAACCCATGAATGAGATTCTAAAAATCTTAAATAATCTGTTTTTTTATATTTTATATTCCTATTATATTGTTTCCGCTTAATTGCCTTAAATCCTGCAGATTTCAATTTCAGTTTATATTTCCTTATTGAATGAGGCTTGCTGGTTGGGAAATTTGGGCATTCTTTTTTAAACAAATTTCTTATAGATTTTAAAAATGGTTTGTTATTATATTTTTGAAAATTCCAGAATATTATTAGATATCCTTTACTTCTCAAAATATTATAAGATTTAAAGTAAGCAATCTCTGGATTAAGCCAATGAAATGCCTGGGCTGATATTATTAGGTCAAAATAATTTTTAGGAAGTTTAGTTTTTTCAAATGAACCAATTACATATTTAACATTTTTAGTAGAATTTCTCTTTGCAATCTTAATTAATTCTCTACTAATATCTAAACCAATTAGATTATATCCTAAATTAGCAAATTGGATTGTTGCTTTTCCAGAACCACAGCCTACATCTAAAATTTTAGAATCCTTTTTTATGCTAGAAATTTTAATTAAATCTTTGAATAATTCTTTAGGATAATCTGGTCTTGATTTTTCATATAATTCTGCAATTTCTCCAAATATAGTTTTTAATTTTCTATTGAATGCCATTATCTATTAAAATTTTGAATTTCCTAATTAATAAGTATTTTGTTGTGAAATTATAATTTGTTATAGACAACTTTATAATTTATTCATGCTGTATGCTTTGCTCTTTTAATTACTTCCTTTGCGGATGAGAAAATTTTACTAGCATTTAATATCTCAATCGCTATCATTTTTCCGTCTTTTGAAATATCTGCAATTATCCCATTTCCTAGTTCTACACTTTTCCAATATCCTTCTTTTTCAAATTGTATATTTAATATGTCATCTTCTTTATCGTACCAGCTTTCCATTTTTCTCCTCAAAATAACCAATAGGCAGTTAGTATTTTTATATTTTGTCCTTTTATTTGATATACTACTTTAAGTATTCTCCCTGAAGGCGGAATTTTTGTTATAGCATTCCAAGTTTCTTCCCACTCTCTATCTTTTATTTTTTCTGAATTTATAATACAATATTCAATCATGAAATGTTCTATGTCTTTTCTATATTTCATTTTTTTTATAAAATGATTTGAATATTCAAACTCCATAAAATTATTCTTTTTTTATGATTAAAAAACATATCTTACAAATATTACTAAAATTGTGAAAATATTTTATTTTATTATCTATTTTTTTAGTTATATATTTCTCAATAATTTTATGTGGCGATCTAAATAACCGCAAGTTTTCATATACTCTTAGTTTAACTTAATTCTATGGAGTGATTAAAATGGAAATAATAAATGAAATACCAATAAAGGAACCAATTGTATACAACTTAAAGGGGAAAATTTTGTTTAATAAAAAAACTGTAAGTGTTGACGATATTGAATTGCCAGAGTATTTATCTTCTAAACTTATTAGAAAATATGGTGATATTGATTTACAAGACAAAATAGACAATAAAATATTATCTTTAAGAGGTTTAAAAAATGACAATGGCATCAATTGGTTTGGACTTGTATCAGAAAAATTTCAACCATTGGATGTAAAAGCAACAAAAGACATTCTTAAAAAGTTCTCAAATGGAAAAATAAGATATAATCCAAAAACAGAAAGATTTATGGCAAATTATAAGATTGCAAAATTACCTGGAACTGAAACTGATATTAATTTTGTATTTGATTCTGGAAATTTTGGAACTTATGGTGGAAATGGAGAAAGTGCATTTAAGGCAGGAATTTCAATCTATGATTCATTATGTACAAATTGGACACTATTTTTAAGGAAGAATTCTGGATATAGAAAGTTTATACATAGAAATAGTTCTAATCTAGAAGAAGTATTTGAAAACCTAAATGAAACAGCAAAAAATATAGGAGTAAAATGGGAAAAAAGCAAAGAAATATTTTATGATTTGGAAACAGTTGCTAAATATGCTGAGGATTATGGCGGAAAAAATAAAATAAAAGGATTATTTAATAAAATTTTACCAAAGATAAAAGATAAAATTAGCTTATATGACTTATCGTGGAATATAACAAAAGAAGCACAGAAATTAAATCCCATATCAAGAATGATGAGTGAAATGCTTGCAGGAGAATTAATTGTTTGCTATGAAAATATAATGGCAAAATATAATTAATTAATAATTCCCTCATTTAGGTGGTAAATACTGTTTGTCAAATTTACAACCCAATTTAATTCATGATATGAAAATAGATGTAATGAAGCATTATCTATATTTATTCTTGGTGCTTCTCGCATATCTATTTTATTAATTTTTGCATAAAAAGATTGTATTAACATGCGATGTGCCATTAATCCTATATTGATGTCTTTTCCTTTATTTAAATCATACATAGGTATAATTTCACTATTCATCCAATTAACAATTCTATTAGCACAATCTTTATGAGATTCGCCATTTGGAGGAGCAAAATCAGGATTATTGCTAATTTGTTCTAACACATCTGAAGTATATACAATCGATTTTGGCATGCCTTCCCAATCGCCTTGTGATTTTTCAAGCAATTTTGGTTCATATAATATTTCGTCTAATGGATATTTATTTATTACTGCTAAATCTTCAATTGATTCCCTGCATCTTTCTAATGGTGATGAATATAACTTATTAAACCTTATACCTTCATTTAATACTCTAATGGCAAGGCATCTTATCTGTCTTCTGCCAAAATCAGTTAAACCGATTTTAAAATTTGTTCCTCTACCCCATACAGTCTCTTTACGAAGATTGCTTACAGCTTCTCCATGCCTGAAAAAATAAATGTATAACATTTGTCTTTTAATGTTTTATTTTTTATAAAACTTTTTTATATACTACTTAAATATATTTCCTTTCACTCATTAATTTTGGATAGAGCACATCTAATCTTTTTAAGTATCTTCTTTCCCTTTCTAACCAACTTTCTACTTTCCCATCCAGCCAATGGGTAATTGTATCTTCTAAACTTTTGCATTTTAATTCTTCTTTATATGTTAATACATTTCCTAATTTATTTAATATTGCAACAGTCTCATATATAGATAATGCCTCAATCTCTTTTGGACTTAATTCCATATCATAATGATAACCCAATAAGAACTCTTTTCTTTCATAATCTTCTAGGTTTATTATTGAATTTGCAACATCCATCAAAGGATCTCCTAATGCACCTACTGGATCAATTACATATAATTGATTATTGTTCCCAAGAATAACATTAGCTGGATTGTAATCTAGATGCAATAATCTTGGTTTAGGAACCAAATCTAATTCTCCAATATTTTTTAAGAAATTATTTATTTTTACACCGAGATAATTTTCTGTCAAATTTTTTCTTTTTCCATTTGAAGCTCTTAAATATAAAAACTCTTCCCAAGTTTTATTTGTCCCTATCCATGAATCTGGATCTATTAACCCAAAACCATTGCCTGCTATTCTATGCATTATAGACATTGTGTATCCCATTTGTTTATAAGGAAATTTATCAGGATTTACTGGTTTATTTGGAATAAATTCATAAATTATTATTTCAGTATTCCAATAATCATAAGAATTATCAAAGTGTATTTCTGTAGGCACTGGTACTCCAACTGCATTATAAAGTTGCATTGCTTGTCTTTCCCTGTTGAAATTAGATGAATTGCCATCTTTTATTTTTAATACCATTTCAGGAACTGAATCTTTACATTTCGATGCCAAAAATGTATAATTAACACAGGGAGCACATACTGGTTTCAAATATTTTATACTAAAATTTAATGACATATATTTTATAGCTTTTTCCAATATTTTTGCATAATTTTCCGGGTTTTTCATTTTATAGTATAAAGATTCTTTTATTACATTAGAATACTAAAAATTCTATTTAACAATTGACTATATAGTATTGCAAACTATATGTATTTTAATTCACAATATTTAGTTAATTTTATGAACTACTCAGCCCTAAAGGAATTAAGCTTTGTAATAGTTATTTAACAATCAACGCAGCTGAGCTTCTTTTTCTTTAATAGTATATATAATTTAAATTCATAAACTTTTTCTGGAAATTTTAGAAAATTATTTTATAAATTTAGAGATATAGTCAATCAATAAGATAATTAATTTTTTTTAAAGTTGTTGTTGACTAACAATAAACCACTTTTAACCTAAGAATTATGTGGTTTACTATATTTACATTATTTTTGAAGAATTTTTATTGATATTTTAGTTCTCACAAGTCACTTATATCTGAAGCAGTGAGTGTTCTTGCGAAGGATTTATAAATTAATTATTACCTGTAATTTTGTGCCAGATTTAAAAGAAAAAGCAAAAGAGTTGTTATCTTTAGCAGATATAAAAATAAATGGTAAGAGGGCTTCGGATTTAAAAATTTATAATGAAAAATTCTATCAAAGAGTATTTGCAGAAGGCTCATTGGGGTTTGGAGAATCATATATGGATGGATGGTGGGATTGCAAAGAAATAGATGAAATGATAAATAAAGTATTTTTGGCACAGTTAAATAAAAAATTTATTTCTCCTTTAATGATTCTTGCTGCTGCTAAAGCTAGAGTAATAAATATGCAAACTAAAACAAGGTCTAAGATAGTTGCTGAACAACATTATGATCTTGGAAATGAATTTTATGGAAAAATGTTAGGAAAAACAATGCAATATACCTGTGCTTATTGGAAAAATGCCAAAAATTTAGATCAAGCACAATTAAATAAATTAGATTTAATCTGCAAAAAACTTAATTTAAAAAAAGGAGATAAAGTACTTGAATTAGGCTGTGGCTGGGGTTATTTTGCAAAATATGCTGCAGAGAATTATGGGTGTGAAGTTACGGCATATAATATTTCTGAAGAACAAGTAAAATATGCAAGAGAATTATGCAAGGGTTTACCAGTTAAAATTATAAAAGCTGATTATAGAGAAGCTATCGGAATGTATGATAAAGTGGCTTCTATTGGTTTATGCGAACATATTGGCTATAAAAATTACAGAAGTTTTATGGGGCTAGTTAATAAACATTTAAAATCAAATGGATTATTTTTATTGCATACAATTGGCGGCAATAAGTCTGTAACACATACAGATGCCTGGATTGAAAAATATATATTTCCAAATTCTATGCTGCCTTCTGTTGCACAATTATCAACTGCTATGGAAGGATTATTTGTCCTTGAAGACTGGCACAATTTTGGAAATGATTATGATAAAACTCTTATGGTCTGGAATGAAAATTTTGAAAAAAATTGGGATAAATTTAATGAGGAATATGGAAAAAGATTTTATAGGATGTGGAGATTTTATTTATTATCCTGTGCAGGTTCATTTAGATCCAGAAAAAACCAATTATGGCAATTGGTCTTATCAAAGGGTGGAATTCCTGGCGGATATAAGTCTATAAGGTGAATTAATGGATTCTTTAGAAAGGTATGATAATAAGAAATATAATTTAATTAGAGACTTTTCTCAAGTTGTTAAATCTGGAAAAAAAATCCTTCTTAAAAAAAAGACAATTTCTAATTTATTCAGATATGGTGAAAGAAAAAAAGAATATGCTGTAACAGTTTCATTATCCCAATTTAATCAAATAATTAAAATTGATACAAATAAAAAAATATTAGAAGTTGAAGGACTTACAACTTATGAGAAAATTGCAGATTATTGTTTAAACTATAATTTACTCCCAACTGTAACACCTGAATTAAAAAATATCACAATAGGCGGAGCAATTGTTGGAATTGGAATTGAATCTACATGTTACAAGTATGGTTTTGTACATGAGGGTTTATTGGAAGCTGATGTTTTAACACCAAATGGAGAAGTTGTTACATGCACAAGAACAAATCTCCATAAAGACCTGTTTATGGCATTAGGAAATTCTTATGGCACTTTAGGATATGTATTAAAAGCTAAAATAGAATTACATGATGTCAAACCTTATGTGCATATAAAAAATATTCTTTATAATAATATTAAATCATTTTTAAAAGCAATGCAAAATGCAACTAAGGATAAAAATATTGATTTTATTGAATCTCTAATATTTTCAAAAAATGAATTATATTTAATGTTGACTAAATGTGTTGATAATATATCTTATAAAGACAATATTTATCGTGGAGAATTTTTTTATAAACTGCCAAAACAGAAAGCTGATATTTACCTTACAGTAAAAGATTATATTTTTAGATATGATCCTGACTGGTTTTGGAACTTTCCTGAAACATTTTTCTTTAAACTATTTAGAAAAATAGCTCCTTTATCATTAAGAAATTCTGCATTTTATACAAAATATATTAATTTTAAAAAGAAGATATTTAGTGAAGATAAAAATAAGGAGCGTTTAATTCAGGATTGGGAAGTTCCATGGAGTAAAGCAGAAGAATTAACAAATTTTGCATTAGAAAATGTAAATCTTGGTAAAAATCCATGGCTTGCTGTTCCAATTAAAGTTGTTTCTGCTAATACAATTTATCCATTAAAAACAAATGAATTATATTACAATTTAGGATGTTATTGCTATGTTAACAAATTAAAAAATAAAGAAGAATATTATTATACTAAAATTATGGATAGAAAATGTTTTTCATTGAAAGGATTGAAAATGTTATATTCTTCTACTTTTCTTTCTAAAAAAGAATTTGATATGTTATACAATGGAAAGGAATATGCTAATTTAAAGAAAAAATATGATCCTTCTGGAAGATTTCCTACTTTGTTTGAGAAAGCTGTTAAATTTAGGTAGCTATTTCTCTTTTAATATTTCAGCTAATTTCTGAAGATCCAAACAGGCCTGATGTAAAATAGATAATGGCACATATTCCAATACAAATAAATCTATAGGTTTAAAATTTGGATTAGTTCTTGCTTCTTCTTTTCTTCTTAAGAATTCCTCGCTTTTAAATCCTACTTCTATATTTAATGCCACCAGTTCTTTTCAATTATAAATCTCCATTCTTCCATTTATATTATATTCTATTTTATTATCTAGATGAGGATATACAAATCCAATAGTATCTCCTGATAATTCGAAATTAGGCAGTCTATCTTTTATCCAATCTTTTTTGTAATCTAAGTTGTTCTTGTCTTTTTTATTAATTCTTTTTACTTCTCTGCAAGATTCTGCTAGTATGTCTCTCGCAACGTAATAATAATCAAGCTTTATTTCATCATACTTTCCAGTATTACATAATGCGATTACTGCAATAGCCCCAGAAGAACTATTAGATATCAAGTCTTTTTGATCAATACCTTTATTTTTGTTAATATCTGCAATAATTAGTGGCATACCAAAAGCACTATTCTGATTTAATTCTTTAATTGTCAAATGCTCGCTGACACCACCGGTCACCGCTCGCCACTTCGTGGACGCTTCGCTCTCGCTATAGACCGGTGGCATGCTCGCCCATCGGGCTCGGTCAGCTCGCATAATTAAGCAACGTTGTTTGATCTTTTTCTATTGTTTTTTTTCCATATTTTTGATTTCTTATGTAGTTAATTATTCCTTTCATG
>Ga0209541_10012863_pt1 | contig 12894 bp, 17 predicted proteins | sample RifCSPlowO2_01_FD_184027 | JGI IMG/M metagenome (GOLD analysis project Ga0209541, IMG submission 184027) | Groundwater microbial communities from Rifle, Colorado - Rifle CSP2_plank lowO2_0.1 (SPAdes) (version 2) | ecosystem: Environmental > Aquatic > Deep subsurface > Groundwater | place...
CGCACGACCGCGCCAAGCCAACGAAAAAACTTTCCCTGCTCTACAAATGCAAAGTTTGCGGAAAGCAGCACACAATCGGCTTAGGTTTCAGAGCAAAAAAATATGAGCTGGTGAAAGCATGAAAATTTCTTTCAAAGTTCCAGAAAAAAAGAGAGAATCTGCTATCAGAAAGTTAGACAAATATCTTATGAGAGCGGGATTCAGTAGGGGAGAAGGTGTATGGATATACAATAACGGAAGTAATGCTTCAATAAATTTTCAGACAAAAATAAGATTTTCAGAAAGCAATGGAACAATTCAGTTAGATATTATGGACGCTTCCATCACCCACTCTATGATGGAGAACACCCCGATGGCGATTTGTTTGCATTTGGAATTCCGGGAGCTTTAAGATATAAATGCGAAATAAATTTTTAATGATATTTATGTACAAAATTCCAAATCCAGAAAGCAAATTTTTGAAAGTAGTTTGCAAGTGCAAAAACGAGCAGATAATTTTTAACAAGCCGAGCCTGCATGTGAAATGCTTGGTCTGCGGAAATGAGCTTGCTGAGCCGCATGGAGGAAAGGGAAGAATTAAGTCAAAGGTTCTTGACACGCTTTGAAATTGGTTTTTAAATCAGCCAAGCAAAATTTTCCCATGCGAGCCCAAAGTTCTTTTGAGTATATGGGAATTGTTGTAATTGTTCTCATAGCTCTTGTGCCGCTTTCCGGAATTGTTTTTAACCAGTCAGAAACTTCCAACCGCGCGAAGCAGGCGGAAATTGCTGTCAACTCAATCGCCTCTACAGCTGACGCTCTGTACTCGCAGGGGCCGGATGCAAAAACAACTCTGAACATAAATTTGCCTGCTGGCTATATTTCAAAAGAGAGCTACATTGCAAACAACACAATACTTCTAACCTACACAACTCCGCTCGGAAAGCAGACAGCAGTTGCAAGAACAGCCGCAAACATAACCGGCGGATTTTCCTCAGGATTCGGCTTCAAAATTTTTACATTAAAAATAATTTCAGGTCAAGTGAATATAACTGGGTGAGCCGATGAAAAAATTCAAGGGTCAGGCTTCATTTGAATTTTTAGCATCAGTGATTTTTCTTGCTATAATTTTGGTAGCAATTTTTTATGCTTTCTACACAAAAATATTTGAGGCCGGGCTCACAGGCGAGCAGCAATCGCTCTCTTTGCTTTGCTCAAGCATTGCGGAGAAAATAAATTCAGCAGAATACTACGGGACAGGATTTGAATATTCAATAACTTTGCCGGCGAAAATTGGAACGAAAATTTATTCTGTAAATGCCAGCAGCTCCAGCATTGTCTGCTCTATGGGAAGCTTCTCGCGCGTCCAAACATTAACAGCGAAAAATTTAACAAACGGAATTTCAGGCCCGCCATTTCTTATAGCGCCGGGCTTGAGGGCAATAAAAAATTCCGGCACAGCGGTGGTGATATCATGAAAATGAAGGGACAACTTTTTACTTTTGATTTGGCTGTTTCCATGGTGATCTTTCTTTCAATAATTTTATTTGCAGTTTATCTTTATGGCTCAATAAATTCTTCAGCAATTTCCGAGCTTGAGTCAAGCGCTAATATTGTTTCCTCAAAAATTCTTTCAAAAAACTATGGCAGCGAAAATATTTTGGATAAAAATCTTCTGCTGAATCTTTCCGGAAAGAATTATGCAGAGCAGAGAAAAACTTTGGGAATAGCAGAAAATTTTTACATGAAAGTTGTTTACGCGGACACGGGCGAAATTGTTAAAAAAAATGGCCTTGCGCATTCGCCTGTTGCGTATATTGCGAGGCAGTATCCTGATGATGTTGGAATAATGCGAATGCTCAACAACACAGGTGTGACTTGGGATTTTTATTGGGAAGAGAGCGCTGCGCCGCCAGTGGGCACAACTGCACGCCATTTCTACGGCTCCAACGACAAGGTTCAGACTTTCAAATGGCTGGTTGCGAATCTTTCGAACTATGACTCGGTCATATCAGAAGATACGCATGTCAAAGCAGATGACCTGACTGCAGGTGAACAGCAAAAGCTTAGGGACTTTGTGAATGCTGGCGGGATTTTCTTTCATGTACAGCACAATGAAAATTTAATTTCTGTTTTCGGACCAATGCCAGTTGCTGGTTCGGATAAAGGAATTGTGAAAAATAATGATGATGCTTTAGTTGATGTTGCTGTTGGAACAAACCTGACTTTTCAGCAAGGCTCGGATGGCTTTAGCACAATAAGCCCGCCGCTGCCGCTTAAAGTTTTAATACAAAAAAAAGATGATCCAAATAGATGCTTATTTTGCAAATGGACAAGCGGCGCAGGCGCGATTTATTTTATTCCTGACATAAACACAACAAACCCAAATGGGGTTGTGCCAGGATTAAAAATTATTGGAGACGCTTTTGAATTTGGAATCAAGCCGGACAATTCAACTCATGCCGCATCCTCGCGCCGCGTGGCAAAGCTTGATAACGATTATGTTTATCTGGATTTAATTGTGTGGAGATGATTATATGAAAGCTGCTATTTTTACAATTGATGCGATGCTTGCGTTTTTGCTTGCTTCAGCCACATTCGCTGTTATCGCGCAAACTTTGAATTATAACAGCCCGGGCTTGGAAAAACAGAATATTTTTTCAGCAGCAAATGATTTGCTTGCTGTAATGCAGAATGACGGGACACTTGTTTCTTATGCCAGCCAGAGCGCACTTGATATTAATTCCGACCTCGCTAAAAAAATTCTTCTCCTCCCGCAGAATTTTTGCGGCAACCTTACAATTTCAATTTACAAATATCAGTCCGGCGGTTTTGCTTTGCAAAAAAAATCCTCTGCTTTGAGAAACTGCGTAGCAGGAAATAAAACAGTGAAAGCAAAAAGGGTTTTTTATGATTCTCCAAGCCAGCAGTACGGGATTGCTGAGTTTGAAGTCTGGCTGAAGGAAAGAGTGGAGGCGCCAAAGTGATTGTATGAGAGGCATTCTTTACACGCTGATGACTTACCTGATTTTGTCAGTCCTGCTTGCGTATGCGGCGTCAACAGCTTCTGCTTTTTCTGAGAAGGAGAAATTAATCTCAGAAAAAATTTCAGCTGAAAGGATTTTCCATGCGTGGAATTCTGTTGGAAAAAATCTTGCAGGCCTGCTGAATATTTCAGCCGGCAAAACAGACTACACTTTCAAAATAACTGACACGCTTCCATCAAGCGGGGATACTATTTCTATTTTGCAGAACTATGAAACTTTCCTGCAGAATTATTTTTCCGACGGAATAATTTCCTATAGGTTTGAGGATTCGGGCGGAAATAAAATTTCTCTGCAGAACATGGACTCAAAAATTTCTATTTTACCATGGAACATAAATTACAGCTGGCCGGATTTTGGGAAAAACAGCGGAGTGTTAGAATCAAATTCAAATGGGCTGAAATTTTTGAAAGTGGTAAACATGACAATGTTTGTAAATCCGGTAATAAGAGATTTAAATTCAATCGCATGGAGCGGATACAAAGCCTGCGACCAAAGCACAACAGACTGTTTGATTTTCAATCTTACTATAACTGACGGCGCAAAAACTTGGGTGAGCAATGTGGACAAATTTGACTTGAAATTTCAAGCCCAGCTGAAAGTTGATTTGGGGCCAGCTGGAGGCCCAAATTGGGCGCGCGCTACTGTCGGGAAAATCCCGACGCTGATAAATCTGGATATGCAAAATTCCAACATAACCCAGACTTCCAGCATGGTTTTCAACACAACAGATTTCTTTATTAATTACCCTTCTAAACTTAATGTCAGCGCCGTTGGCATAAAAAAGGTGGATTGGTTAAATGGCTGAGCTGAAAAAACTTTTCCTTGAAACAGATGTGGACAAGCTGATGGAGCTTGTGGAAAAAAAGAAAAAGATAACAATAAAGGAAGCTGCAGCGCATCTTGGAGAAGACGAAGCTGTTGTGGAGGATTGGATTAAAATTCTTGAAGGCCGAGGCTACCTGAAAATTTCTTATCCAATTGCAGGCCCGCCTTTTATAGAAATGGGGGAGAAAAAAGTTTCTGAGTCTGAAGAGGAGGAAAATTTGATGGATATCAGCAAAGAAGAGAGTTCCTCAGAAATTGGAGTGGAAGAGAAGCCAGATAGAAAAGAAATCCATAAAAAGCAAAAAAGTAAGAAGGAAAAACATGAGAGAAAAAAATTTCACAGAAAAAGAACATCAAAGAAAACAACAAAGAAGAAACAAGTAAAAAAGAAAGGAAAGAGATAAAATGCCTGACGAAATTTTATCCAGATACAATATTGTAGCTGACAATGTTCCGGGCTATGTTTCTATTTTGCGCAAGCCCATTGAGTATATTCCAATTTACGAGGTAAAATTTTTGCATGTCACTTCAGCAACTGATGCAATTCTCACAGCAATAAAAGAAAAAATAATAGAGAAAGTGAAAGTAAAGCTCAGCGAAATTGTGGACCCGAAAGCCTACGCGGAAATAAAAGCGCGCTTCATGGCAGGCGCGCAGGAAGTAATTTTGGCAGAGCTTCCAAAAATTTCTTCTGAAGAAAGGCAGGCGCTTGCAGGCTATCTTGTCCATGAAATGCTTGGGCTCGGAAAGCTTGAAGTTTTGCTGAATGATGATGCGCTTGAAGAAATTGTTGTGAACAATTCAAGCGAGCCGCTATATGTTTACCATAAAAAATTCGGCTGGCTGAAAACAAATATAAATATTTCAACAGAAGAGCAGATTTATAATTACTCCAGCATTATTGGAAGAAAAGTCGGCAGGCAGATTACGAATTTGAATCCGCTGATGGATGCGCATTTGCCTACAGGCGACCGCGTGAATGCAACCCTGTTTCCAATTTCCACAAAAGGAAACACAATCACAATCAGAAAATTTCGGCGCGAGCCCTGGACAATTATTCATTTGATAGAAGACAAAACTCTCAACACAGAAATTGCCGCGCTGCTTTGGCTTTCAATTCAATATGAGCTCAACATAATTGTTGCCGGCGGGACAGCTTCCGGAAAAACAACTCTGCTGAATTCTCTTATGCCTTTTGTTCCGACAAATCACCGCGTGATTTCAATTGAAGACACGCGCGAGTTGATGCTCCCGCAATTTCTGCATTGGATTCCGCTTACAACAAGGGAGCCGAATCCTGAAGGCCGCGGAGAAATTACAATGCTTGACTTGCTTGTGAACAGCTTGCGAATGAGGCCAGACAGGGTTGTGCTTGGAGAAATAAGAAGGCAGCGCGAGGCAGAAGTTTTGTTTGAGGCAATGCACACAGGCCATTCTGTTTACAGCACTTTCCACGCAGACCGCGCGGACCAAGTTTTGCGCAGGCTTACAAATCCGCCAATCAGTTTGCCGGAAAGTTTGCTGGAAAGTTTGCACATGGTTATTGTCCAGTTCAGGCACAGAAAGCTTGGAATAAGAAGGACTTTCCAGCTCGGGGAAATAGTTGTTGACGGCGGTAGCGGGCGCAACACAGAAATCGGATTGAACATTCTTTATCAGTGGAATCCAAAAAATGACAGCATAGAAAAAATCCATGAAAGCAAAAGGCTGATGGAAGAGCTCAAGCTTCACACTGGAATGTCTATCGAGGAAGTAAAAAAAGATTTGCTTGAGAAGCAGGAAATTTTCAAATGGATGTCTGAAAATAAAATCAAAACAGTAAATGCTGTTGGAAAAGTTATTGCAGATTATTATGTCAACCGCCAGAAAGTTCTTGATGTTGTCGGCAAAAAAGGAAAGCCTGAAGAAATTCTCGGAGCCGAGCTGGCAAAGGAGATTTCAAAGGGGGCTGCATGAAAATGCCTCACGAAAAAATTCCGATGTTCCCGCTGCCGTCAAGTTTTCTAGAAAAAATGCCGCCGATTTTTCTCAGCATTGGAAGCCAATTGTCAAAAGCTTTTCCGGCCCTCAAGGCAGACTTGTATATTTCAGAGATGCAATTTTCTCCAATGCAGTATGTCGCGGCGGCGGTGTTTTCTTTTTTGTTTTATTTTGTTTTAATTTTTTCAGCGATTTCTGTTATGACAACATTAATTGCTGAAGCAAATTTTCTTCTTGCGGGGGCTGTTTCAATAATTTTTTCTGCTTTCATTTTCGGGCAGATTATGGTTTATCCAAAAATTATCATTTCAAAAAAAACGCGGCGCATGGATTCGGACCTTCTGCCGGCGCTTTATCACATGATGATTGAAGTGAAATCTGGTGTGCCTTTGTTCAATGTTCTTGTCGGCTTGAGCGAGGGCTACGGCGCCGTGAGCATTGAGTTCAAAAAAATCATGAGCAGAATAAACGGCGGGGTTTCTGAAACCGAAGCTCTTGATGAGGCATCTGAAAAAAATCCGTCAGTTTTTTTCCGCCGCGGAATAATGCAAATTGTAAATTCAATGAAAGCCGGCGGGGGGATTTCTCTGGCGCTTGAATCAATTGTTGAAAATCTCCGCAAGGAGCAGATGATAAATGTGAAAAGATATTCGCAGGAGCTGAACCCTATTATAATGATGTACATGCTGATTGCTGTTATAATGCCAACTCTCGGGCTGACATTTATGATTGTATTGACATCATTTTCCGGAACGCAAATTCCTGACATAGCTTTTCCTGCTGCGCTTTTCGGGCTTGCTTTTTTTCAATTCCTTTTCCTCGGAATAGTGAAATCAAAGCGGCCGGCAATGGGTGTTTGAATGCAGAACAAAAAACCTTCAGCGGGCGGAAATTATATTTACCAAAGCGCGAGAAGAATTTTTCCTAAAATGAGCAGAAAGCTTTCTGACATTGCATACTATGCTGGCTATGAAGACATAGAGTCTTTCAGCGGATTTGCGATTTTATTTTCATTCGCGCTTTCTATAGCTGCAATAGCTGACTTATATTTTTTTGGCTTCGGAGTCTACAGCATTCTGGGAATTTTTGCGGGGCCGGCTTTCTATATTTTCATTTATACAATTTTTTCTTTTATAGCGGACTCGCGCGCCCGCTTTATTGAGAAAATATTGCCCGACAATTTGCAGCTGATTTCCGCTAATGTGCGCGCGGGCATGACTGTGGACAAAGCAATTTGGCTTTCTGCGCGGCCGGAGTTCGGAATGCTTGAAGAGGAAATTAGAAAAGCCGGCGGCCAGACAATGGGTGGCAAGCCTTTGAAAACCGCGCTGAATGAAATGAGCGCAAGATTTAATTCAGAAGTTTTCAGGCGCGCGATTAGATTGCTTGTGCAGGGAATGGAAAGCGGCGGCGAGATTGCAAAACTTTTGGATGAGACCGCTTCATACATAAGGACCGCGCAGGAAATGCAGGCAGAAACAAATGCAAATGTTGCGATGTATGTGACTCTTATTTTTCTTGCATCAGCTTTTGCCGCACCCATGCTTTTCGCAATAAGCCTGCATTTAGTTGAAAATTTAGAAAAAATCTCCATTCCAGAAATTCCAAATATTCCAACTGGCGCAAGCTTTGGCTCGCTGCCGGCAGAAAGCGAGGGCGGTGAGGCAATTCATCTGAAAGCAAAAACTTCCATCAACCCGGAAACTCTTTCCTATTTTTCCCTAGCATATCTTCTGATAACAACTTTTTTCTCGAGCCTGATTGTCGGCGCGATAAAAACCGGCAAGAGCATGGACGGGCTGAAATTTTTTCCTGTTCTTTTCGGGGCTTCATTCCTGATTTTTGTCGGCGGCAGAATTGCAATGCAAATGCTGTTCAGTTTTAGCGTTTGAAAACCTTTATAAATCCGCCTCCCAAATAAATTTTGATTGATATGAGAAATCAAAAAGGGCAAGCAGCAATGGAGAACCTAATGACATACGGCTGGGCAATTTTAATTGTCGTAGTTGTGGCAGGCGTGATGGCATACTACGGAGTCTTCTCGCCTAAAGTAACTGCGAAAGCGGGCTTCAGTCAAGTGGATGTGGTCTCTCCATGGAATTTAAAATCCAACGGGGATTTGGTAATACAAGTCCAGAATAAAGTCGGGCAGGATATAAACATAACAAGAGTCTTCACTGGCGGCGCTGTGTATGATGTTTCGCCAGACTTGACTATTGCGTCAGGAGCAACATCAACAGCAATAACTGCCAGCTTCGGGGGCCTTGCTGGAACAAGCGGAAGCCAATTTAATCTAAAAGATGTTGCTGTAGAGTATACAGTAATTTCAAGCGGCGCAATTCTCAACAGCACAGGAACTTTGTCTGGACAGAGAAGTTAAATTTTAATTTTGTTTTGAGTTCTTTTTATTTTTTGCTCGGGCAGCGAAAGCTATATCTTTTTATAGTTCATTTTTTAATTTGTTTCATGCCCCGCAAAGCAACGCCACTCCCGCAGAAAGGCGAATTAGTTTTAGGAACAATCAGCCGCGTGAATCCTTTTTCTGTTCAAATTGCGCTTGATGAATATCCGGGAAAAGAAGGATCGGTCCACATTGGAGAAGTTGCGCGCAAATGGATTAAAGACATAAGAGATTTTGTGAAAGAGGGGCAGAAAGTTGTTTGCCTTGTTCTTGAATCTGACGAGAGCCGCGGCAATGTTGTGCTCAGCCTGAAGCGTGTTGACAAAAGGCAGGAGAGCGCAAAAATAAAAGAAGTCAAGCGCGAGCAGCGCGCGGAAAAAATGCTCGAGACCGCAGGCCGCGCAATCGGATTAAATTTAGATGATGCTTACAAGCAAGTCGGATACAAACTGCTTTCAGAATTCGGAGAGCTCTACAAAGGATTTGAGCACGGCCTCACGCCCGCAGGCCGTGAAATTCTTTTGGGAAGGGGCCTGCCAAAAAAATGGGTTGACGCGCTCGCGGCTGTTGCTGAAAAAGAAATTTCCCCGAAAGAAGTTTTGCTGAAATTTTCTCTTGAGCTCCAGACGCCCGCGCCAAATGGAGTTGAAACAATAAAAAAAACTTTAGGCGAGGCGAAGAAAAAATTTGGAGTTTCAATAAAATATGTCTCCGCGCCGAAATATTCTGTTTCATTTAAAACAAAAGATGCAAAAGCTGGCGAGCGAAAGCTTGCGGAAGCGTGCGAATTTTCCATAAAAGAAATCAAAGCGGCCGGCGGCGAGGGAAAATTTGAAAAGGTGGCTTGAGTGAAAATTCTTTTCTGCAGCTCCTGCAAAATTTACACGCTGAAAGAAATTTGCTCCCAGTGCAAAAGCAAAACACAAAGCCCGCACCCGCCGAAATTTTCTGTTGAGAAGGAAGAAAAGTATGGGAAGTATAGAAGGGCGGCAGAGGTTTGATAGAATGTTTTTAATTAAATTCTAATAATTTTCCAGAAGATTTAATTCCACTTAATTACTTCAACTTCTTGATGTTTTTTTTGGAGAATACTGACTTATTGCAAAACCTTTATAAATTCCCATTCCAAAGTTTTGCCATGATTGAAACAAAAATTATTTCTATTGAAAAGCCAAAGTTGAAAGATCCCATATGCCTTGTCGGGCTGCCGGGCATTGGGCACATCGGCCGCATTGCAGTTGACTACATGATTCATGAATTGAAAACAACAAAATTTGCAGACCTTTACTCGCCGTATTTTTTTCCGTTTGTGATTGTGCATCAGGACAGAATTCACACGCTGAAGAATGAATTTTATTATTACAAAAATCCAAAGGGGCGGGATTTGATTTTGCTTATAGGAGACTGCCAGACTTATGACCCGAAGGGGCATTATGAAGTTTCCGGGAAAATTCTTTCGTTCCTGCATGAGCTGGGCTGCAAGGAAATTGTAACGCTTGCAGGCTTCGCAACAGGAAATGTAACTGAAAAACCAAAAGTTTTCGGCGTGACAAACGAAGATTCAAAATATGATTTGAAAAAATTTGGAGTTGAGACAAAAGTCTCCGGACAGATAGGGACAATAGTTGGCGCGAGCGGTTTGCTTGTCGGGCTCTCGCCGCTTTATAGCATGAATGGATTTACTTTGCTTGGAGAAACCTCTGGCTTTCCGATAATTACAGATCCAAATGCAGCCGAAGCTGTGCTGGGTGTTGTGCAGAAAGTTTTAGGAATAAAAATTGATTTGTCAAAACTGCGGCAGAAAGTTGAGGAGATGCACGACTTCATTAAAAAACTTCATGAGATTCAGCAGCAGGCGATGGAGCAGGTGCAGAAGCCGAAGAAGCAGGAAGACTTGAAATATATCGGATGATTCCTAAAATATGTGTTAAATAAAATTTCCACGCAAAAAATTTCTGCGCATTTAATTTTTTTTACACATCAATAGCGAGCGCGCACATGATAGGGGTGCGTTGTCAAAATTGAAAATTTTGACTGCGCGTGAAAATGCTTTGCATTTTCACTGCGGGGTGTGAGCCGGAGGCGAGCACCCTGCGCGCGAGCTCTTTCAGAAACCTTTTTAAAGTTTAGTTTGTCTGTATAATTATGCTTGGTGCAATTTTTATGGAGCAAAAAGACAAAAAAGATTACACAAGATTTGAGCGCGCAAGAATTATCGGAGCGAGGGCTTTGCAGATTTCAGCAGGCGCGCCGCCGCTTGTGAAAATAAAAGTTGACGACCCGATAGAAATTGCGGAAGCGGAGCTTGAGGCAGGGGTTATTCCGCTTGGGGTAAAAAGAAAGGAAGCCACAAGGCTGGGATAAATTCTTTATAAATTGGCGCGCTGAATTATTTTTGGTATTATGTCAGAAGAAGTTTCTGCCCTCGGCGGCGTTGCGGGAATTTTAATTTTAGTTGTAATATCTATGGGAATTCTGGCTTACGCTCTTTTCTATACAGATATTTTCAGCTGGGAAAATTTGCAGAAGATTGCGCCAACGCTAGTGCCACCCATACTTCAGGAAGGTATTGGTGATGAAAAAACTGTTGACCTCCTCGGATCGGCAAGGACTTCCAGTGATTTCACATCTGTGCAGGAAGTGAGCTGCGACATTGCGCGCTCCATAAGGGATGATTTTGTAAAAAACGGGGATGAAAAAAACACAAGAAAAGTAACTTTTGCCGACGCGTTCACAGACCTTTCAAAAATCGGCTCGCCGTACTTTATCATAAACTCCGAAGTTTTCTCAATTCCTATGGGAAGCGATGGAAATGCGAAAGGCTATTCTCTTCTCAGCGCGGGCGCGCTCGAGAAACTTTCAAAAGCATGCGACGGCGTTAATGCCTGCAACGGAAAACTTGATGAAGCGTGCGTGACATCTTTCCTGAAAAATTTCAAGGTTGGCTCGCTTCCTTTCTGCGGGGAGTTTAATTCTGACAATGGAAAGAATGTGAAATTTGGAAACAAGAATTGTGGAGAATCTGATTTCAAAAAATGGGGAGATTGCGGCGCATGGTGCGGCGGCCCCGATAAGATAACGAAATTCGACCAGCAGGGAGTTGAAACCGAAACATACAATTCCATAAATTTCGGAGAATCTATATCCACCGAATCCAATGTTGGGGACGATAAATTTGTTCCTAACTCCGCATCTACTCCAGTGAACTTTTACATAGAAAATAATTACAGATATGTTCTTTATTGGGATAAAAAAACAAAAAATGATTATTATGAGATTGAAGTTTTGAAAACCCCGAAGATAAAAGATTTGGGCAAGATTGATATGAAAGAGCTGTCGGGCGCGCTGGCATCTGTTTTCACAAAAGACCCGAGAAGCTCTGATGCCGGGGCAAAATACAGGGACTTGAGGCAGACTGTAAAGGTAGTTTTTGAGCCGTCTTCTGTTGTGGGCTTGAAGAAGTTTCTTGATGATTTTATAGAGGCTGTGAAAAGCCCAAGAATGGGGGATGAGTGGAATTATTTAACAGAAAAATGTTCTGGTGATAAAAATTGCTTGGAAAATGAACTGCAGACCACGAAATATATTCAAGTTGTCAGTGATGATGGAAAGACTGTTAAGGAAGACCAAATGACCGGGGTAAATAAGATTTCTTTAATAAACGAGCCGCTACCATGTGATACAGTTGTGAAAAGTTTTAGAGAAGTGAGAGTCAGAACTCCTTTGGATATAAATAACAATTTATCCAAAGGAGAAAAATATATGATTGTGCTGAACAAATGGCAAAGAACCCATGGGCGTCAGTATCAACCAGAGGGTGGCAGGTATGGAATATTTGGAGCTTGTATAAAAGATCCTTGTAATATTGAAAATGAATATAGATTTAAATGCGATACAAACAAATTCATATTTCACAGCTATCAACAATTCGATATTCGCGAAATTATAGAATGGAAAGACTTCTCTTTGATAATCGTTCCTATGGGCGGCGCTGAAAATGTTCTGCCCGGAGAAAATGGCGGCGGCTCAAATTCACAAGCCAACCTGCCTGACATATCAGCAACAATTTCTGCAGAGCCCGCGGGCGCGGCTCCAGCCAGCGTCTATATTCTTGCAAGCATCTTGTCTGAAAACATAGATGTGTCCCAGGTCAATGTGAAAATACAGCTCAAACGGATAAGCGATGGAATGGTTTTGCAGGAATGGAATAAAGTTGCGGCAGAAATAAAAGCAGGAAATTCTTATCAGATAGATATTACAACAGATTTGATTGAAAATCCTGGAGGCTATAAAGTGGAAGCAACAGCAGACTATGGAAACTCTATACAAGAATCCGACGAAACAAACAATATTGCTGTTAAAACATTTTCGCTTGGGTGAAAAAATATGAAAGGCCTTGACCAAAAACTTTTGGGTATGATTGCTGCAATTTTGATAGTCTTGGTTCTGCTCGGGGTTTTCACGTATATTGCGCTCTCTGGCTCAGACCCGTTCAAAAAAGATTTCCTTACTGCAAACCTTCCAATTGATATTCTGAAAAAAATCTTCGGAGGCGGTTGAATGCGCGGCGGCTCAGAAGCCACAATGCAGACTTTGATTATGGTGATTTTTGCGGCAGCTGTTGCGCTGGTTATTTTCATGGTTTGGCAAACGCAAAAAGAC
>Ga0209541_10012864_pt1 | contig 12894 bp, 12 predicted proteins | sample RifCSPlowO2_01_FD_184027 | JGI IMG/M metagenome (GOLD analysis project Ga0209541, IMG submission 184027) | Groundwater microbial communities from Rifle, Colorado - Rifle CSP2_plank lowO2_0.1 (SPAdes) (version 2) | ecosystem: Environmental > Aquatic > Deep subsurface > Groundwater | place...
CTGAACTTGTTGAAAGGTGAGCTTAAGGCCGAATGGCCATGCCGTTTAGGTTTTTTACAAATAAACCCATTAAAACCGGATTAAGATGCTTATTAAAATAATCCAGGGTAATGGCGAGGCAGGCGGGTTTGGAATTTGTGATTTGTAATTTTTGATTTAATCTCTATGTTCAAATTTTTTAAAACGGCCCGCTTGTCAATCATCCTCTTGGCCGTCATGTTTCTGCTGATTTTTTTACATTATCTGAATGTTTTGCTGCCCGCGGAAAATCTGGCGATTTGGCTTTTGGCGCCGATTCAGCAGCGGGTTTACGCCGCCGGCGCCAGAATCAATAATTTATATTTTGCCGTGGCCAGCCAAAGCGAACTGACAAAATCAAACCAGCGGCTGGAACAGGAAGTGGCCAATCTGACCGTGGCCAACGCCGAGCTGAAAACCCGCCTGGAAGAAAGCCATGAATTGCTTTTGCAAAATGATTTTTTGGCGCGCCACGATTATACCGCGATTGCCGCCAGGGTTATCGGCAAAAATCCGGAACCGACCCGGCAGGCGATAATTTTAAATAAAGGCCGCCAAGACGGCGTCAAAGTCAATTTGCCGGTATTAGCTTCAAACGGCGTGATCGCCGGCAAGATTTCCCAGGTCAAAGCCAACAGCTCGGAAGCCGTCTTGCTTTATGATTCCCGCAGCCGGATCGCGGCCCTGGTGCAAAATGACGCCAAAAGCAAAGGCGTGGTTTTTGGCGAGCACGGCTTAAGTCTAAAAATGAATTTTCTGCCGCAAACCGAAGCGGTAAAAATCGGGCAAATCGCGGTTACTTCCGGTCTGGAAGCCAATATTCCCGCGGGTTTGGTGATTGGCAAAGTTCAGCGGGTTGAAGCCGAATCAAACAGTTTTTTTCAGACTGCTTGGCTGGCGCCCTTGATTAAATTGGATGATTTAACCGTCGTTTCAATTTTAAAAAGTCCCAATGATAATTAATTTTTTAATCAATTTGCTATTCTTGCTTTGCCTGGGCATCGTGCAGGTCAGTTTTTTGAGCACTTGGCCTTCGCCGGTCTCCAGTCTTAATTTGATTTTAACTTTGGCCATATTCATTACCGTGATTATTGATTATGACCAGGGGCTTTATTGGGCCCTGGGCGGGGGATTGTTTTTGGAGCTCTATACCCATTTATTTTTCGGGATTACGACTTTAAGCCTGATTTTGGCCATGATTCTTATCAATGTCTTATTCAGCAATTTTTTTACCAACCGCTCTTTTTATTCCCTGATGATTCTGGGCTTGATCGCCAGCCTGACTTATAATTTGCTGGTTTTATTGTTTCAATTTTTGCTGGTGTTATTCAAATTGAGCGCCGAGCCGATATTTTTTGATTTTAAGTTTCAGTTTGTCTGGCAGCCGTTTTTCAACCTGGTGATTTTGGCGGTTATCTTTTTCACTTTTTTTACTTTTACCGGCCGGTTAAAGAGCGTGTTTCTGACGCCCGCGTCCCGGCCGTAACTATAAAGCAATAAAGCCATAAAGCAAAAAATAAAAAAATAAAAATCTATTGTTTTATTGCTAAACTCTATGAGACTAAGGCCGAAGGCCGATCCCTTCGCCCTGACCGGCGAACCAAAAAGCTATTTTCTGCGGCCTCATTTAAAGGGCCGCTGGTTTGAAATGGATGCGATGAGTCAGGAAAGCGGGATCAAAGCCGAGCCGCTCGGCTTATTGGCCGCGCCGAAAAAAATCAATTATTGGCTGGCGGTTTTAGCCGCCGGTATTTTGATTTTGGGCTTGCGCGCGGCTTACCTGCAAGTTTTTTTAGGCGCCCATTTTTATGAAGTAGCCGAAGGCAACCGCCTGCGCCTAAGAGACATCAAGGCGGCTCGGGGCATAATTTACGACCGTTATCGCCAGCCCCTGGTTAAAAATATCCCCAATTTTTATTTGGCCGTGATTCCGGTTGATTTGCCGAAAATTGACGATTCGGCTTATCCGGAATTAATCAAAGAATTGGCCTCAATTGCCGCCAAGACCGAAGAAGAAATCACTCAATTCCTGTCAGGCCAGCCGGCCTTTTCTTACCAGCCGGCCGTGGTGGCCGAAAATATGAGCCAGGAAAAGGCGATTTTAACCGAGATTTTAAGCAGCCGCTTTCCCGGGGTAATTTTACAAATTGCCGACAGCCGCTATTATTTGGCGCCGCCGGCCCAGACCAGTTTTTCTCATATTCTGGGCTATGAGGGCAAGATTGAGAAAAATAAATTGGACGATTATCTGGCCCGGGGCTATTCTTTAGACGACCAGGTCGGCAAGGCGGGCGTTGAATTTTTTTATGAAAAAGAATTAAAAGGGATAAACGGCCGGGAGCAAGTGGAAGTTGACGCGACCGGCAAGACGAAGGAAGTTTTAGCTTCCCAAAAATCAGTCGCCGGCCGCAATTTGGTTTTAACCATTGACGCCGGATTGCAAAAACAGGCGGAAGCCAGCCTGCGGCGGAATTTGGCGGGAAACGGCAAAAAAAAGGGCGCCGTCGTGGCCCTGGATCCCGGCTCCGGCGAAGTTTTGGCCCTCGTCAGCCTGCCGGCTTTTGACAATAACTTATTCAGCTTCGGCATCAGCCAGGCCGATTTTAGCAATTTGATCAATGACCCGGCCCAGCCGCTTTTCAACCGGGCCATCAGCGGCGAGTATCCTTCGGGCTCGACTTTTAAAATGATTGTCGGCGCCGCGGCCTTGCAAGAAGGGCTGATTAATGAAAACACCAGCTTTGAAAGCATCGGCGGCATTCAGGTTGACCGCTGGTTTTTCCCGGACTGGAAAGCCGGCGGGCACGGCTGGACCAGCATCAACAAAGCCTTGGCCGAATCAATTAATACGTTTTTTTACGTGATCGGCGGCGGCTTGGACGATTTTACCGGCCTGGGCGTGGAAAAAATCAAAGAGTACGCGCAGAGGTTTGGTTTAAATCAAACCCTGGGTATTGATTTGCCCAACGAGGCCGCCGGTTTTTTGCCCAGCAAAGACTGGAAAGAAAAAACCAAAAAAGAAAACTGGTATATCGGCGACACTTATCATTTTGCCATCGGCCAGGGCGATTTATTGGTTACGCCCCTGCAGGTCGCCGGCTGGACGGCGGTCTTTGCCAACGGCGGGACTTTGTACCGGCCGCACCTGGTTAAAGAAATTTTAGACAAAGACAATAACCTGGTTGAAGAAATTATCCGGCGGCAGATTTTAAACCGCGATTTCATCAGCCAAAAAAATTTAAAAATCATCAATCAGGGCTTGCGCCAGGCGGTCGTTTCGGGCAGCGCCAAGGGCTTGGGATCTTTGCCGATAGAAGTCGCGGCCAAAACCGGCACGGCCCAGGGCCAGCAAGGCAAAGAGCCCCATGCCTGGATTACGGCTTTTGCCCCTTATGAAAATCCCCAGCTGGTTATTACCGTCTTGATTGAAGAAGGCGGGGAGGGCAGCAGCGTCGCCCTGCCGGTGGCCCGCGATTTAATCGGCTGGTGGATGGCTAATCGCTAGAAATTGGCGATAAATTAAAGGGGTTTTAGGTGTGGATAAGTCGGCTAAAATCGCTTGACAAGCATTTAAAATTAAATTATACTTATTTTTAATATTGCGTTTATTGGGTGGCGGCATAATGACGAATTGTAGAGTTGAGAATAAATAAATTAGAAGCAAGTTAAGTAAATTAAGTAAATTAAGAGAGTTAAGCAACTTAATAAACCGGCTTAATTTACTTAATTTACTTTTATTTACTCTTAATTAATCATTTAAAAATAAAATATTCATCGCCTAAATTATTAATCCGCGTTTTTTATCAAAATAAAAATATGACGACGACTTATCTTACTAAACAGGGGCTGGAAAAATTGGAAGAAGAAATGGAATATTTAAAAAAGGTCAAGATGCCCGAGATTATTGAGCGGATTGCCCGAGCCAAGGAATTGGGCGATTTATCCGAAAATGCCGAATATCAGGATGCCAAAGACGAGCAGGGCTTTACCGCCGGCCGCCTCGCGGAATTGGAAAATTTGATCAATAAATCCGAAGTCATTTCCCAAAACGGCGCCAAAGAAACGGTCAATATCGGCAATACGATTCGGATTAACTGCGGAAACGAGGAATTTAATTATACCATTGTCGGTTCCAATGAAGCCGATCCGGGCAAAGGCTTGATTTCCAACGAATCGCCTTTGGGCCGGGCGTTTTTGGGCCGCAAGATCGGGGAAAAAGTTTTGGTCAAGATTCCCCGGGGCGAGATGGAATGCGAGATTTTGGAGATAAAGTAAAGCGATGAGAGCCCGCCTCCGCTCGCCTTACTTCGGCTGGCAAAAGTCGGCGAGCTTCGGCGAGGCAAGCGATGGGAGCGATTCCCTTCCCCCTCACTTCCGACTACCCCCCTCCTCTTCACTTCGTTCAGAGTCGGGGTTCGTCGGACAAGTCGTTCGGGGTCGGGGCAGGGAGCGAGGGGAGTGATGAATCATCATTCTCATTAACTTTATCGCGGGCAAAACAAATAGCGCCTTTGGCGCTCTTTTATTTGATTAAACGGCAATAAAAATGTATAATGCAGTTATAAAAACCGTTATTTAGCTTGTCACAAATTAAAATAACTAACGTTATCTTATATATGAAAGAAGCCGATTCTTGCCGGATAAACGATTTGATTTTGCGCGCTAAAAACGGCGAAAAGGCCGCTTTTGCCGAAATTTACCGGGATTATTTCACGCCGGTTTACCGCTATTTATACGTTAGAACCGGCCATAAAGCCGCGGCTGAAGATTTGGCGCAAATCGTTTTTTTAAAAGTCTATTTGGCGATTTCCCGGTTTGAATTCAGCGCCGAAAAAAAACTTCTGCCTTATTTTTTTACGGTTGCCAGAAACACGGTCATTGATTATTACCGCCGAAAAAAAATTCCGGCCGTGGATGCCGACCGTCTTTGGGACTTGGCCGATCCCGGCCAAAATGGGGAGGAGCAAATTATTAAGCAGGAGCAGAAAAAAGAAATTCTGGCCGCTTTGCGGGAGCTTAATTTTGAACAGCAGGAAGCGATTATCAATAAATATCTCAACGGCTTGGCCAATAATGAAATTGCCAAAATTTTAGGCAAAACCGAGGCCGCTGTCCGGCAGCTGCAATGCCGGGGACTGAAAAAATTAAGGATAATATTAAAAAAATATGATTGATTGGGAAAAAAATTCGGAAGAAATTTTGAGCCGGGCGCTTTTGGCCGGAGAAGAAGGAAAAACTTTGCCGGAGATTTTAGCGTTATTTCCTCAAAATCAAGAAGAAATCAGGGAAATATTTGAAATTATTGCCGAATTAAGCGCCCAAAAAGACGGCTTAAATCCGGCGCCCGAAATTTTAGAAAATATTCTCTCAAATCTTGCCGCCGCCAAAAAAAATAAAAATGATTCAAATATCAAAGGTCGATTGTTTTTCAGTCTAAATATCATTAAGAAGGAATTATTTATGACTCAAAAATTAAAAATCGCGGTTCCGGTTTTGGCGGTTTTGGTTTTAGTCGTCGCCGGCGCTTATATTTATATCGGCAATCAAGCCAAGACGATTTCCGTGACCGAAAACGAAATCTTCGCGGCCCTGGAGAGCGAATTGATTCAGGAAGCCGCCTTAGCCGGAGAAAGCGACGCCGATATTAACGTCGCTTTAGCCGATGAGCAGATAATTAACCAATTTAACCAAACTTATGATGACAGCCAACTCTAAAAAAATCGCCATTGCTTTTTTGGCTTTAGTTTTCGCTTTCAGCCTGCTTTTGCCCTCATTGGTTTTCGCCGTGGCGGCCGAGGGCGATGCGGCCGCTTCCGGCGCGGTTAAAGCCAAGGCCAATGCCGGCCTTTGCGCCAAAGTGGAAGATTTCTACGCCCGCTCAATCACGCAATTAGCCGATAAGGAAGCCAAATATCAAGACAAAAAGCTGGAACGGGAAAAGGCTTTAGTGGAAAAATACGCCGAGCGCCAAGCCAAGCAAGACAAAGCCCGGGCCAACTGGGACAGCAAAAAAGACGGCTTGTTTGCCAAGCTGGAAAATCGCGCCGCCACGGATGAACAAAAACAAGCCGCGGCCGCTTATCAGCAGGCCGTAACGGCGGCCGTGGCCGCCAAGCGCGCGGCCCTTGACGCCGCTTTAGCGGAGTTTAATGCCGGCCTGACCGAGCAAATCAACAGCCGCCAAACCGCTTTTGCCGCCGCTCTGGCCGCTTATAAGACCGCGGTTAGCGCGGCCCAAGAAACTGCCAAAGCCGCCTGCGGCGGCACGGCGGAAGCGCAAAAAATCAGAGTTGATCTTAAAGCCAGCCTTAAAGCCGCCCGCGAGAAATTAATAAGCGACATTAAGGGCTTGAATAAAATTAAAATTAATTTAAGCTCTTTAGTCGGCGCCAAGAAAGACGTGATTAGCCAAGCCAATGCGGATTTTAAAGCCGCCTTGGCCGCGGCCCGGACTGAACTGAAAGCCGCCTTGGCCGCTGGCACGGATACTGACACGGACACGAACGCGAATACTAATACGGCCACTCAATAATTTTCAGGGGCGAAAATTAGCGATAAAAGACAGGGTGTTTTCGCCTTGTCTTTTATTTTGCCTTAATAAAATTCAAGATAAGCGCAACCTTTGACGAAAGACCGTTTTTTTAGTAAAATGTAGGTATTATCTTAAATGCCAAAATATGCCAAACCGCGCCAATTTAAACGACGAATACCAGACTCGGTCAGAAAAGCTTAAAGCCCTGCGTTCCCAGGGAATAAGCCCGTATCCGGATAAATTTGAGAAAAAACAAAGTATTAATCAGGCGCTGAAAACCAAGCTGGGCGCCAAGATTAAAACCGCGGGCCGGATTTTGACCATTCGGGAAATGGGCAAGATTTGTTTTTGCCATCTCTTTGACGGTTCGGGCCGGCTGCAGATTGTTTTAAAACAAGACGAGGTTGATTTGAAAGAATTCTTAAAATTGTTTGATCCCGGCGATTTCATCGGTTTGGAAGGGGAGCGGTTTAAAACCCAAAAAGGCGAAATTTCCATTCTGGTTAAAAAATACACTCTGCTGGCCAAGGCCCTGCGGCCTTTGCCGGAGAAATTCCACGGCCTGCAGGACCAGGAGCTGAAATACCGCCGGCGCTATTTGGATTTGATTGCCAGTCCGGAAACTTATGAGCGGTTTTTACGGCGCAGTGAATTAATCAAAACTTTAAGGGAATTTTACTGGAACCATGGTTTTATTGAGGTGGAAACGCCGATTTTGACCAATACCGCTTCCGGCGCCCTGGCCAAGCCTTTTGTCACTCATTACAACGCTTTGGATCTTGACGTTTATCTGCGCCTCGCGCCGGAAATTTATCTGAAAGAATGCCTGATCGGGGGCATGGAAAGAGTTTTTGAAATCGGGCGCTGTTTTCGCAACGAAGGCCTGGATCCGTCTCATCTTCAGGACTTTACTCTGTGCGAGCATTACGCGGCTTACTGGAATTTTGAGGACAACATGAAATTCACCGAAGAGATGTTTTCTTTCATTTTAAAAAAGCTTTTCGGCGGCTTAAAGCTGGAAATCAAAGACCGCGCCGGTTTGCCGGTAAAAATTGATTTTACGCCGCCCTGGCCCCGGGTTTCTTTCGCCGAATTGCTGAAAAAAGATTGCGGCCTGAATATTGACGAATTAAAAACAGCCGAGGATTTAAGGCAAGCGATTAAAGCCAAGAATATAAAAATTGAAGATTTGGAAAAATTGGGGCGGGGAAATCTGATTGACGCTTTATACAAAGCGGTTTCCCGCGACCGGATTATCCAGCCGACTTTTTTAATCAATCATCCGCTTGATCTCTCGCCTCTGGCCAGGAAAAACGACAAAAATCCGCAAATAGTCGACCGGTTCCAGCTTTTGGTCAATACCTGGGAAATCGTCAACGCTTATTCCGAACTGGTTGATCCGGTTGACCAAAAAGAGCGCCTGGAGGTTCAAGCTAAGGCCAAGGCTCAAGGCGACCAAGAAGCTCACGGCAAAGACGACGAATATATCAAGGCTTTGGAACACGGCTGTCCGCCGGCTTCCGGCTGGGGTCTTGGCGTTGACCGGTTAATTACGCTTTTAACCAAGCAAGATAATTTAAGGGACGCGGTTTTATTTCCCCTGCTGCGCCCGGAAAAATAAAAAAATATGCCAACGCTTTTACAAATTATTTTTCGCCTTTTGCTTTCCGCCGGCCTTTGCGGGATTATCGGCATGGAGCGCGAGTACCGCCATAAGCCCGCGGGCCTGCGCACCAATATTTTGGTCGGCATGGGCTCGACTTTGGTCATATTAATGTCGCTTTACGCCACCGGCCAGGATAACGGCGATATCCTGCGCCTGGCATCCGGCGTGATTACCGGCATCGGGTTTTTGGGCGCCGGCGTGATTATCCGCGGCCAGGGAGGACAAAATGACGAAGACATGGTCCATGGCATCACGACGGCGGCCACGATTTGGATTGTCGCCGTCATCGGCTTGGCCGTGGGCCTGGGCTTTTATTTTGGCGCGATAACCGCGGCCGTTATTGCCCTGGCGGTTTTGTACGGTTTAAACAGCGAAAGAATCAGGAATAAAATCAGCAAATAAGCTTTATGAAAAAAGTCATGGCTTTCGGGACATTTGACGGCCTGCACCCGGGACATTTGAATTTTTTAAAACAAGCGCGGCGGCTGGGAGACAGCTTAGTGGTCGTGGTGGCGCGGGATGCCAATGTAAGAAAGATTAAAGGCCGATTTCCAAGATTAGGGGAAGGGGAGAGGTTGAGAAAAGTTAAGCGAGCGATGAAGCGATGGGGTTATAAAGCAGTTTTAGGCGGGCTGAAAGATCCGTACGTGATAATTAGAAAAGAAAAACCCGGGGTGATCGCTCTGGGGTATGACCAGAAAAGTTTTGACAGAGATTTGAAAAAAAAATTTCCTAAAATAAAGATTGCGCGGTTAAAGCCTTATCAAGCCAATATTTATAAATCATCAAAATTAATCAAGCGATATGCCAAAAAATAAAATTTTAAAATTTACGGTTCTGATTTTCAGCTTAGCCTTGCTGGCCGGCTGCGGCCGGGCGGTAAGTGACGCAGTTGATTCAGCCAAAGATCCGGCGCCGAAAAATCCCCAGTTAATTCTTAATGCTAACCAGCCGGTTGAACCGGCAAAGCCAAAAACCAATATGCCCGAAACCATTATTGACCAAAGCAAGACTTACATCGTCATTTTGCGCACCACGGCCGGCGATATTACTATTGCCCTAAACGCGAAAGCCACGCCGGTTACGGCTAATAATTTCGTCTGGCTGGCTAAAAAGAATTTTTACGATAACACGATATTCCATCGTGTCATTAAGGGCTTTATGATCCAAGGCGGCGATCCCAAGGGCGACGGCGCCGGCGGACCCGGTTATCAATTCAAGGATGAGCCGTTTACTGGCGAATATGTCCGCGGGACGGTGGCCATGGCCAATGCCGGTCCCAATACCAACGGTTCGCAGTTTTTTATCATGCACGCCGATTATCCCTTGCCGAAGAATTACGTGATTTTCGGCCAGGTTGCCAAAGGTTTGGACGTGGTTGATAAAATCGCCGCGGCGCCGGTTGAAATGAGCTCGTCGGGCGAACAATCAAAACCGGTTAATCCGGTTAAAGTTAATTCCGTGGAAATTATTGAAAAATAATAAAAAGCTGGTAAGAGCAGTAAAAGCTGGTAACGGCTGGTAATAGCCGCTATTATTAGCTCTTATTAGCTGCTGCCAGCTTCTACCAGCTTATTAAATTTTATAAAAATTAATTATCAATATGCTCGATATCAATAAAATCCGCGAAGAAAAGGAGGAAGTAGAAAAAGCCCTGCTCAAAAGAATGGCGGCCAAAGATTTGGATTTGGACGCGATTATCGCTTTGGACGATACGCGCCGGGAATTGCTGCAACAGGCCGAAGCCCTGAAAGCCGAACGCAATAAATTTTCCAAAACCAAGCCGGATGAGCAAACCATTGCTAAAATGAGGGAAATCGGCGATCAAATCGCCAAACTGGACAATCAGGCAAGCCAAACCGAAGCCGAGCTGAAAGAAAAAATTTCGGAATTGCCGAATATTCCGGCGGATGATGTTTTAGCCGGCGGCAAAGAAAACAATAAGGTAATCAAAACTTTCGGCGAAAAACCGGCTTTTAAATTTAAGCTCAAAGACCACTATGAACTGGCGACTGAACTGGACATTATCGACTATGAACGAGGCGTCAAGATCGCGGGCAACGGCTTTTGGGTTTATAAGGGCGCCGGTGCGCTTTTGGAATGGGCCTTGCTTTGTTATTTTGTGGAATTCCACCGCAAAAACAAATATACTTTCATGATTCCGCCGTTTTTATTAACCGAACAGTCGGCTTACACTTCCGGCCATCTGCCGAAATTCCGCGATGATCTGTTTTGGACGCAGGACGGGCTTTGTCTGAATGCCACCTCGGAAATGATGCTGGGCAATTTCCACCGCGATGAAATTTTAGACGGGCAAAAATTGCCATTTAAATATTGCGCTTATTCGGCCTGCTTTCGCCGCGAAGCCGGTTCTTACCGCAAAGAAGAGCGGGGGATGATCCGGGGCCATCAGTTCAATAAAATTGAAATGTTTCACTACGCCCGGCCCGAACAGTCGCCGGCCAGCTTTTTGGAATTAGTCAAAAACGCGGAAAAATTGGTTGAAGGCCTGGGCCTGCATTACCAGTCGGTTTTATTGGCGGCCGGCGACGCTTCGGCCGGCATGGCCAAGACCGTTGACGTGGAAGTCTGGCTTCCCAGTATGAATACTTACAAAGAAGTTTCCAGCGTTTCCAACGCCACGGATTACCAGGCGCGGCGCGGCCAGGTCAGGTTTAAAAATCCCCGGACCGGCAAAAATGAATTCGTTCATACCTTAAACGCTTCGGGCCTGGCCACCAGCCGCCTCTTGCCGGCGATTTTGGAGCAATGCCAGAATAAAGACGGTTCGGTTGCCGTACCCAAAGTTTTACAGAAATACTGCGGCCTGAAGAAGATTGAGAAAAATAAATAAGCAGGGGCGAATTGCAATTCGCCCATATTGATAAAAAAATGAGCGCCGCTTCGGTCAAAAAAGTCTGATTGACTTCGTTGACTGAAGCGGCGCGATGGTTTAGCACAAGCACTCGTCCATTACGACGGGCGGCGTGTGCCGTTCCATGTTCTGCCAATACAATTCCGCCTCTTCGGGCGTGATTGGCGGATCCAGGATGAAGCCATTTTGGGCTTCTTCTGTGTCATCGGCATAATCGGCCATAATGACATCCTCCTCTCTTTTCTGTTTGCGGGCGTTCGGCGCGTGGCCTACTTGCCCTGGATGTTTTCGTCGACGCCGCGTTTGTCCGCGAGCGCTTCACTTTTGTCATTCGCGCTGATGACCGAGCCGTCTGCCGCGATAAGGATATTCCTGCTGCCGGTGTACTTCATCTTCTTTCCTCCTCTATTTCAGTTGGCCTGTTGCTTAATGCCTCGGATGACCGAGTCAAGGAGATAGCTATCTTCTCAAAGCAGGCGATTCGGTTTCCAGATACCGAACAAATAAGCATAGCATATTATCAAGATTTTGTCAAGAGTAATAAGTAAAATTTAGCTAAATTAAGCTATTTTTTAATAATTAAAATTATCTTATCATTAATTTTATCGAAAGCAGTGGATTAGCGCTGATTTTTTTATGGAAATCAAAAAATTATTTTCATATAAAAAAATGACCCCCGCGCAGATCCTTATGATAAATGAAAATGATCTGTCTGGGGGTCATTTTTTGAATTAAAAAAAGGCGGAACCCAAGAGGATTCCGCCAATGCCTGATGGCATTATTGATTTTAAAAAGCAATTACGGAGTCCGCACAATACGAAATCCGGGGCCCATCCATGTTTCCTTGTCATCCGGGGTAGCATTGTCGCGGGTCGCCGACCGGCAAGTGTAGCCTTCGTAACTAGACCACGAGCCGCCGCGGAGCACCCGGTAGTCACCAGTTTCTGGCCCCGTGGGATCCATCACCGACCCGCTCGAATAATCCACATACCAGTCTTGGCACCATTCCCAAACATTTCCGCTCATGTCGTACAAGCCCCATGTATTCGGCAGCTTCTGGCCCACTACGTGCGCATATGTTTCGTGGGCACTTCTCGCGTTGTCTTCCCACCATGAATAAATGTTGATCACTGTGTAACCCGGGTCGTCGCCCCAGTAGAACCGGGTCGTTGTTCCCGCGCGGCAGGCGTACTCCCATTCCGCCTCGGAAGGCAACCGGAATGTTTTGCCCGTGAACGTATTCAACGCGGTTATAAAGGCCTGCGCGTCGTTCCATGACACCGACACCGCTGGACTGTTCGGATCGTCCAGCACAGTTGCATTATAGTTTGGAAAGAAATACAAGCCCCACGGTATCGTCCCCATCACCGCCGTCCACTGCGCTTTAGTTAATTCATACTTGCCCATCCAGAACCCCAAGGAAAGCGTCACCGAGTGCTGCGGATCTTCATCGGCATAACTGTCCAGCTCGCCCGGGTATCGTCCCATCATGAATGACCCCGCCGGGATCCAAACCATCTCGAGTGGCACGTCGTCGGGGAGCAGAATAGTCTCACCTTCCCCTTCGCCTTCACCTTCGCCGCTCGGGGTAACGCTGATAAAGTTCAGTTTCAGCTCCGTGTCCTCGCCGTTTGCCGTTGTCACGGTGAGCGAGACATTGTAGGTTCCCGCGGCCGTGTAAGTGTGGACGGGATCCTGTTCGGCGCTGGTCTCTTTGGCGCCGTCGCCAAACAGCCACGACCACGAGGTGATCGGCGATGAACCCGGGGCTGACAGATCCGTGAACCGCACCGTCAGCGGCGC
>Ga0209541_10012866_pt1 | contig 12892 bp, 17 predicted proteins | sample RifCSPlowO2_01_FD_184027 | JGI IMG/M metagenome (GOLD analysis project Ga0209541, IMG submission 184027) | Groundwater microbial communities from Rifle, Colorado - Rifle CSP2_plank lowO2_0.1 (SPAdes) (version 2) | ecosystem: Environmental > Aquatic > Deep subsurface > Groundwater | place...
AGTAACCCTTGGCGTCACGCAGGACAATCCTGATGATCCATACACGCCATTCGTGATCGCCACTTCTACCGCCGACGCGGCGGGCCAGGCGATGTTCACACTCTCCGCAACAGGCACGTATGCGGTCGGCATTGCGGAGGATTACTTCTACCCGTCCGCGGCATTGACCGTCATCGAGGCGCCAGCGGAGGAGCCGGAACCGGAAGAACCGCCGCCCGCCGAAGCGCCCCGGCAATCAGGTGGAGGAGGGGGCGGAAGCAGCGCTCCGGCGCATATCAAGGTAAACGTATCGGCCGCGATCTCATTCCTCTCGCTCAACCAGAACCCGGATGGCTCATTTGCAACACCTCTTCTCACCGATTGGGCGGCACTTGCCTTCGCGGCGACGCCGGAATACGAATCGGAAGAGATGATACTACGCAGGTATCTCACCGAACATAACGACAATCTCACGAGCCTCACCGACTACGAGCGGCACACCATGGCCCTTCTCGCGCTCGGCGTGAATCCGTATACGGATGCCGGCACCGACTACATCGCAAAAATCCTCTCATATTTCGACGGAGTGCAATTCGGGGATGCGGCGCTTGTGAATGACGATATCTTCGCGCTTATCCCTCTCGTCAGGACGGGATACGGGGTTGACGATGCGGCAATTGCGGCGACGAGCGCATTCATCATTTCCAAGCAGAAACCGGACGGCTCGTGGGATAGCGTCGATCTTACCGCAGCCGCAATCCAGGCGTTAACGCCAGTGAATTCCCTTCCCGGCGCCGGCGACGCGATTGCGCGCGCAAGCGCATTCCTGCACGCGAAGCAGGAATCGAATGGCAGCATCGGCAATAGTTTTTCGACGAGCTGGACCTTGCAGGCAATCCACGCGCTCGGCGGCGACATGGCGCAGTGGCAGCCAGGCGGGAAAAATCCCGAGGATTATCTTGCTTCCCTCCAATCATCCGACGGCGGCATCGAGTCTCCTGCGAGCGATATTCGCACGCGCATCTGGGCAACAGAATATGTGATCCCTGCGGCACTTGGAAAACCTTTGCCTTTGATACTGCGCGAGTTCCCGCGACCAATCCTGGAGCCAGAATCGCCGGCTCCGAGAGGAGCATCCGCGACCTCACCGGTGATCACGCTGATTCCTGCCACAACGACACCTCCCGCCACAACACCCGAAAACGAATCCGAAGACGCGGCAGATGTTGTAGTTACCCCGGTGTTGGAAACACCCGTGATGCGAATCGCAGAATCAGTGCAAGCGGCGGACGTAGAGGACGCCACCTCCGACGTGACGGATGACGGGTTTACGAAACCCGTCATGTGGGTGCCTGCGATCACGCAGAGCGCGGCTGCCGCGGCTGCCGCGCCGAATCTTTTCTTGCGCATCGTAAGATGGCTTGAAAATCTCTTCGCTTCACTGCGCGCTCTTGTCCTATAAATATCGAGGTGTTAGCTCTTTTTCTGAACCGATGTGGATAAAAAATCTTTTCACTCCAACGCCGTGTTTTAATACATAGATGAGTATCTATGCATGCCGCGCCGCGATCGGTCTCGCTCTTCTCGTTATCCCATTCTTTGCAGCGTCGTTCTTTCTTGCCCAATGGCTTGAAGATCGGCAGGCTGTTGCAGACCCGTGCCCGGGCGCTCTCGGCGAAACATCCGCCTGTTGGGACGAATACTATGCACAGGTCATCACAACGCGCGGCCCGCTTACCGCACTCAAGGACCTTAAGGCACAATACGAAAAGGGCGGCGGCGGGCGGTTGTTTTGCCACCCGATTCTGCACGAGATCGGCGAAGCCGCAGGGGAGCAATTCGGCTCGATGGAAGAGGCGTTTCGCCATGGCGATCCCGTGTGCCGGTCAGGATACTACCACGGCGTTCTCGAATACCTCTTCGGCGAAGAAGGCGGCGAAACTCTTCTCTCGCAGCTCGATTCAATCTGCGCGGAGACCTGGAATAAGGAGCGCTATTCGTACGATTACTTCGCCTGTGTCCACGGGATCGGCCACGGTCTCATGGCATATTTCGACCACGAGCTGTTCCAGTCGCTTGCGGGGTGCGAGCTCCTGACCGGCCAGTGGGAGCAATCCACATGCGCCGGCGGTGCATTCATGGAAAATATCGGCGCCGATTCGCCCGAATTTCCTTCGAAGTACCTGAAAAAGGACGATCTCATATTCCCATGCAACGCCGTGAAGGAGCAGTACCGTCCCCAGTGCTTCCAGATGCAAAGTTCGTACATGCTTGTACAAAACGGCGGCGACTTCGGCGCGGCATTTGCCACGTGCCGCGACGTGGAAGAACCTTATCAGGAACCATGTTATCAGAGCATCGGCAGAGACGCATCGGGGTGGTCGTACGGCGACGCTGAAACGGCACGTGCGCTGTGCTCCGTGGGCACGACGGCGAATGAGCGCACGCAGTGCTTGATCGGCGCCGCGTCAGATTTTATCCAGTCTGTCGGAATATCGGAAGCGCGCGCATTCTGCACAAACTCCGGGAAAGAGGCGCACGCGGCCTGCGTGCAGGCCGTTGAATGGCAAATCCGAGCGCTTTAATATACCGGCGCTTGTTCTTTTACTCCCGCGTGGTGCGCTGCAAGGCGCGCGAGCGCAAAGAGCGCGCTTGAGAGGCGGTTCTGATACGGGATGACGCTCTCCCGCAGAGCCTCGTCGCCGAGCGCGATAATGCGTCGCTCCGCGCGACGTGCGATCGTCCGCCCGACATCCAATGCGCCAGAGAGAACCGTCGCGCCGGGGATTGTGAATGAATGGATGGACTCAATTTCGGACTCGACGCTCGCGATGACCGTCTCAAGATATACCATCCGCCCATCCTGTAGGGCCTTCGGGGCACCTGCGACCATTGCCTGTATTGTGAAAAGGTCGTTCTGGATGGTGCGGAGTCTCTCGCCGATATCCGGCGCGGCGCTCTCCAAAGAGAGCGCTGCGCAAAAGCCGATCCACGAATTGAGCTCGTCGAGATTCCCCAGGGCCTCTACCCGCGGTTCGTCCTTCGCAACTCGCTGTATGCAGCCAAAAAGCTTCGTTGTCCCGTTATCCCCTTTGCCGGTGTAAAGCATGCATATATACTACCAATCTATAGATGATCATCAATATATGAAAAGAAGGATACTTATAGGCGCGTTGGTAGTGGCCGTCATTGTCGCCGGGAGTTTTGTGTATGAAGGGGCCACGCGCGAGCCTGCGGGAGCGGCATCTGAAACAACTCCCACATACATCAATGCATTCCTTGTGATCGAGGGCGTCCTTCCGAAAGCCAACGTCAGAGTGCCTGAAGGCTCGGCACTTGCACTCCTCACGGAAGTCTCGAAAGAGCAATCCTTCGCACTTAAAACGAAAGAGTACCAAGGTATGGGAACCTTGGTCGAGAAAATCGGCGAATTCGAAAATGGCACTGATGGAAAATACTGGCACTACTATGTGAACAATCTGCTCGCACCTGTCGGTGCTGATGCGTACAAAGTTAAAGAAGGTGATGTGATCGAATGGCGCTTCCATACACCGGATGACTCCCTCTAAGCCAGGTATGCGCGGCGCTGTTCTCTTTGAAATAGCGGTGCTCGTTGGCCTCGGCGCCGCGAGCCGCCTCTTTCCGCACCTCCCGAACATGACGGCAATCGGCGCCGTCGCGCTCCGAGCCCGCTCGCGCTTCGGCATTCCCGGCCTCGGGATACCGATAATAAGCATGCTTGCGAGCGATTTGTTTATCGGTTTCTATAATTGGCGGCTTCTCCTTACGGTCTACGCATCATTCGCGCTTATCGGCATGCTCGGCGCTCTGATACCACAGAACACCTCGATCCGCCGGATCGGCGCCGTCAGCGTGCTCGGGTCTACCCTATTCTTCCTCATCACGAATACTGCGGTGTGGGCGCTCTCGGCGTGGTATCCGCACACTGCGCAGGGTCTTCTTATGTGCTACGTGGCCGGACTTCCTTTTTTCTACCCGATGCTCGCGGGAGATATTGTGTTCTCATGCATGCTTTTCCGCCTTAGCGCCCGTGTTAGTATGCCGAGATGGACACAGAACGAGGAGCTCGCACTGATGCGCTCGCATTTCTGAAGCGCAATACCGTCGGCGTGGTCGCGACAGCCGGGCACGATAACATTCCCCACGCGAGCGCCATTCACTACTACGCCGATGATGATTTCAATATCTATTTCCTGACGCTTCCCTCGAGCCGCAAGTACGAGGCGCTCTGCGCGCACCCCCAGGTCGCGTTTACCATCCTCCGGGAAGATGCGCCGCAAACGATCCAGATCGAGGGGATGGCGAAAGACATCACGCTCGATAGGGACATGCAGGAAAAGAAAGACAAGATCTTGGAAATACTGAATGCCAACCCCTACTTTTTCGCACCCATCACCAAGCTCGATCCCGAGAAAACGGCGGTGATCTGGATCCGTCCCACCTGGATCCGTTGGGCGGATTACGCCTTTGCACAGTACGGCACCGATCGCGTCTTCAAAGAGATTCCGGTAGACGCCTAGCTTACGCTCGTATCACCCGTGCGCGTCTATCTCCTTGAGCGAGGTGTTGCGGTGGATGATCTCGTCGTTCCTTATGGAGAGGAAAAATTCGTACTGGCTCCGCGGGTGGCGGCCGTACCATGTCAGAAATTCGCTCATAATCGGCTTCTTTTTCAGTTCCTCGCCGCGCTTCTCGAGAAAGAGCGAATACTGCTCGAACGCATGGTTCTCGAACATATAGTTAAGTTCATACGAATAGCGCGGATTCACGAGGTATAAAATGTACGACGCCCAAAAAAAGAAGAACGCGAAGAGCATCGGGATGAGCGTGTGCCGGATGAACCCTGCGCGCTCCTCGCCCTTCGCGAGCTGTGAGATGACGACAACATGCATCGTCTCGTTGTCCTGCGCAATGCGTGCGTACTTCGACGCGTTCGAGAGCGCCATTGCCTTCTTCTCGTCGGAATAAAAGAATGTGAGCAAGGTGTAGACGGCAGAGGACCACGATTGGTACGGGACTCGCGCAATTACCTCCACCGCGCGGAATTTGAGATACGAGGGTTCGTGCCCGTAGACGAGATTGCCGCAGACGACGAGAAATTTCCCCAAGGCGCGCGGTACCGCCGCAGGGCGGTACTCGTCGAAGGGCTTCTTGTAATCGGCGAGTGCCTGCGGGTCGTTCAAGGCCTCATTCAGTGCTTCCAAGTCCGTATCCCCGCGCTGGAGTTCCATGGCGGGTAGTATACCGTATTTTACCGATGCGGGTACGGTCTGCCGCCTGAGGGGCGGCGCTTATGGCGAGGCGTCGCATGGAAGACGCGCCTTTGCGATTGGCCTCCTCGGAACGGCGCTCGGCTACTATTTCGACTGCCTCCACCACGATGTGCGCGGAAATCCCTGCCGCGCTCGCCCTGCGGGCGCGGCGCATGCGATTCACGATGCACCGAAGGCCGCGGCCCCGGGAGGCCCTCCGGAATCGGTGAGACTTGAACTGCTTTTCGTATCAAACGCTCAATATCGCGAATCCCTCCTTTCTCCTGCGGCATGGCAAAAGAAATAGCGTGCCCCTCTGCCCCAGCGCGCGCAGTGCGTCCGATGCGGTGCACGTAATCGGAGCTATCCGACGGTAAGTCAAAGTTAACGACAAGCTCAATGCCTTTCACATCGATGCCGCGCGAAGCAATGTCCGTCGCGACCAAGACGCGATACTTCCCGCTCTTGAATCCATCGAGTGCATCGCGCCGCTGTCCGAGCGAACGATTACCGTGGATTTCCGCAACTTTGTGTCCGAGTGCCTTGATAGCCTCCATTACTTTTTTCGCACCATGCTTGGTGCGCGCGAAAACCAAGGTCGAGCCCTTGTAGTCATATAAAATCTTCTCGAGAAGAGGCATTTTCTGTTCGCGATGGACAATATAGAACTCTTGCGAGACTTTCTCGGAAGTCGTCCCCTGCGGTGCGACTTCGATGTGCGTCGGCGTCCGCATATGCTTCGTCGCAATCGCGCCGATATCGCGCGAGAGCGTCGCAGAGAAAAGCATCGTTTGCCTATCATGCGGCACGGTTTCGAGAATACGCTTTATTTGCGGCTGGAAGCCCATGTCGAGCATGCGATCGGCCTCGTCGAGAACAAGGATGGAAACTTTGCCCAAGCGGATGGTGTCGTGCTGGAGGTGGTCGATGAGGCGCCCTGGCGTCGCGATGATGATGTTCGGATTGCGCCGGATAGCGGCCACCTGCTGTCGCATGTTGGCTCCCCCGATGAGGACCGCCGTCTTCATGCCGAGGACCGCACCGAGTTTGCTAAGCGCCTCGTCTACTTGGAGCGCAAGTTCGCGCGTGGGAAGCAGGATGAGACCACGCCCTTCTTTCCCGTAGAGGCGCTGAAGCATCGGGATACCGAAGGCTAGAGTTTTGCCCGTCCCCGTCTGCGCGATGCCGATGACGTCCTCCCCCTCGTTCGCAAGAGGAATGGCTTTGTATTGAATAGGCGTCGGTACCGTGATGCCGAGGGACTTGAGTATGAGGAGCAGCTCCGGCCTGATGCCGAGAGTGTTAAATGAGTGTTCTGTACTTTGATTAGGCATAGTTATTACAATTACATGGCACGTCTTAATTCTTTGTACACATCAGAATCGTTGCGTCTTCCGATCAAGATTACAAATAAAGTCGTTTTCTCAGTGTCATAGATGATGCGATATTCGCCAATGTCCGCCCTACGAAGCAGCGCATATCCGGTAAGTTGCTTAGAATCGGATGGTAAAGGATTATCGGCAAGAGATGCGATTTTCCCCACTACTTGCCGCTCGTGCTTCGGCGGCAACTTGTGAAGAAATTTCTGTGCACGTGCCGTGAGATTAATCCTACGCATGTAAGACACGCTTCATATAGTCGGCACTCTTTTTGGTTCCGATAAACGATGGCTTTTTCATGACCGCCTTCGCCTGCTCTCCCCACCACGCATCTTCGAGCGCCTCGAAGCGGGCGAACTCATCGGCAGAAAGGACAACTGCGACCGCCCTGCCGTGTTTCTGGATAACGATCGGCTCGCGCTGTGCGGCATCAATCAGCTCGCCGAAGCGGTTCTTCGCATCCCCCGCCGCCATGCTCCTTTGGACAATTTGGCTCATTTGGCTATATTAGCCAGAATGTGTTCGTTGTCAAGGACGCGATGCTATTCCTCCCTCTTCGCCTTCGCCGCGTCTTGTTGCGTCAAATGGATCTTGCGCAAACGCACGTTTTGAGGAGTGACTTCCAAATATTCGTCCTTTTGCATGAGTTCCAATCCGCGTTCGATGGTGAGCTCAAAAGGCGGCACGAGATTGATTGCTTCGTCGAGTGCGGACGCGCGTACGTTCGTGAGATTCTTGTTTTTCGTCGGGTTCACATACATCTCTTCGCCTTTCGAAGTATCCCCAATGACCATGCCCTCATACACTTCCGTCGCAGGGTTGATGTAAAGCCGGCCGCGATCCTGCAAGTTCCAGAGCGAGAAGCCGAGCGATTTTCCGCTTGCCATCGAAATCATCGAACCTTGTGGACGCTTTCGGATTTCCCCTGCAAATGGCTTGAAGCCGATGACGCGCGCGGCGATGATGCCTTCGCCTTTCGTATCAATCACAAATTGGTTGCGATAGCCAAGAAGCCCGCGTGTCGGGCCTTCGAAAATAAGGCGCGAACTGGTTGCTGGTTCCTGGTTACTGGTTACTGGTTGAAGACTCTGCAAAATAAATCCTCTAGCACCGAGCTTTTCGATAATTGATCCTTGGTATTCCGAAGGCGTGTCGATGACGACTTCTTCGAACGGCTCGGTTTTCTTGCCGTTCTCTTCGCGGACGATGACTTGTGGCTGCGAGACCTGCATCTCGAAGCCTTCGCGGCGCATATTTTCAAGAAGAATGGCGATATGCAATTCGCCGCGACCGGAAACTTTAAATGTATCGGGTGCATCAAAATCGACACGCAGACCGACATTTATCTCAAGTTCTTTTTCGAGACGCTCGCGCAGCTGGCGCGAGGTGACGAACTTCCCCTCGCGTCCGCCGAAGGGCGAATTGTTGACGAGGAAACTCAAAGTGATAGTCGGCTCATCGACGGCGATAGCCGGAAGCGGCTCGACGTCCGCTGAAGTAGAAACGGTTTCCCCTATCTCGATGTCCGGAATGCCCGCGATGATGCAGATGTCTCCCGCGCCCACTTCCTGCGCTTCCACGCGCTTCAAGCCGTCAAACGTGAACATCTTGGTTATCTTTCCCGGGCGCACCTCGCCGGTTGGTTTCTTCACGAACACGCCCGTTCCCGTCTTCAAAGTTCCCTTGTAAATACGAGCGACGGCCATGCGGCCGAGGAAGTTGTCGTATGCGAGATTGAACGGCTGTGCGCGGAGTGTCGCTGACGAGGAAGCATTTGACGCGACAGGAACGAATTCCAAAATAGTATCCAAAAGTGGAGTTAAATCTTTCGAATCATCGTCGAGCTTCTTCTTCGCGATTCCCTGCTTTCCTATCGAATAGACAACGGGAAATTCCGCCTGCTCGTTCGAAGCCCCAAGTTCGAGAAAAAGTTCCAACACCTGATCTTCCGTACGTGCCGGATCAGCCGCCGGCTTATCTATCTTATTGATAACGACGATCGGCTTGAGGCCAAGCTCGAGCGACTTCTTGAGAACGAACCGCGTCTGCGGCATCGGCCCTTCCTGCGCATCAACAACGAGCAAGACGGAGTCGATCGAGCGAAGCACACGCTCCACTTCCGAGCCAAAATCGGCATGTCCCGGCGTGTCAACGATATTGATCTTTGTTCCCTTATACGGCACCGAAGCATTCTTGGCATAGATAGTAATCCCCCGCTCCTGTTCGAGCTTGTTCGAGTCCATCGTGACCCCCTCTTGCCCCACCCCCGTCTGGCGTAGCAACGCATCCGTCAGGGTTGTTTTACCATGGTCAACGTGCGCTATGATTGCAATGTTTCTTATCTCCATACGTTAAAAAGTACCACCTCCAGAGTGGGCGACCTGCCCCGTAGCCAACGCGAGGCGTTGTGGTACTGGGGTGATTGCGATATTGCGGATTTCCATAAAATAAAGGCCTCGCGGGCCTCGTGCCCATGATTGTGCCACAAAATAAATTTATTGCAACGTTTCGCTACACATTCTTTCTTATTTGCGCGAAAAGTCTATTTAGCGTATCGAAAGCATTCTTAACCTCCTTATCAGACATACGTCCCGAAGAGCGACTATAGAGGTGTTGTGTATTTCTTGCCAAGCGAACCTCGTTTATCTTTTTCGCTAATTGTTTTGGAAATAAATTATTCTGCTCCAGAATTTTTATTGCTTCAAAAAATGGGATGTCTTTAAGAGCCAGATTCCTTTTAACTTTTATTGCACAAATCAACTCCCCTTCTGTTAGCGAAATTGGAGGAAAATTTAATGGTCGTTCATATTTATATTCATGTTTCGTACCCACAAGTTTCTTATTATCGATAAAAAATAGACACAAAGCTTCAATAACTGAAGCAATATACAAAACGGTTGCTCGATAAAATTCCTCTTTATATCTATTGAGTCTCGTTTTATCTCCTGCATCAATCAAATAAGCTGTGAAATACAGCGCGTCTTCGACATCACCCCTGAGCCGCACGTCAGTAATAAAAGCGAAATCCGACGTTTTCGCGGTAACGCGAATTCGTTTCTTAGCCATTGAGTTTTTTTAACAACTGAGAAAGCGAACCTGCCCCATGTTTGCGTAAAACCGTATGAAGTTGGGCATCAGAACGAACACCCAAATCAACACCATATTTTTTCTCTATGGTTTTTACTAAGGTATCTTCGCGTTTTGCGCGATATCTTCCATCTTTACCCATATCTCTTTCCTTGCTCATATCAAATAGTATATATCATTGCTAGCATACACCCAAGGGCTAGTTACCCTTGTAATTTCAGGATTGGTGCGGAGCGAGAATTCTGTAAACCTTCTTAGGATTCTTCGAGAACATTGCTTGATACATTTTCTCAGCTACTGCGACGGGATGCTCATAAATCGGCTTTTTTCCTCCCCACATTTTTGTTCGTCGACTTATTTCCTCGACTGCTTTTCTTGTATGTGGGTTGTCGTACATGCCAGTATCAATTCCGCCCGCTCGTATGTCGTAAACTTCAATGTCCTCGTCTTCAAGTTCTTTTTCAATTCCTTTGATGTAACCCACGAGCGCATGTTTAGCAGCCACGTGCGTAGCCCCAAAGTGATATCCTCTTTCGCCCGACATAGAGGTGATAATGCATATCTTCGCTTTCTGTTTATTTTTTAACTGTTTTCGAAAAATAGGAACCATTTTGAGCATCATCCGATGCGTGGCTATAGTGACTTCGAACTCGGCCTTAATAACGTCGGGGGGAATCTTTTCAAAAGGAAGATAGATATTATCGTGCGGTATCTTATGTGTGCCGCCTCCAAGACCAACCGACTGAATCCAATAAAATGTTCTGTTCTTCGGGAGTTGCTTGATGAGATGACCTATTCCCTTATCTGTCATTACATCTGCCGCAATATGATTGATTAACTCTTCCTTACACCCGAGTCTAATTAGGCCATCTTTTATCTTTTTCAGATTCTCAAGAGTTCTTGAAATCATTACTACCTCAATGCCTTTCTTGCTGAAGTGATAGGCGGTAGCAGTGCCAATGTTCATCTTGTGCGGTTTCCCATCAATCGGAATTGAATCGTGAGAAGGTTTCCCCTTGTACCGATATATCTGCTTAATCGGCTTAAATCCGCAACCAGTTATTAAGACAACCGGAGCTTTCATGTCGCGAAGCATACCCCCTAAAACATTTCGTGCCAACGAAATGTTCGGCTGCAGCCTGCGGCTCGCCCGACTGAAAGTTTAGGGGCGACTCGAAGGGTTTAGCCTCCCCACCCCCAATCCAAGCACGAGGAAAAGGCCGCTTGGCTAAAGTAGCGCTGTTTTAGCCAAGGGTCGGCTCATATCCGCCCATCTAACCCGACCATAGGAAAGCGGACAGTTCCGCAAGGCGTCGCCTTGCGGAATTTGAAAGAAACCAACCCCACGATTGCTCATGGGGCCAGATGTATACTCAGTCAATCAGATACTTCTCGTGAAGAAAGTCAATCACGAGCTGTCCCAACGGCGTCTGTTCATTGCGATCTTGCGAAGAAAACCAGGCTATTTCTTCGATTTCAGATTGTGGCACGAATGCGCCTTCGTAGTCGCCGCTGTAGCAAGTGCTTTGGACTTCGGTCGGCTCTTTCTGCCCGTGCGCCAGTGCCTTGAATGTGCCAAGATGCTTTGCGGTTTCAGACTTGAAATCGATTCCGAGTTCCTCTTTCAACTCTCGCGTGAGAGCTTTCACGTCAGTCTCGCCCACTTCGCGCTTCCCACCAGGCATATAGAACATGTCCCTTCCTTTTGACCGCAAGAAAAGGACTTTCCGATTTACGATATGAATCCAGGCAATCTTATCTATAACTCTCATAGTCCTCTCCCTTTGGTTAGATAACGCTGAATAAAAATCATATCCGATTATTTTCAGACTCCGCCTAGCATACGCCCAAACGCTACGACACACCAGAAACAAGAGCGCCTGGGATCGATGATCCCAGGCGCGTCATTCAGTCCTGCGTCCACATGCGTATCGACTCGGTCTTTGAGGTGTCGATCTGCTTTGTGCCCACATCCCCGTCCGGCAGTTTCTTGACGAAGAAAATAGAAATGTCCTCGTCCGCCATGAGCCACTCGGTGTTCCGCGGGATGAGGAAGTCAATAGTCCATCGCTCCCCTTTGTTCGTCCCGAGATCTGCCTGAAAGAACGTGCCGGAAAAAGTCCCAAATACCCCTTCATCCTTCCGGGTAATTGAGCCTTCGCAGAAATCATGAGCAAAGTGCGTAGTGGAGTGCTTCTGGAACTTCCGCAACTGGGTAGCCGCTACGTTACGGATGATGCGCGCCTGTTCACCCGCGAGGATCTGCGTGGCGTTGACTACTATGAGGTCGAACACTGGCTTTCCTCCTCAAATCGGTTTCGCTTGGGACTTTATACAACAGAAAAGACCCCATTTGCAAGTACACGTGCGCCCAAACGCATGGTGCCTCACAAAGCGCTGTTTGAGGGACAGGGGTAGCTCGTCCTCCCTGTTGCGGAGTGCTAATGTGTAAGTGTTACAAATAACCCTTTGACGATCTCTCGCAATTCATCAGGAGCGATACGGCCGATGCGCTTCACGAGTCTTTTCTTGGTGATCGTGCGAACTTGAAACGGAATTGCTTCCGACTCTTTCTTCAGACCATTAGTGCGACTGGGGCGCAGGAGCACGCATGTCGGATACGATTTTATCTTCGACGTGATAGGAACAACAATGACGATCGGCAACACCTCGTTGAGCGTATTGCCCGAAATAACAATGACTGGCCGTCGGCCGGACTGTTCAGAGCCTTTGGTGGGATCCAAGTCAGCAAACCAGATTTCGCCCTGGCGCATAATTATTTTCCAATAACATTCGTGTAATCATCCATCCCCCACTCTGCGCACTCGAGCATGTCGGGATCCTGCGCTGCGCGCATAAACCCTTCGCGGAGATTTCTGCGCGTAAGTTCCTGCTGATAGCGCCTCAAGGCATCTTCCAATACGGCTCGGCGTGTCTTTTTTTCAAGGCGCGCTCGCAGATCGACCCACTTGATAAGATCTGGCGCAATCGTACTGGTGAAGACGGCTGTTTTCATATAAGTATAAATACGTATAATCACACGCATCATACCCCTCCCCTCCCCGAGTGCAAGGAAAAGGCCGCTTGGCTAAAGTAGCGCTGTTTTAGCCAAGGGTCGGCTCATATCCGCCCATTTGACCCGTACCGCCTCAAACAGTGGGCGGCCATCGTCTC
>Ga0209541_10012868_pt1 | contig 12891 bp, 15 predicted proteins | sample RifCSPlowO2_01_FD_184027 | JGI IMG/M metagenome (GOLD analysis project Ga0209541, IMG submission 184027) | Groundwater microbial communities from Rifle, Colorado - Rifle CSP2_plank lowO2_0.1 (SPAdes) (version 2) | ecosystem: Environmental > Aquatic > Deep subsurface > Groundwater | place...
TTCGACCTCGCCATTGCCGTCCTCATCGTCGCGATCGTCGGCTGGTGGATCTGGCGGCATCTTAAGCATAACAATTAACTCACTAACAACTGTTACCTGTTACAAGTTAACTGTTCGAGAGCGCAGCAGCCGGATGCCGAGGTACGACAGCGGCGTGTAGAGGACGCCCATGCCGACCTTGAACAGCCACCACGGCACGGCGATTAGCATAATGGTTTTAACCGGGTAGACGCCGCCAAACGCGATGGCCATCCAGATTGAGGTGTCGAGGAGCTGGCCCCAGAGGTTGGAGAGGTTGGAGCGCAGCCAGAAGTGCCTGCCGCCCAGCTTGGCTTTAAGAAAAAAGAAGGAGAACAGGTCCTGGTACTCGCCGATGACAAACGCCACCAGCGACGCCAGGGTGAAGCGAAACGACAGGCCGAAAATCTGGCCGTAGGCGCCGGCCATAAAAAAATCCGGCGACGCGGGCATCGCGTTAGAGAGGGCGTTCATCGCCAAAAAAAATACCGTGGTCAGAATGCCCATCCGCACGAACAAGCGCGCGGTTTTTTTGTCGTAGACTTCACCGATGACGTCGGTCATCAAAAACACGACCGGAAAAATAAAGATCGCGGTTGACAGATGGGTACCAAACACAAAGGGCATCAGCTTGATGCCCAGGGTGTTGGATGCGAGAAGCGCCGTTAAGTACAGGGTTAAGGCAGTGGCGAGCTTCTTATCCATATCGTAATTAAGAGCAGCCTAACGCGGCCCGACACTGGCTCCGGCTCGCTTCGTCGCCGAGCTGGTTGCAAGCATCGCACCGGGATTTTCGGTCACTGACATTGAAATCACTGTCGTTGGCTGGTTGGGCAACGGGTGCCATCCACTCCCGAAACGTTATATCAGCCGGCGGGGTAAACATCGCGGCGTCCACGCGCCACGGCTGGCAGTTGAAGTCAATTGGGTCGTCGAAACCCACTTGCTCTTGACCATCGGTTTGCTCTTCAGCTTGAATGTCAGTGACTCTCATTTTGATGCCAGTCATCGCACCTAACGGTTCGCTCCAACTGTAGGCCCACTCATCATCGCGAATAATATGACCGATGAACGAACCGCCGCCCGGTCCCGACTGGCCGATGGTAAAGTCTCCGCGCATCTGCCGGCCGCTGACGTAGACCGTGCCCCGCTGCGAGCCGCTCGCGTCGGCCCGGTCAAAGCTGCAGCTGAGGCTCTTGCCCGACGCGATGAGCTCCATCATTGAGCTTCGCATCATCCCGCCGGACGCGGCGTCGTTTGCCGTTCCGGTCTGATTCGTCGAACCGGCGGGCTGGCCGGGCTGCGACGAGTAGTACCAAAAGCCCAAGCCACCCAGGACGAGCACCAGGACGACGAGGCCAATCATGACGTTCTTATTCATAGAATGAAAGGGTAAATAATTAGTGCTGATTGCTCTTAATTGTACGGGAACGTATTAATTTTGTAAAAGGCCGCCGCGCGTTACAACCCGACCAGATGCTTTCTGATAAACTCCTCAACCGCGCTGACGGTTGACTGCTTGAGGCTCGCCGGGCTCTGGGCCACCCAGACGGCGAAGTTGACCAGCTCCTGGTTATCAACCTTGAGCCACTTACCGTTCTTATACAAAAACAGCAGCAGCGTTACCAGCGCCACCCGTTTGTTGCCGTTCTGAAAGGGGTGGTTTTTAACCAGGAGGTAAAAGAGGATTGCCGCCCGGCTGACCAGACCGGGGTAGAGGTTTTTACCGGCGAAACGCTGGAACGGCACGGCCAGACAGCTCTCCAGCTTATTTTCAAAGCGGGTGTCAATGGCCGGAATCGGCTCGGTAAGGGTGAGACGCTCCTGGGCCAGACGAAACGCTACCCGTTCGACCTCTTGGATAGTAACCAGGCGCATGGTTATGCGTCTCCCAGCTGCCGGAGTGCCGTCCCATAATCACGGATTGCACGGCTCACAGCCCGGTCGAGCAGCGCTTTCTGCTTCTCGCTCAACGGCGCATTGGCAACGGCCAAAAAACCCGCCGCCGGAATAGCAAACGGCCGGCCGATTCGCACCGCCTCGATATCGCCCCGGTGGATCTTTTTGAGCACCGCCACTCGGCTGATGCCTAAGATCTTCGCCGCTTCCTGGACCGAATAAAAGGCTTTCTTTGGCTCTTTTTCTTTGATAACCATATATAAAAAGGTTATCATATGATAACCAAACTGTCAACGGTTAGTTTGAACAAGATTAGAAAAAACAACAAAAAGCCGACCGGTGGGCAGCGCCTGAGTTAATCTAGCATTCCCGCTCAAGCTCCGCCGCCTCATCCTCATCTACGCCCAGTTCACCCACAATGTCGCGAACGCAGTCAGCTTGATCATCGAGTCAATATACGCTGCCCGTGTTTCTGATTCGTTCACAGGATTATGACGGTTTGATCGTAAAGGGGCGTTTGTTAGCCTCCTCTAGAATTTTAATCGTCGCATGGACTGAAAGATTATCGCTTTGCAAAAGTATCAGACGATCACCTAATTGATGCAACAATGGACTTAAAAATTCGTCGGCCCATGAGGGTGATAACGTTAATACGCCGGAAAAATCGATTTCCAGATCTTCGGTCTTGGAAAGCTCACGCAGGGTCGACTGCAATGCCTTGAAAGACTCGCTACCCAATTCCCGAGACAGTAATGTTTTGCCAAATTTTTCTAATTGTAATTTCATATTTTTTTCCTCTTAAAATGCTTAAAACTCTATTTTTGCTAAACAGCCTCGCAGCATACGCTGACCACGCGTCACACGAAATGCCTTATCGGCCCCTTGCATGCGTACTTCGGCATCGCCGCTCGTAAAAAATAAATCAATGGGCTGCTGTATGACGACCTCGCGAACCGTCTTAAGTCCGTTGCCGCGCTTTTCCGGTGCGCGCCCAGAAATAAATTCAGTGAAGGCAACCTGTACCGCCGCAACGTGGCTCGGAAGTTCTGGACGAACCTGGCGCAGCGTTTCTAAAATACCTAACCCTCTATCAGCAAGAACAATGATACGCTGGTCGAGGTCGTAGCCGAAAAAAATTCCCGGTGTATCCGGCCACTTGCCTAAATTATGAGCGAACGAATTATCACCAATCTCTCCCGTCACTAAGGTGATGAGAGAATACAATTTCTCAAACCCCGGTTTTCGGATAAGCGCGTATTCCATTTTCTGAAGCCGTGCATTAAACGTTGAGCTGGTCGGACAATAAAATGTCCCCGGGAACTCAATGCCGTCTTCTATCCACTCGGCGGCAAATTTCATCAAATCGCTGGCAAAGATTTCTAAATCTTTTTCCCGGTAATACCGATGAGTCCCGCCCTCTTTTTTGATCGCAACTAATTTACCGCTTTCATCCCAACGACGAAGCGTATTTAAAGAAATCCCGAGATATTCGGCAGCTTGGCTGATTGTAAGCAATTCTTTTTCCATATCAATAGGGTATCACACTATCTAAATCTACACAAGTACGCTTATAATCTACCCAAAAATATATCAATCTACTCATTTTGTATCACAACTCACCAAAAAAGTCTTTTTAAGCACCAACCTCCTAAACTCCTTCAATACTTACTCAACCTTTTTAATTGCCGACCGATACGCGCAGTAATCACAATCTTTGCCAGCCGCAAAGCCACCTCATCATAAAAAGCAGCCAAAAGTTCCGGCTGCCGATTGATGATTCTGTCGTTTAGGTTCACCGCCAAATAGTCCTAGGCGTAGTCGAACAAGATTTTATGGCCGCGCTTCTCCACGATTTCACGCAGCACCCGGCGGCGGGCGTACACCGCGTCGCAGAGTGCCCGATACCGGGCGGCAAGATGACTATCGTCTGGTGCGGGGCTGGTCCGGCCGGATCGATCGTGCGGGTCTGCTGGTCAGCGATACCGAGAACCTCAATGGGCCTCATAGTAGAAAGTTGAATCGTGATCTAACGAAACCTAATTTCCCCAAGGATAATTACCCGGCCTATACCCAGCCGGCTACCCTGTCAAGGGTCTGGAAAAAATAAAAAAACCGGCCCTCGGCCAGCTGTAAAAATCACTAATCTAAAAGGTTGCTTTGATACTAAGCGTTTTTACCGTTACCTTGGTTTTTCTACCCGTTTAATCATGAAACGCACCGTCTCATTCATATGGACCGGTTCAAGGGAAATCTCCGGATGGCGGCTTTGGAAAACTCTGAAGATCTCATCGGCGAATGCCTGTCCAACGTTTGGCACGCGCTCAAAATCAAGAATAATTTTTTTAAACTTATCAAGACCAACCAGCACCCGGCGCGCTTGCGACCGCGACACGTACACGGTGCCCAACGTGAATAACCGAACGCGAATTTCGGTTTTATCAAAGGCATAGCTGCCTGGCTTTGACTGGTACGTTTCAAAAATTTTATTTAAGTGACGGCCGCTCACACGGGCAATGGCAAAAACGACGCGCGTACCGCGGTTCATCCGCTTTTCTTCCTGAAAAAAAACGTCGGGGATGGTATTGTCGACAACCATGCGGTAGCCGTAACTTTCCAAAATAAAACGGTCCGCCGCCTTTGAGGTGAAAAAAATGCCCTCGCCCGTATGCGCTTTCGGATCGGTAGTAACCTTGCCTTTCAATAGATCCTGCATCGCCTCCAGTTCTGACTTCAGCCGGCGCTGCTGCATCACGTTCCTGAATACCCCAATCCCAAAATCACTCACCACAAACCGAATCACCCCGCCGTTACTTTCGACTGCAACTTCAATGGCCTTCGACCGTGAGTGCTCAATGGCGTTGTTGAGCATTTCGGAAAAAGCGTAATGTACCATGCTTCGTACATTTTCTGGTGCGCTGCGAAAAGCAGGAAAGGTCGCGATTAAGCGATCAAAAATTTCATGCTCCTGTACGTCTTTATTGACGAAACGCCGTTTAACTGCCGAAAGGCCAATTTCATCAATCAGCTCCGGCAACGAATAAAATGCAGACCGGGTCGAACCGAACTTTACCACTTCTCCGGCATTCGCCATAATGCGCAAAACCTGGCTCGCGTACTGGCGGGTGAAGCCGAAATGCCGGGCTATTTCCGCTGACGAAACCCGCTTTTGAGCCTTAAGAAAGCTCTTAATTTTTGTTCGTATACCCATACGATCCATACAAAAACAGCGTACCTCAGGAAAGGCTAATTGTCAAGTAGTTAGATGTAATTGTAAAGTAGATTGTAAAGTGCGAATTTTCGACTGGCCAATCAACGATGCTCCGCGCTCGTTAAAATTTCATTTTTCGTCAGTTATGACAACCTTCCCGCCCGAATGTTTATCCGGCAGAAAAACTGGCTCGACGACAGGAATATAGTCAGCCATGGTTTCATATTATTGATTCAACCGGAAGCTACCATCCTTGATAATAAATGAACCTGTCGCCTCGGACATCCAGCGTAACCATGACATCAACGAGCCAGCCCTTCTTCCTATGGTAGTACCCGTCAGCTTTGAGCTTGATGCTATAAGCCCTTCTACATCAGCCTGCCTCAAAATGCTCTGCTCTTTGAGAATGTTAAGTGCATTCTTTATAAGATCGAAATCAATGAGCAATCCAGCAAAAAATAGATTGCGTTTTTCTGTTGAAAGTTGCACCAGCTCTTTTCCCACATCAGTAAGCTGGTATGCTCCATTTTTTGAAAAAACAAGCCCCAGCGCCTCTGCTGCTTCCCTATAATAACTACTCTGCCTTTCATCAAACTGAAAATAGTTGGCAACATCATGATAGTTATTTGTACCTTCGTTTACCTTGAAAACTAATTCAATGATCTTATTCACGTCGTTTGCCTGTGGTATTAAATCTTTATACACAACAACTCCTTTTGGTTTGATGTCTTCGATCTCAATCTCGTGTTCGTTTACAATTTTAACTGATTTCACTTCTCGCAGGCGTATAGAGTTGTAGTTTGTGACATTAGGAATTTCGTATACCCAAAAGTTGTAGATTGTTGTCCTGGGTTCATAAGTGAAAAATACGGGAATGATTGTCTTATTAGGAGAAATAATCTTGAAGTGATTGTAGGGATAGAATAATTGCCGAATAATAAAATCTTCTGGCGTATCTATTTTTGCTTCAATGAGTATAATTGAATCTTCTCCTTCCAAACCAGAGTCAACCTCAAGCTGTACGGAAGATACCTCAAGTAGTGCCTTGCCCACCGAGAATCGAAACTCTTTACTGTATTCTCGCCCTCGTATGGATTGATAGAGTGGCTGTTTACCCAGCACATTCTCAAGAGCACCAGAGTTGAAACTATAATCAAGATATTGCATCTCACTCAAACCTCTGCCCGCAGTAGTAAGCGGAAACTTAATTCTGGAAATGTGATTTGATACGTTACCTACTTCTTCCAAATGATGGAAACCATTACCTCGAACGATTGCATATCTACCATTTTTGACCGGTAATAAAAAATACCCATTCTTTTTGAAAATGGGCGGTAAATCGGCGGAGCTGTCCATCTTCGCCATAATTCTCGGCTCGGTACCGGTTATTGCCTTTATTTCATCAGCGGTGACGAAATGGAGGTCTTGGCCCACATCAAACTGCTTTGCAGCAAACACTTTTTCCCAAAGTTTAAAAGTTTTGCTCATACTTTGTAGTTGGCATACATTATAATATGCTTATTAAATTTAAATCACCGTAAAATTTGGTGATGAAATCAGAATAGGAGCTACTCATCACAAGACATCCGCTATTTTTGTTATTGGTTTAAGACTAAGACTTCTTTATCGTCAATCTTATAATCATAGCCCAATTGCCGTTTTTGTTCATCTGTCAAAATTGTGGTGTCGATTAGAATCTGCGTCTTAGAAAATAACATCTCCACGACCCTCCCTTTCGTTTCTTTGGCATATCTTTCTGCTACTCGCCGATCGTGTGTCCAGCTCGTGATGGAAAAGTTGCCTTTGTTGTATTCATTAATGCCACGAAATAATTTTACAGGGTATTTCCTTTTAAAACGAGAAAGGAATGTCACAATTTTTTTATTCGGGTAGCGAACAGGTGCATCAAAGGCAGATTGGTGAAAATATTTATCTGTCCATTCAACAATATAACGTGGCATGCTTAAAACTTTATTCTTCATACTATTGTTTGTTTTTTATTCAACTCTTCAAACCGCTTTATGGATAAATCCAAAAAATTTTTCTCAGTGTCAATACCGATAAACTTTCTGCCGTTTAAAAAAGCCACCAAGCCTGCCGTTGATGAGCCTGTAAAGGGATCAAGAATTAAATCATTTTTGTTAGTGCTCGCTAACACAACTCTCCGCAATAGGTCGAGCGGCTTTTGGGTGGGGTGTTTACCAAAAATTTTTTCTTCTGTTTTGGGTGTGCCTATGGCCCAAACTGAACGCATCTGTGTATTAGGCTTTTTGATAAAATCGTTTGACCAGCTACCACCTTTCATTAAATTATAGTTGAAAGTATGTTTTGCCTTCTTATCTTTCCGTGCCCAAATTAAAGTTTCGTGACTGGCAGTAAAATAACGACAACTTAAATTTGGTGCAGCGTTTGGCTTGAACCACGCAACATCGTTCAGAATATGATACCCTAATGACTGTAATGCATGCCCGCACTGATAAATTGAGTGATACGTACCACTTACCCAGAGCGTACCCTGGGGTTTTAGCACTCTCCGGCACGCTTCAAGCCACTTATAATGAAAATCGTAGTCGTCTTTAAAACCCTTACTCTTGTCCCATTCGCCCTTATTAACGCTCACCATACGACCAGCATGAACGGTAAAGCCACCATTAGAAAGATTGTAGGGCGGATCGGCAAATACCATATCGATGCTGTTTTCCGGCAGTCGACGCAAAACATCAAGGCAATCGCCGTGGTATAGCGCAAAGTTGCCGTCCAAAAAGTATGCAGGCATACTAATTTTTGGAAGTTTAATCTTCTTAGCCATGGCGCTATATTGATTTATCTAACGTCCTAATTTTCCCAGTTTTTACCCAAAAAGTCAACTTCAAAGAAGCGCTTTTTGGGTGCAGTATTATTCTAGACCACCTACTCGCGGAATCCAATCTCCGACCCCGGGCTCGCGATTAGATGCGAATACTGCAGGTCTTTCAGGGCTGAAACGTACTTTTCCAGCAAACTCCTCGGCAGCTCCTCCTTTATGTCTTCGAGCACTTTCTCGAAGTACGAAATTTTGTGACCCCGCGGCGCGTTAAACTTATCCCAAACATTCTGCCCATGGCTCTGAATCGCGGCAAATAAGTCTTTCATATTTACCAGCGAATCAACCGCCCTGATAAAGTATGCGACTTTCAGATCATTCAGGCGGCGCAGATTTTCACCCTTCCGTTCTGCCCAATCCTTGATGGATTGATCTTCGGTGAGCCTGCCCACCACATCGGCCACACCATCGCCAAACTCATTTTGTATCTCTTGCGTCGTAACCTTTCCGGTTTCTACGACATCATGCAAGATCGCGCTGGCAATCAGGATTTCGTCGGTGGTGTAATGAGACACGGTAATCCCCACCTCGAGCGGATGCAGGACATATGGTGTTTCTCCGTCACCTTTGCGCACTTCACCTTGATGAACGGCCATCGCTTTTAGAATCGCCTCTTGGATTAGATTTGCCATATTTTTTTCGGTTAATTAATAATGCCGACGTTTTCTCTCCCCCGCCCGGCGACTGTCCGGACGGTTCGACTTTTGAAAAAAGAAAAAAGCGGCTAAGAGACTTCCCCAAAAGATATCGCTATCTCTTAGAATGAAATCTCCCAACCGCTTTACGATTAGTCGATATAGCCCATGCGGCCTCCAGCAGATTTCCCTGGATGCCTGGCCCCGAAAGGCAGACGCTATATGGTGCTATGGTCTTCGCACAGAAGTTTAATTGTCAACTCACACTGTCAGTATAGTGCTCTGACGGGATTTGTCAAGGCGCGATCATAGAACAAGGGCTTAATGATTACGCTTTCATTCTAACCTTGTTCCATCTGACTTAGTATACCCCTGTACAGAATTGTTTAGTTTGCTATACTGATTGCAGAATACACACGAAAAGCACCTCTTAACGGTTCTGTCCTTAAGCGGTGTTTTTTTATACCCGCTTGACACCCGCGCCCGATATGCTACTTCCTTCCAAGAATTTAGTGCAACAGTTCTTTTAATGATTCAGCAGGTTTGTTCCAGTGAAGGGTTTTCCGTGGTCTGCCGTTGAGCTCTCGTTGTGCGGCTTTGATCTGACGGGTGGTAACGTCTCTGAAGTCAGTTCCCTTGGGAAAATACTGCCGGATCAGCATGTTGGTATTCTCGTTCGTGCCCCGTTCCCAGGGACTCCCCGGATGGGCGAAATACACCTGTATGCCAGTAGCTAAGGTGAAGCGCTTGTGCTCGCTCATCTCCTTCCCCTGGTCATAGGTGAGCGTCTTGCGGAGCTCCGGCGGCAACGTCAGTATCTCCTTGGCAAACGCTTGACGTACGGTTGCGGCATCTTTAGCCCGGAGCGGCGCCATGATCACCTACCGGGTCGTGCGCTCCACCAGCGTGCCCATGGCCGATTGTTTGTACTTTCCTAACATGAGATCACCCTCCCAGTGGCCGGGAACGATTCGGTCCGCAACCTCCCTCGGACGTTCCTCAATGGACAGCATGTCAGCGATTTTCCCGCGCGGTTCTTGTGGAGAACCCTGCTTGCGCTTTCGGCGATACGTCCGCTCTTGCCGCAATCCTTTGATCAGCTGCCGCTTCAGCTCCCCTTTGGGTAGGACGTAGATATACTGGTAGATTGCCTCGTCTGAGATCTGCATGGTCATATCCAAAGGATACTCCTTTCTCAGTTCCCTGGCGATTTGTTCTGGAGACCATTTCTGTGCCAGATGCGCATGGACGTAGGTGCGGAGAACCGGATACCGCCCTAGTTTCGTCTTGCCCTGCTTGCGCCCAGACAGCCGACGGGCTGCTCGCAGCGAGGCGGTGTGGGCACGATAGGCCTGTCTGCCGCCGCCATGATCCACTTCACGCGAGATTGTCCCTTTGTCCCTGGCTAGGCGACGGCCGATCTCGGCAAAGGAAAGATTCGCCTCCAAACCCCTTGAAATCTCCTCGCGCTCAGCATCATCCAAACATTGATAGATTGTATGCATACGGGTATCATACCCGTTGCACTAGATTATTGGAAAAAATAATTAAATAAATCAGGTTTTAGAAAAAGGATTATAGTTGGGATTTTTTTGCAAATGATCTTTAAGATAATCAAGGGCTTTTTGTGAGTACCGGTTGATCTTCCCACTTTTTGATGATCGAACCGCTTGATGGTATGTGGTGTTATTTTTTAGCATAAGACCAGCAGCAGCCTTTGCGACAAAGTTCGTACCCTTTTTAATCTCTCTACCGATTTCTGATGTTAGGTAAGGATAATCTTCTTCAAGATCGGTTTTCTTAATCATCACAGGAAGCGCGGCACCGGCCTTGTTTGATCCTTTCCGTAAATTAATGTCGGCCGTATATCCCTTAGGAGCCTGAACAGGGACAACGACTACCATATCCGCGCCCTTAATAAAATCGGATATTTTTAGATGGTGATATAAACGTTTTTTTCTTCCTAACTTTTTTACCTCATCCTCAAACTTATTTTGTGATATGTATTGGCCGCCCTTAAAACGCACCCCTCTTTCCAAGAGCCAAATCAACTCTTGTTCAGGGGTGCCTCTTTTTCTCGCTTTCGATATTAGTTTCTGCAACTTATCTGCGTAGGTAGTAAAGGTATCAAAACTGATAGACAAAAAGTTGCCACTACACTTATTCGCATATGTAGGAAATTCTTTAGAGATTACATCTTTGAAAAATTTAACTCCGTAAAACATAAGGTGGAATACGATCTCTTGCGGCGTATCCGGCAGTACCGAATGAATCGCGGAGTTTCTCAAGGAGATAACTTGCTGAATATGCTGCGATTGGTTTTCGGTGAGATAATTTTTAGCTACTAATTTCGTTATAGCATCTTCAGCCGTAATTGACCGGCCATCGACTAGATGAATATTTTCCCTGTCTCTTATTAGGACGCCTTTTGCAAGCAGCTCCCACGCATTGGTTAGCAAAATTAACGATTCCTCGACTTTATAGCTGTCGTGAACGTTGTTTATACGATCAATACTTGCGAGCAACGCTGCAATGCTTTTGTCGAGATAAATCAAGTATTTTCTTTTGAGTTTCTTTCGTATTGCCATAGGCTTGTGGATAAATTTACTTCTATTTATATGGGTATCATACTATAATATAGGCATGGCAAGCAACCAGATTTTCAAGGCAGTTTATTTTTCTGACTACAAAGAAGCAAACTCAAAAGCAAAGGGTGTTGTTTTGGCTTTTGGTGAGAGAAATATAGATTTATACAAAAGCGTAGCTGATCTTGGAAGTAATGAATTGCGTAACTTACTTGGAACCGACTCTTACCTTGAGCTAGAACAGCGCGCTCAACAGGAGGGTTTGCCGGTAAACACTTACTGCCTTTGGTATTTGCGAAAAAATCTCGGCGCAGAAGAAATAAAACCGAAAACAGTAAAGAGTAGCGAAAGGGCAATCTCTAACTTTGTAAATCAGGTTATTATGGGAGATTGTTTGGAAGTGATGAGAGAAATTCCAACAAAATCGATAGATATGATTTTGTGTGATCTACCTTATGGCACTACACAAAATCACTGGGACAGCGTTATCCCTATTGATCAACTTTGGAGCCACTATGAACGCATTATAAAAGATAAGGGTGTTATTGTGCTTACGGGACAGGGGCTCTTTACGGCGAATCTCATGTTATCTAATCCAAGACTGTTTAAATACAAAATCACTTGGGTCAAGTCAAAACCGACTAATTTCTTGAACGCAAAGAAGCAACCGCTTCGTAAACATGAAGATATTTGTATTTTTTATAAAAGCCAACCCGCTTATAATCCACAAATGACCTACGGCGAGCCCTACAACAAAGGTTTTAGGAAAGATCAATTTACTGGAAGTTATGGCGATTTCAAAACTGTTGAAGTGAAAAGCAACGGCGAGAGGTATCCTACTGATGTTGTCTACTTCAAAACTGCCGAGAGTGAAGGAGAAGTTTATCATCCAACACAAAAACCTGTGGAACTAGGCCGTTATCTCATTCGTACCTTCACAAAAGAAGGAGAGATTATCCTAGACAATACTTGCGGTAGCGGGAGCTTTCTTGTTTCAGCAGTTTTAGAGGGGAGAAAATTTATTGGAATTGAGAAAAACCAAGATGTTTATCTATTCAAGAAACATAAAGTAGATTATATCGAGGTTTCCAAAAAACGTATAAAAGAAGCCGAAGATCAATACGGGGCAGAGAGCAACAAGCTAAAGCTATTTTAGATTCCGCTGTAAGGCTCCTCTTGGAGAACTTGTCGCGCTTTTTCAATTTCACTATCAGTCAGTGCGCCTTTTCCTTTTAACCAGTACAGCAGATGAAAATATTGATTCGCGTGTAAAATAGGTTTGACGATTTTAGTTAGACTGGTTTCTTTTTGAACAAATGCAAGGTGTTTTTCGGAAAGCACGCCACGACCGATGAGGTCATAGGCGATTCTAACTGCATCAACGGAGGTTAAATTTAGATCGCCTTTGTGGGTTCTATCTTTATCAACATCTGGTGGATCAATACTCAATAAATCCTCAACTGTCTCCAGTCCATTGAGATTACGGTTGTAATATTCTATTTCTTGCCCACGATAAGTAAACCATGTTCTTCCTTGTTCGGTAAGAGAACCGCGTGGCAGATAAACACCCTCGTTCGCTACCCGTTCTTTTGATACCCAGCCACAGATGTAAAGTATCCATTTTCTTTGTCTGGTCGTACCCGGAAGCTCTCTTTTGCTGGGAGTTTCAAGGTGAGTCATAAC
>Ga0209541_10012871_pt1 | contig 12888 bp, 17 predicted proteins | sample RifCSPlowO2_01_FD_184027 | JGI IMG/M metagenome (GOLD analysis project Ga0209541, IMG submission 184027) | Groundwater microbial communities from Rifle, Colorado - Rifle CSP2_plank lowO2_0.1 (SPAdes) (version 2) | ecosystem: Environmental > Aquatic > Deep subsurface > Groundwater | place...
AGGAATCATTTGTTTAATTGATGTTGGCAGAAGCCAGTCTTGGTTTTTGTAAGAACTTATGTATGTCATTTTATACCTCTTTATTTTACCGTCGGTAAAATAATTTATTTAATTAATATATCGACGATAAACAAGTATTTATATTTTACTAATTATGGGACAGCCTGTTTAGTGTGTGGTTTGTGTCAAGCATCTTGACATCATAAAAATTACTCATCAATTTTTATTTTTTCTATCTCTTTTCTGAGGTTTGTCAAATCTAATTCTATGATATTCCAAACTCGGTCTATGCTAACTCCAAAATAAGCATGGCTCAGCACGTCTCTAAATCCTGCGATTTTTTCCAGGGAATATTTGGATATTTCTCTCTAAAAGAATTAGGAATGTTCTTTGTTGCTTCTCCAATTATCTCAAGACATCGTATTATAGCATTTTGCCTAAGCTTATTACTCTCAAATTTTTCTTTATTTAATCCTTTAGAAAAAGATTCAATATTATTTATATTGTCTAAAATATCTTGAATGAATAAGTTAATATCTCTTTTCATATTATATTTATCTCTTCATTTAGAATACGATTTTTAATTAATGGTTTAAGAGCAGAATATTCTACTAAATCTACTTTTTTTCTTAGTATCTCTTCTAATTTTAATTTTAATCCAATAAAACCAAGCAAACTCATATTTTTGTCTTTAATCTCAATTACAATATCAATATCGCTATTATGCTTTTGTTCACCTCTTGAATAACTTCCAAAAACTCCTGCCCTAATTACCTTATTCTTTCTCAAAACGTTTATTATCTTTGCCTTTATCTTTTCAACCGGCTTATTTTTTCCTAAATTTTTAGATAATAACTTTTTATCCGCCTCTGTTTCTCCAGCCAAAATGTCAGAATTAGACAGTTCAGAGCCAAGATATACTCTTTTTTTAGAAACCTTTTTTCCATTTCTTGCAGAGATTACTCTATATAAATCTTTTGATGTGGACATAAGAATGGTCCCACGAGGGCTGGAACAAAAAGGTTCACTTTTGATTTTAGTTGAATTAATCCTTTAAATCCCGTTAATATTAGGATAGGTTAATGTATGCTTACAGGTTTATAATATCTTGCTTGTTCAAGCAAATTTTTAGAATATTTACTAAATAAAAAATCCCTCTGGCACTAATTATGGGGTATTTTTTAAGCCTTCAATTGGGCGAAAAAAATATCGTAGCAAGCTATATAGTATTGACCCAATTGAAGCAATAAAGAATAAAATGAACTACCTCGCCCTTTAGGGCGGGGTAGTTCATTTATAGAACCCTTAAAAGGCGGATTTGCTAAAATAACATCATAAACACCTTTTTCGTTATATCTTTTGATTAACCTCTATTTAATACTTATTAATACAGCCAATTATAATGGCCTAAATTGGAATCATATCTTGGCGCATAATAATAAGGTTTTGTGTAAGTGTTTGAATAGCGAGGACATTCATTATAATCTCGGCAGTTGTATGGCCGCTTATATCTCCAATTTGAATATGAAGGGTAAGAGTAAGATGGATAATAAGGATGATAGACAACAGGAGCGTAATTTTTTTCTATTGTCTTTTGTTCTTTAATATAATAAGTTGTTTTTTCATTTCCCCAATAATAGCCCTGATTTGAGACTACCTCATTTTCATAAAGAGTTGTTTCCTTGTAAGTGTTTCTTGACGAGCTTGAAGATGAGCCAGGATAGTAATAACCATCGTAAGCGGAGGCTAAGGAAATTGCCAGCGAGAGCATTACAAAAGACAGGAGGATTAGTGATAGTTTTTTAGCCATATATTTTCTTAAGGGATTTTGTATTTAAATCTTAGTTACTACTTTTTTGAGTTACATTAATGTTAGTAAATGTCAAGAACCATACACTGAAGTGTATGGCGTGTCTGGTTCTTGACATTATTCGAAATTAAAAGGAAATCTAAATAACCTCCAGTCATTAAAAGTCCTGACAATGCAATAATGCGATTATTTGGATAGCTTTAAATAATTGAGAATAATATAATCAATATGCCTAAAAAGAGGGTGACGATTGAATTAGACTCGAAGATAATATCAAAACTGGAAAGAAGGGCAAAGCGCAACGCATTTTCCCTGAAAGAGCTAATAGAGGACATTATAAGAAGAAGCGCGCTTTCGTCAAGGATTTCCAGCATATCTGGAAAAAGCGACGATTCGCTAGTTGAGATATTCAGCAGAAAAACTAAAAAGAGGAAAAAATGAATCCGATAATAGCATCTACATTGCTTGGGGCATTGGGTGGCTTGACAAGAGGAGTAATTGGGCTATTGAAAGCTATGTCTTTAAGAAGAAGGATACTTTGGGCTTATTGGGTGATTACGGTGGCGATAGCCATGATTATAGGGGCATTTGTAGGGGTTGTCTTTGATTTTGATTACCGCCTTTCTCTCCTTGCTGGATATGCAGGCACAGATATTTTAGAAGGCATTTATAAGAGCTTCAATGTGCAAAAAGTTTATGTTGCTCCGTCAAGAAGATAATTTAGAAATATTTATAATATTTATGACAGGCACACTTAATCTTGCAATTGCAAATGATATTTCTGATGAAGAATTGCGCAATATGTTCATGCAATTAATGCTTCCCGAACATGAAACTAAAGAAAAAATCTGGGGTTATGCCAGAAAAGCCCTTGCTAAACATATTGCAGACAAAGAAATTCCTTTAGAGGATATTACTGCCCATACAACATATACTCCGAATGAATTGCGAGAAGAACTAGAAGGCAGAAAACCTTTTGATAACAGCAGGTTTGATGAATGGTGCTATTCTTCCGGAAAGCATGCTCATAATTGTTTTCCATATAACTTTAATGTTCCTGATTCCAAATATACTGAATTTTCTGAAAGATTGTTTAACAGAGGACTTGAGCCTATAATTCTTAATTTAGAGAAGGCGGAGATTATTTATGGTTTGGAAAGACATTTTATTGATTCTCGTTAATCACTTTTTCTTGAACCAATTAACAAAAAATAAAATTCCTATGAGAAATGCAATTCCAGCAATTTGTATAACCCAAGATAGCATATACCATTCAAACTGATTTTTTAAGGCAGTTATTAATATAGATATAATATACCCTATTCCGCCTAGAATAAAAGCAATTCCTCCAACTATTTCATATTTCCATGCAATTATTAAAACCGCTACAAGAATAAATACAGGAATGTTGTGCATAAACAATCCGATTAGTATTTCGCTAAAACTTGATGCTGAATCAAAAACATCCAGCGACATCAAGGCTAGGAAGCAGATAAATATTATTGATAATATTCTTGGTGCCCAATATACAAATTTACCAACCTTTCTATCTTTTTTATCAACCCTTTTTTTCATATTTGGTAAGAGGGAATGCAGCTATATAAGATTTGCTTTTAGAAATAATTATCCGGATTTGACATATTTGCTGTAATACGGGGTTTGGTGTTGGGTTATGGGAGGTGAATATTTAAAAAGAGGGAAGCATAAATTTCCTTGATGCTCGCGTAGTTTAGTGGCAATAAATTATAAAAAAGTATAATTTACTGAAAAGAGAGGTTTTATAAATATTTAAAAATAGACATTTTCATTATATAAATGTAAGCTCAAATAGTTTAGTGGCAAAACATCTCCCTGTCACGGAGAAGTCCCGAGTCCGATTCTCGGTTTGGGCGTTATAGGGCGTAGAACATTTAATTGGCTAATTTTTCTTTACTATAATGCCCCTCTTCTTGTGGCAAAGTTCGTGCTCTTTATTGCTCTTTTCGTCATAATCCTTGTGCTTTTTATACCACGCGTCATGCTCCTTTTGGGTAATAATCGTTTTTTTTTAAGTTTTTTGCCCATATTACGTTATAGAAATTTATATTTTATAAATTTGCCTATACTAAATACTAAATAAATAATTTTAAATATTCTAAAATCCGTGGATTTTCATGAAAGTTACGTTAATAGAGCCAAAATCCAAAAGGCCTAATGTATATCATTATGTTAAGCTGCCGCTTTTAGGGTTGCCTACACTAGGGAGCATCTTAAAGGAAAGAGGGCACGAAGTTGAGATTTATAATGAAGGCTATTCTCCTATTGATTTGAGGGAGATAAAGGCAGATATAGTTGGAATTTCTGCTCTTACTCCGACAGCATTGAGAGGATATGAAATACTTGATTTTTTCAGAGGGAGAGGCGTAAGAACAATGATAGGCGGGCCGCATGCGACATTCATGCCGCAAGAGGCATTGGAACATGCAGATTATGTTTGCGTTGGCGAAGGAGAAAATTCTGTAATTGATATTGTTGAAGGAAATGTTGAAAAGGGAATTGTTGGGAAGAGAGAAGTTGAATATGAGAAGACGCCGATTCCTGATTTATCGTTAATTGTGAACAAACCTAGAAAAAAAGGAATTCTTTCAAAAATTATAAACACTTCAACTCATCCAATTGCAACATCGCGAGGATGCCCTTATGACTGTTCATTTTGCTCTGTAACAAAGATGTATGGAAGAAATTACAGGATGCTTTCTCTTGAAAGGGTTTTGGAAGAAGTAGATAATAGCAGAGAAAAGAATTTTTTCTTTTATGATGATAACTTTGCAAAGAACAAAAAGCGGGCTGCGCAGCTTTTTGAGGAATTAAAGAAAAGAAAAATAAAATGGAGCGCGCAGGTTGATGTGCATATTGCAGATGATGAGTATTTTTTAAGTCTGATGAAAGAATCTGGATGCAATTATCTTTATATTGGTTTTGAATCTGTTAATGACAGGGTCTTGGAAAGTTACGGGAAACATCAGGACAGGGGAGATATAGAAAAGTGCGCAAAACGCTTGCACAAGCACAATATTAGAAAACATGGCATGTTTGTTTTTGGCTCTGATGAGGATAAGCCCGAGACAGTTGAAGATACTGTAAGATTCTGCAGAAAGAATAATATTGAAAGTGTGCAATTTCTTGTGCTAACGCCACTGCCAGGAACTAAGAATTATCAAGAGCTTGGGGACAGAGTTGTTATTAAAGACTGGAATTTATACGACGGGCATCATGCAGTATTCAGTCCTAAAAATTTCACAAGAGAGCAATTGCAGGAGTTAGCAATCAAAGGCATGGAAAAATTTTATTCGTGGAGCAGGGATTTGAAGATGTTTGTTAAGGGAACATACAACAGCCTGATGGCGGTGAATTACGCTGATGTTGCTGGCAATGCAAAAAATACTTTTTACAATTTTGTTAATAGCGTAGCTGCTCGTAAAATTCTCAAGAAGTGGGATGGATGCTGAGCCTTTGATAAAATAAACGTTTGGATATTTTTTGAATGCGGGAACTTTTTGATACAACTTTTGAAAACGATTTTAAATCGAAAAATTGATTGCAATTTTGTATAGAAAATGTATTAAATGCGCTATTCCTCTGGATTTTATGGCAAAAGAGAAACCGAATAAGGTGGCAGAGAGAGGAAGAGCACGATTTGTTGTTATAAATTTAATCAGGGCTTTGCTTATAATTGCTTTTTTAGGGGCGTATTTTAATCAGAGAAAACTGATATTGCTTATCTCTGCATTGGCTTTTGCTATAACCTTTCTTCCGAGCATATTGAAAAAAACACTTGAGATTGAGCTTCCTGCCCAATTTGAAATAATAATCATACTTTTTATTTATGGCACATTGTTTTTCGGAAAAGTCCAGGGATTTTACGCCCAGTTTTGGTGGTGGGGAATTTTATTTAGTGTTGCTTCGGCCATTGCCCTTGGCTTGGTCGGGCTTGCAGTAATGTATTCGCTTTACAAAAAGGATAAGCTTAATGGAAGCCCATTTATTATAGCTTTTTTCTCTTTTTGTTTTGCTGTTGCGGTTGGGGCTGTATGGGAGCTTTTTGAGGCCACTTTGGATTGGCTTGGCGGATTTAATCTGCAACAGACAGGCAATCTAACAACAGATTTATTTTCTAATATGGCTGGCGCATTTGTTGTTTCTATGGCTGGGTATTATTATATTAAAAACGGCAGAGTAATCTTAATAAGCGGACTGATATCAAAATTTATTGAAAAGAATCCAAGGATATTTGGGAAGACGCCTGTTGAAGATTATTCAAAGAAAATCAAGGGTCTGATAGAAAAAGGAGAAAGCGATAAAATAGAGTTTAAATCTACTTTGAGAACAAATCTGCATACAAGTTTGACTGACAAGAAAATGGAGCATGCTGTTTTGAAGACAATTACAGCTTATTTAAACTCTAATGGCGGCACTGTGCTAGTCGGGGTGTCTGACAAGGGAGAGATACTAGGGACAGAGGCAGATGGTTTTCAAGACAAAGACAAGCTGAACCTTCATTTTACAAATTTGATTAAGAATGACATAGGCAGCGAGTTTCTGCCTTTCATACAGCATGAGCTTGTTCCTGTTGATGGGAAAACAGTATTAAAAATTGAGTGCCAGCCGAGCGGAAAACGCGTATTTTTGAAAATGGAAAATGGAGAGGAATTTTATGTGAGGAACGGGCCTTCGAGCGTTAAGCTGGATGGGAGCGCGCTTGTAGATTATATAAATCATAAATTTGACAGGGCAAATTCTTTGTAGTTTTTGCCTATGTGAGTTCTTCATGATAGAAAGCCATGAGGGGCTCTAGAAGATCATAAGTTTGCTCCCTGATATTGTTTAAATAAAACAAAATCCTTAGTTCTTTTCTTGAACATTTTTCCAATAGTTTTTCATATTCTTCTGAAAGATTCTTGAGTGCGGTGCCGAGATCGGATAATTTTTTTATGTCAAATTTCCTAAAAAGGGCATAGAATCCATTTAATGCCGAATTTATTTTTGCATGAAATACAAGAATTTCATCAGTGACTTTGAAGTTTTGATTTGCGTAGTATTCGTATAATTCCCTGTATTTGTCGCCTAATTGCTCAATGCCGGCTACTATTAAATAAACAAATGTTGTTTTCCAGAATTGTTCGTAGCCATGTTTATTCAGGACTTTTTGGCAGAAGTTTGTTGTTTGATTAATCAAGTTGTCTGTCAAGTCTATTTTTTCCTGTATGTTTCTTTTATTTTTCGATAAGGCCTCATAAATCTCTTCTGAAATGAAACAAAGATGAAGAAATGCCTGATTCATTGTATTTTTGAATTCCTCTGGGAGAAGGCGCGCTCTTTCTGTTATCATCACGTAACTTCCTTCATTATCTCTTTTAATTTCTTTTATATCCATGCCGCTGTAGGATTCAACTGCTCTCCTTATAAAATCAATCTCATTATATTCTTTTTTTCCATATGCCAGATATAACTTCCTATTTTCATCATAAGGGATTTTTATTTCATTGTATCCAACTTTATATAATATACCGAGAGTTCTCATGATTATTGGATTGTATTTAGAAATTGCGATAAATTTTTTTTCCGGGCTATGCTCTTTTTTTGTTGTAATCTGGAGGCCTTTTTCATATTCTGTAACTTCTAATTCGTCGCCCTTCTCTATTTTTAATTTCTTTATCCAAACAGAGGGAAGCGATATTACAAGAGTTGCCGGGCCTACTTTCATAACTTTTCTTTTCATAAAAGAGAAATAGATTTTGTAAATATATAAATGTTGTGCTATTACATATATATAGATATATATTTTTTAAAAAGATATATTAAACAAAAATATGCAGAATTTTTATCAAGGGAACATAATAACTTTTATATTAGCCTTTATAATATATTAAAAATTTTCAAATAGAGCTGTTCCTTAGCTAATATATGATACAAAATAAGATTTATAATGAGATGGGTCTTTGGCTTGATGCCTTCAAGGCTATTGGCGGGGATGTTGAGTCGCTTTTGCGGGTTGAGAAAAAATATTTAAAGAGTGGTTCTGGGCTAGAGTTTATTTTATATTATAATCTTGGCAGGGAAAGCAGGCCTGCAGATAATCCTGGGGGAGATAATCCTACCAATTGTAGCCCTTCTTTTATCAATGGCATGGAAAAAGAACGAAGGCGCATTGAATTTGGAGACAAGAAAAATCTGCTTGATACGAGACAGTATAATAGTTATTGGGTTGTTCCTAATTTGTACCCTATAGACAAAGGGCATGTGGTTTTGGTGCAAGGGAATACTCATAAAAATAAAACGAGAAGGAGCGATTTGGATGGGGTGTTGGATTTTGGCTTGGAAAGAGGGTATGGGTCCTGGCACAACACATATAGGGCAGCGTCAACATTTCATGAGGAAGATCATTTTCAAGCAATGCCTGGGCAGTTTCCTATTGATTTTATTGAGCTTAAGCAGGCAGGGGAAGATAGATATAGAATAAAAGGTTATCCTGGCGAGCATGCAGTGTTTACAGGGTATAATTGCACCTTAAATGCGGAAAAAATGATAAAGAATTTAGATGCAAAAAATATTCCCCACATAATTATTTGTTCAAGAGGGTTTGATGAGAAAGAAAGAGTTTATGTCTTTCCTGTCAAGGTGCCGCAATATAAGGGTGGAAAAGGGGGTTTTGAGGCAGGAGGAAACAGGGTTACAAAAAACAAAAGAGAATATAATGGATTGGACAATGCTGATAGGTTTGAATTCGAATTGGGAGAGATATTTTATGAAGATTTGTCTGAAATTTATGAAGAGAAAAGAAGTTTAATAAGTGTTTGATTTTGCTGTACAGGAAAGGTATATAAATTTGGCTTATTTTTTCTATATATGGAAAAAAGAGGCGGAACTGACGGACGCAAAGTTATTGCTGTTGATTTGGGAGGCACGAATCTGCGCGTTTCTCTTGTTAGGGATAGGAAGATTTTAGAATATAAAAGAATGCTGACTCCAAAGACAAAAGAAGCCTTGATTAAGGAGATGTTTGGCCATATTTCTGAATTTATGGACAAAGAGGAAAAAAATATTTATGGAATCGGAATTGCTTCGCCAGGACCATTGAAAGATGGAATAATTATAAATCCTGAGAATATTCCTCTTAAAAATTATAATTTGAAAGAAACTGTCAGGAAAAAGTTTAGAGTAAGAGTGGAAGTGGAAAACGATGCGAAATGCGTCGCATTGGCTGAGGCAGAACTTGGGGTGAAAAAGAAGAATTTTTTTATTTTGACTTTGGGAACAGGTGTTGGGGGCGGCGTGATAATTGACGGGAAATTACTTGGTAAAGGAGGATGTGGCGCTGAGCTGGGGCATATTTATTTGACTCCAGAAAAGGATTTTGAGGGGCTTGTGGGAGCAAAAGCAATTAATAGAATGGCGCAGAAGGTGTTTGGAAAGAATATTTTAATGAGTGATTTAGTGAAGATGAATAACTCCAAATCCAGGGAGATTTTAGAGAGCATTAGCGAGTATTTGGGGCAGGGGATTGGAAGCCTGATTAATGTTTTTAATCCAGAGATTGTTGTATTGGCTGGAGGAATGAGGCATGCTGGAGAAGGCTTTTTGAATAATGTAAGAGAAAAAACAAAGAAATACATTATGCTTCCTGGAAAATTTGAAATTGCCTGGACAAAACTTGAGCATCCGGGGACTTTTGGGGCGAGTTTACTGCTTGATTAATTGATGATTTGATATGATAAAATATATAAGGTATATGAAAATTAATAGAACATGGATGATGAACAATTGGCAAGAGATATTGCAGATTACACAAAAAATGCCTCTAAATTAGAAAATACAAGAAAAAATCTTGTTGGGAAAATAGAAAATTTAATGAAGGATAAAATAATCCCCGAGATGAAGCCCTTCTTACCAAAACATTATAGCATATGTGCAGAAGATAGTGAAATTGTTTGTTCTTGTAATTCCTCTGTTCCTGTTGGTTTTGGTTTGGAATTAAGAGCATATTATAATAATAAACCTATTGGCCATGATGGCGAAGATTCTGATAGGGTAAGAAATATACGGCATGATGATTTTTTATGCAAAAAATTAAATGAAATTTCTAAAAAATATAATTTTAGATTCATTATGTTTTTTGGCGAACCTGCTTATATAGGGTGAAATTAACAATGCCCTTTAATTAATGAGAGTTGGGCCTTTATTAATGAAAATTAAATATGAAACTGAGATTCTTATTTCATAAAAACAGCTTCTTTAAAACCCTTAAAATGCTCGTCCCCAGTCAATATTTTGGCATCTATCTCTTTTGCGAATGTGAATATTAAGGCATCAACTAGCCCAAAACTTTCTATTTTTTGCCTTATTTCCGCGTGAAAGAGCCCTGCTTTTTTTGCTATTTCGGGTGTTATTTCTGCAGTCTTTGAATTTGAATTAATTGCTTCAAAAGCTATTTCTATATTTCCCTTTTTTCTTCTTACCTTACTTATTACCTCAGCAATAGTTATGTTTAAAGAGAATATTTCATCGTTATTAACAATTATTTCTCTTACTTTCTCGCCAAGTTTGCTTCCTTCAAGATATTCTATCCATGCGTAAGCATCTATAAGATATTTCATTATTCAAATTGTCCCTTAAATTCGTCCTCTTGAGTAAATCGACCTATTCCTTTTAATGCACCAAAAAAATCTTTTTTAAATTTTTTTACTTCTATTTCTACGACTTCATTTTCTTTAAGCATTTCAGTCTTTACTAATTCTATAGGAATAGTTATCATTAGCGAACCTCCAACAGCTCTCGTCTTTGTTAGCATTCTCATCTTTTATTTTTATTATATATTTAATTATATTTTATATAACTAAAGTTATATTTAAATCTTTCGATTTTACTTGAAAATTAACGAGGTTTAAGATAACCAAGGCAAGTATTCTTATTGCCTTTTTTGTACTCTTCGTAAGTCTTATTAATAAGTTTCATAGCTTCATCAGCATCTTTTGCCATAAAAAGCAGATTTAAATCTTCCTTATTGAAAAATTTTCTTTTAAGTGGAACTTTTCTGAGCCATTTTAGCAGGCCTTTCCACTGCTTGCCAAGAAGAATAATGGGGATGTTGCAGGCATGCCTGACTTGCATTAACTGCCAAGAGAAAAATAATTCAAGCAATGTTCCGACGCCGCCAGGAGCTACTACTATTACATTTGAAAGAAGAAGAAAATTGTCAAGCCTTTCTGAGAATCTTGTAAATTTCATTTTAAAATCGACATAAGGATTAATCCTCTGTTCATGGGGTAGCTTGATGCCGAGTCCGATGTTATAGGCCTTATTTTTCTCGCTCCCATACTTATGACCTAGAGTTACCGCTTTCATGACGCCAGGACCGCCGCCACTGACAAGATTCATTCCTTTTTCACCAATCATTCTTGCAAGATTATACACTTCCTTGTATTCCAAATCATTTTCTTTTATTCTTGCTGAACCGAAGATGGTTACATGAAATTTTTTTAATTCTTCTCTTATGTTAACTCTTTTTTGATGTTTCATTTTATTTCCTTAATTTATTATAGAGGAAGATAATTATACATGAGAGTAAATAAACATATACCATATTAATTATAAGAAATATTATCCATGTAAGTATAGCTGCAAAAATAAAATCTGCCTGACTAATTGGCAATATTTTTACTATAGATTCAGAAAGAAATGTTGGAAGCAGATAAAGATAATAAAAGATATTTTTATTTGTAAATTCAATAAATGAAGGAAGATAAAGCAGGATAGCTAAAATAATTTTCCATTTAGTGAATGCAAAAAATCCTTTTTGCTCTTTCTCTTTTTTATCTTTCTCTTTTTTCATTTTGTTTTTAGAGATGCAATTTGTTTTAATAAGAAAGAAGGATTTTTAACATTTGCGATAGCTGACGAGATTAAGACACCCTTGCAGCCGAGAGAGTTTGCTTGCTTAATGTCTTCTGCCGAGCTTATTCCTGCCCCGCAAAGAGGAATTATTCTCGTTTTTTTCAAGAGAAAAGAAAATTTTGCAACATCTTTTGACTTGTATTTTGTGATGGATTTTCCTGAGCCGACTAGTTCGGAGTCTTCAAACGCTATTGCGTAAGGGCGCATAGGGAGAATTTTTTTTGTTTCTTGGAGATTGGACGTGCAGACAATTGTTTTTAACGAGAGAGAATGGCAGATATTTATGGCCTCCTTGATTTCTTTCATAGAGATTTTATGCTCCGAATGATTCAGGAGAGTGCCTGATGCGCCTGCTATTTTTATTGCCTGGGGCAAGTCAAAGCCAGTTGCGCGCCCTTTTTTATAAGGGCTAACATGCTGGGCATAAATTTTAAGCCTGGTTTTTTTTGCTATAGGAGAGATTTCTGTTGAGGGGATTGCTATAATTGCCTGCGGGAGATATTTCTGAATTTTTTTTGCTAAATCTAGGGCTTTGTTTCCAAGCTTATAATTTTTAAAATTTATAACTATCATCTTTAATTATTTTTCCAGATTATTTCCCGAATCTTTTTCGCAATTTCCAACGGGCGGGGATGCTGCCAGACATTGCGGCCGATTGCAAGCCCTATTGCCCCGGCTTTCATAATTTCTTTTACCTGCTTAAGGAACATTTTTTCAGATTGTTTTATACCGCCAGCAATTACTACTTTTGTTTTTCCTGCTGATTTTATTGTCCATTCAAGATCTTTTGAATTTCCGCCGTATTTTATCTTTACGATATCTGCGCCTATTTCAAGGGCGACGCGAGCTGCATAAGACATCATTTCACGAGAAGTAGGGTTTTTAATTGATTTGCCTTTTGGATAAACCCAGGCTATAACTGGCAAACCTTTTGCATGCGCTTCTCTTTCAATTGCTTCAAATTCTTGGAGCATAGTACTTTCATATTCGCTTCCGATATAAAGAGTGTAACCTACTGCGGCTGCACCAAATTTTATAGCTTCTTTTACTGTGCAAAGCTGCCTTGAAAGCGGCTCGCCCTTGAAAAGGGCTGTTCTTCCGTTTAGTTTTACAATCAATGGGACCTTGCTTGCTTTTATTTCCCTGCT
>Ga0209541_10012874_pt1 | contig 12886 bp, 12 predicted proteins | sample RifCSPlowO2_01_FD_184027 | JGI IMG/M metagenome (GOLD analysis project Ga0209541, IMG submission 184027) | Groundwater microbial communities from Rifle, Colorado - Rifle CSP2_plank lowO2_0.1 (SPAdes) (version 2) | ecosystem: Environmental > Aquatic > Deep subsurface > Groundwater | place...
GGGTGTAATCCTGCCGCTATCCAAGCCCGCGCTCATAGTGATTACTTTGAAAACCGAGCCGGGTTCATAGATGGTTTCTACGGCTGTATTTAGAAAATTTTTTACCGGCGACTCCGAGTAATTATTGGGTTCAAAATCCGGCTTATTAGCAAGCGCTAAAATTTTCCCGGTCGCCGGATCCTCGACAATCACCGTGCCGGAGGTGGCGCGGTTTTTATCAATATATTTGGCCAGGATAGCTTCAGCTTCGGCCTGGATGTTCCGATCAATAGTCAAAACCAAGTTTCTTCCGTCACTGGGTTCGCTCGCGCCTTCGCCACTGGCGCTGCCGCGGCGGCCTCTAAGTTCAGTGTCAAAATAAGATTCCAACCCGTAGCGGCCCCGAGTTTCCGCATCTTTATCGCTCGCGCCGATAAAACCAAGAACATGGGCAGAGAGATTTTGAAATGGATAGAAACGAAATTCCTGGTTATCAATATAAACTCCTTTGAGATTAGCGTCTTTGACTTTGGCTGCTTGCTCGGCTGTAATCTTGACTGCTAAAAGCTCATAGGCATCATCGGTCTTACCGAGCACAGCTCCAAGCGTTGTTGCCTCAAGGTTTAAGATAGGAGCAAGTAATTTGGCGGTCGCCGCCGGATCGCTCACCTTCTTGGGCACTGCAAAAACAATCGGGTACTCTTTGTTTAGGGCCGCTGGGATTAGATTATCGTGTTTGTCGGTAAAATAAATTGTTCCGCGCCTAGGCTCCAAAAATCCGGCCCGCACTATTTGGGCTTCGGCGCGCGCCGCATAATAACCGCCTTTTTCTATTTGCAGGTTATAGAGTTTAAAAATCAGTGACGCAAATAATAAAAAAAACACTGCCACTACGAAAATCGCTCTAAATCTCATCCCGTTAGAGACAGGCCCCGTTAGAAATTTTACCTATCGGGGATCTATCTTTATGAATAATTTCGCCTCTTTTAGTTACGCTGAACATAATGACTCGAATTATAAAAATTTCTAACGGGGCAGGTCGTCGCTAGACGACCGTAATACCGGCTTTTTATCTTATTTCGACTTTTACGCATTTTCATAATTATTCCCAGATTAGCTGTGACTATATGTCTCTAACGGGACTCATCCCGTTAGAGACAGAGTGTGCCTAAAAAGCACACCCGTGATATGGCGGTTAGCTTTTGACTTTCATCTTTAGTTGACTGTTTGATAGATGTAAAAAACATATCTAGTTGTCTCTAACGGGACTCATAAATTTGTCGCCGCGACTTGGGCCTCGGTTTCGATATACAAAGGATTTTTCTCTAAAATCAAACCTAATTCATCTGATTTCAGCCGCAGATTATTGCTGTCTAAAATGCCATAGAGACGATTCTTAAGCTCGGCATTCACGACTTCAAGCGCATCCAGTTTTTTCTCCCCGCCTGATAGGCTGTGCCGCAAATCTACGTTCATGTTATAAATCCTGATGCTTAAAAATGAACCGATGAAAATAACCGCTGATACCAGTACGATAAGAAATTTATTTTTCGATCTGTGTTTGTTGGGTTCGATGATGGTCATAATAGATAATGCAAAATGCAAATTGCAAAATTCAAAATGGCAAATCAAAATTTTAAACTATCATTTTACACTTTGATTTTTGCATTTTAAATTATTATAGCTGCTCTTAATTTTGCCGACCGCGCCCGCGGATTTTCCTTAATTTCCTCACGATCGGGCACGATGGGTTTTTTCGTTAATATTTTCACTGTGCCGACCTTTGGGGAGTAGTAGTCCCGCTTTGCGGGATCACTACCCCCCTTTGCGTAATCGCGAAAATAATTTTTAACCAATTTGTCTTCCAAAGAGTGAAAGGAAACAATCACTATTCTGCCGCCGGGTTTCAAAATCAGAGTCAAATTTTTTAAGATGGTTTCCAAATTTTCCAGCTCTTTGTTGGCATAGATGCGTAAGGCGAGAAACGTTCTCGTCGCCGGATGAATTCTCCCGCGCTCATAGTTTTTTGGAACGGCGGCGGCGATGACGGTTGCTAAATCTTTTGCAGTTTCAATCGGCTTTGCTTTTTCTCTTTTTTTGATTGCCTCGGCAATTCGTCGCGCAAAACGTTCTTGGCTGAAATCGTTTATAATCTTCGCGAGCTCATCAATACTCAGTCTTTTCAAAATATCTTTAACTGGCTCCAAGGTGTCGCTATAGGTCATCTTGAGCGGCTCATCTTTTAAAAAACTAAATCCTCGACCGGAATGCTCTAATTGTTCGGAAGAAAATCCCAAATCCAGAACTAGGGCTTCGGCTTTGCCGAAATTTCCCTGTTCAAGCAGATTCGGCATATTGGCGAAGTTATCGTTTACTAAACTGATTTTTATGCCGCGCTGTTCAAAATTTTTAATTTTTGAACAACCACCTCTCACCATTCGCCAATCCCAATCAATTCCTAAAAATTTTCCGGAATTTCCGAGCCGCTCAAGTATTGCCGATGCATAACCGCAGCCATCAACCGTGCCGTCAATTACGAATTCGCCGGGTTTTGGATCTAAATACTCAATAACTTTATTTAAAAGAACAGGTGTGTGCATATCCATCAGCGAATAACGAATCCATTGCGAATGAACGAATAACGCAAGGAAATAAAAATTCGTAAATTCGTATGCGATTCGTTATTCGTTGATTTCATATCCCCAACTCCCCCATCTTCTCCGCTATCTCGTCCGACGCAGACTCGGTCTTGGCTTTATACTGTTTCCAGGAATTCACATCCCAAATTTCCAGTCGATTGTATAAACCGGCTACCACGGCTTGTTTTTTTCCGCCGGAGGCGGATCCGCCTTTGGCGGATAAATCAGCATATTCGCGTAAATAGTCGGGAATTAAAATCCTCCCCTGCTGATCAATTTCTGCGTCAGCTGCTCCGGCTAACATTAAACGGACAAAGGCGCGTGAATTCGCTTGAGCCAAAGGCAGTGCAATTAATTTTTTTGCCAGCGTATCCCATTCGCTTTTATTAAAAACAAAAAGGCACCGGTCTAACCCCCTGGTGATAATCGCGCCGCCGGTTAAACCTTTCCTAAACTTCGCCGGCACTGCCATGCGGCCTTTAGAATCTAGATTGTGTGTGTATTCGCCGATAAACATGCGATGTTTGCCCGAGAGCTTGCCCGCCTAAATTTAGTGAAACGAGATTTTGGCGGGTAAAGGTTTTGTTTCTAAAATTTGTTCGACAATGTCTCCAAATTTCAGACAAAACCACTTATCCCCAGAATCCCTAGTTATCCCCATACTTATCCACAATTCCCCACTTTTATTTAAATATAAGCCACCTTGATTTTTGAGTCAAATAAAAATCCGCCATCTGGCGGACCGGCTTGCGGAATAAAAACATTGAAAAATAAGGATAAACTCAAGTTCAGACCCCAAAGTTATTCACAAAATATTAACAGTGCTAACCCCAGCACCGAATTTTGCCCATTATTCCGCGGCGAAGCGCTTCGCCCATAAAAGGGTGTGCCTACCCGCCCCGTTAGATAGAGCTTCGCTCATCTAACGGGGTGAGAGCACACGCGCTTCGCGAGCGTATTCAGATTTTCTTTAATACCACGTTTCCACATCAGAGCTTGGCAAAATTGGGGCGGGGTTCTATTGCTGCTAGAGAACTTTCTTCGCCTTCGGCTCGAAAGTTCTAAGCCAGCAATGAAAAAGGCGGCAATCCGTTCGAACGGACTGCCGCCGTGGGTCTACCTACTATTCAAGAGAGAAAGAAGTTCGGCGGCTCGATCAGCGGTGAGCCGCGCTGCGCGCTCGCCGCCGAGGATCTCGGTATAGCGGCTGTCCCGCTTGGCCGCGAGCCCGCTCTTCGCTTCGGCGAATTCCTCGATTGAAAGACTACTTCCTTCCCGCCGCGCGGTTCGGAGCGCCTTCAAGGCACTATTGAACTCGCGTGCCGCGGCAAGCAAAGGTCGCAATTCTTCCTCGCTCGGAATATCGCCGAGTCTTCGGATCAGTTGTGCGAGAAGCTCACGATCGGCCTCCGCAAAACTCGCCGCCAAAGGACTCGTAAGGAAAACCGCATCCGGAAACTGCTTCCGGATTGCTCCAAGTTCCGCCTCAAGCTTCTCGCGCTTCACAACTTCAGAAGCAAGGGCTTCACGGAGCTCGCGATTCTTGTGTTCAAGAACCGCGATTCTCCCTTCGAGCCCTACGGCGCGCCGCATCTCCGACGGCATCATAGGCGGCGGGGGCTCGCTCGGCCGAACCGATGAGGAGCCGTCGCCGCCGGTCGTGGGAACGAAATCGTCGGCGAGCTTCCCGTCTAAGACGGGACTCTCACCGATACGATCCGAGTTCCCGATGACGATACCGAGAAGCGCTCCGACGATGAGAGCGCACGCGATGAGAAATGTGGTCGACAACTTCATCGCGCGTCTCAATTGTGGATGGTATTGCCGCTACCGGTCGAGTTGACGTGGTTGTTCGTCCCGTTCAGGTCCACGTCATTGTTGTTCCCCGTGAGCGCCAGGTCGTTGCCGCTCGCCGGAGGCATGAAATCGATGTCATTGTTGTTGCCGTTCACGATGATGTCACCGTTGTCGCCGAGGACATCGATGTCCATGCCGTTGCCGGTCAAATCCGCGACAACATCATCTCCAGTGACGATGTTGTCCGTGGGGCCCAAACCAGAACCTCCCAAGACACCGCCTGCCGGCACGATGATGATGTTGTGCGGCTCGTGCGTGCCGCATCCATCACAGTAGCCGTAGCCGATGTTGGGTGAGCTCTTGGTACCGGCGTTCGTGAGATTGGCGCCGGTCGGCGTGGTCGCGCTTGCCCCGGGCTTCAAGTCGCTGAAGCCCAACGGGTAGCAGTGGTCGCCCATCAAGCTGTCGGCGGTCGGCACCTGGGCGACTGCCTGCTCGGGAACGACGAACAAAGCACAGGAGAGAACTGCGAGCAGTGCGAACACAAGCCTCTTCATTGGTTTGCTCCTTTTGTAAAAGAGGCCTCTCTATCTCTTCCTTCTTGGATTCCGTATCCTACAGGGATACGGATTATGTCAGGGTTCTACATTTAATCATATCAGACTAAATTTTCTTGTCAAATTGTTGTATACCAAAGACCCCGCACTAATTGCACCTTCCTCAAAAAAAAGCCCGTGTGCAGCGTGTGCACACGGGGTACAAATCGGAGCTGTTGGTCGGCTAGACTCGGAGTCGGCCGTTCCCCTTGATAACCGCGGGTCGCCCCCGGAAGAGGAGCTTCGCGCCAGAGGCGAGACGCGTCACCTTGACGTTCGCTCCTCCGACGTTCAACTCTCCATCTCCATGAACACGGACGACTTCGAAGCCGTCCATGTCGGCCGGCACCGTGAGGCGCGAGCCGATGCCCTTCAGGGTAACCGAGAATTCGTCTCCCGGGCCGAGACGCGGAACACGATCGCCATCCGGCTCGTACCTCGCCTGGCCGCCATCGACCACGACGTACACCCGCCTGGCTTCGCCGTTCCGAATCAGTCTCGAGACCACAGAGAGGGACCCGGTGGAGCCGTTGCTCTCTCGCGAACCGAAATCGGACATAGTCCTCGTCCTCCTAAGACGAGAAGAAACGCCCACAAGCTTCTCTTTCCCCTTTCCTTTCTTTTCGGGATCTTACTCTTCTCACCTCCTTCCCTGAAATGCCAAACGCGTTCGCCGGCAACCGATCTTTGGGCTCCTTATTCCCAGAGATCAAAACCGGCTGAATCTTCCGTCCTATCAGCAAGCCATTGCCCCTCGCCTTGCCTCCTTCATCGCCGTGAGTTCACGATTGAACCGGCGACGCCGCTCTTCGGAAAAGAGTGTAACGACGTTCCCGCAGTGAATGCAGTAAGAGTAGTTCACGCTCATCAAGTACCGCACGTTCCTGCGGCACCTTCGGCACCACTTCTTGTCGCCGTAGTAGTCGGTCGTCTCCGCCACAGTCACCTCCGTCTTGTCCGTGTTTTCGCCGCGATCCCTTAGTACGTTATCGGATAGGTATCTAAAACTCGGGCTCCTAGGCCGAATTTTAAAGTCAAAAAAGTACTAAAAACGAGTATAAACCCGCAGCTATCTTTATGTCAACCCCCACACCAATGGTGAATAAATTCGCCTCGAAGTCGCAGTCTTAACTGATAAATTAAATCTCTCTAAGGGCAGGCCATTTAGGTGAAGTCACGGAATCCATTGGTTTGGCAATTCACTATTGGTGTGGGGGTCAAATGAGCAAAGTGAATAACTAATTATGGGCGGTATAGGGATCGAACCTATGCTCTCTGCAATGTGAATGCAGCGTTTTGCCATTAAACTAACCGCCCCATCAACGAATAACGAATGCCTTTCGAATATACGAATAATCCAATTTAGATTCAAGATTCGAAAATTCGGAACAGATTCGTTATTCGATGATGCTTATTATTTAATTTCGACAACTGCCCCTGCTACTTCCAATTTCTTCTTTAACTCTTCTGCTTCTTCCTTCTTTAATCCAGTCTTGACCGGCTTAGGAGTGCCTTCAGTCATACCTTTGGCTTCCTGCAAACCAATTCCCAATGCCTCGCGTAAAACTTTAATCACCTGAATTTTCTGTCCGCCGGCTTCTTTCATGACCACGTCAAAGCTGGTTTTTTCTTCCGCTTCAGCCCCGCCCGCGCCAGCGCCAGCGGAGGCCACCGGCATCGCCGCGGAAACACCAAATTTCTGCTCCAAAGCTTTTACCAATTCAGCCAATTCAGCAACTGTCATAGATTCTACCTTTGAAATTATGTCATTGTATTTTTCCATAATGTAAAATGCAAATATCAAAATTTAAAGTGACAATTCAAAATGTTAAAATGACACTTCGTGTCATCCTGAACGAATTGAAGGATCCTAGAAAGATCCTTCGGGTTTCGCCCTCAGGATGACGGTTAGGCCGTCATTTTGCACTTTTCCGCCGAAGGCGGATCCGCCTCTGGCGGAGATTTTTGAATTTTTAATTATTTATCATACGACCTTTGCATTGTGAGCTTGTGTTTTTCCCGACTGCTTACCCACCTGATCAATAATATACATTAACGCCCTAATCGGCCCTGACAAAACTCCGACTAACTGCGCTAACAAAACTTCTCGGGGCGGCAATTTAGCAATAGCCAAAAATTCCTCGGCATTTAAAAAATGCCGTTTGGAAATTTCATAGGCGCCGAGCATTTTGAAATCTTTTTTCTCCTTGGCAAGACTTTTGGAAAACTTATACGCTATGCCGGCCGCGGCAGATAAGTCGCCGGGAATAGCCACCATTCCAACTTGCGACTCAAATTGTGTCGGATCAAAATCCAAGCCCGCATTTTTAAAAACGATTTTAAGCAACCGCTTCTTCACCACTTTGAAAACTGCGCCGGCTTTTTTGAGTTCGCTTTTGAGCTTTTTCAAGTGCTCAAAACTCACGCCGGTAAAGTCGGCGAAAATCACGCTTTGATTCTTAAATAAGAGCTCCTTGCTCGAATCTATCTCTTTAGCTTTTTGCTGTTTGGTCTTCATGCCGATTTTATTTGAGCGGAGCGAAATTATAAAATCGAGCACCCCATTAGATGAGCGAGCTCTGCGAGCTCTATCTAACGGGGTAAAGGTTTGGTATCTAAATTTTATGCGCCTGTCGGCTCTAAAATTTAGACCAAAGCCATTAAAAAATCTGCGTTTTCCGCAGACCTCTAGCTCTAAGCCATATGCCATAAGCTATACGCTAGTGTCCTCGGCAGGATTTATCTAGCGATCGCTAGAACCTGCTGTCTGCGGATTTAAGACAATCCTAATCTAAGGCGATTTGGATGTCAACGGGGGTTTATTAACAAAAAAGGCGGCGAACTCTGCCAAGAGGAGTAAATGGTCTTATGAGCCCGCCGCCCGTGCGGAACCTCAATTGCCAGGAGGAAACGAGCAAGAATCCCCTAGAATCGGGTCCCGCAGCCTTACCAAGCCATATCGGAGAAGATCCAAATATAGACTAAAGCCAAAGAAGTCTTTATGTCAATCAACTAAACTACCGCACCTCAAGCGGTGCGGTATTCGCTCATGATAACCCTTCGACTTCGCTCAGGGTATTTTCGCCTTTTCCTATTTGAAAACCTCGCCGCAAGCGGCGAGGTATTGTAGGCGAAAATAAAAAAAGCGATGCCCGAAGGCATCACTTACGACTCACTTCTCCAGAAACTCCTCCCTCAATAAATGGTTATCCGGAGGACCTTCGTCAGCGTCCAGCAGGTAGGAGGAATAGAACTAATGTCCACGACGTAGGAAGCCGTTTGATAACAGAAAACGGCTCCCACGAGCTGGGGATCATTAGGAATCTGGAAGGAGAGATTGGGGTTCAAGAAGCCCGTCGGCCCACCCAAGATGAGTGGGTTAACCCAAACGGCACAACTAACCGCCATCCCGCTACAACTCAAATTGCTGGGCAAAGAAAACCACCAGGGAGTGCCGCAAAAACCAAAGAGATGAAAATTACTAACGCTGGCCCACCACCAGAGAGGGCCGCCCGGAGCAATCGAGAAAGTGAAACCGATCTGCGGATTTCCCACGCAGTAAGGATCATAGACAGGTGTTCCCGGGAAAACTCCGCACCCTCCAGGATTAATGACACATTGGGCGAGCGCTGGCGCTCCAGTCATAGCGAGCACCGTCGCCACGACGACCAAAAGAAAAACCATTTTCTGCTTCATCACGCACTCCTTGTGGTCTAAGCCACAAAAAAGGCCTTTTGAAATTGACAAAGACGCTACCATTAAAGTAGCAGCTAAAAGCTTAAAAAGCAACAGCAGCTAGAAAACAATCAAAAATTATCTAATTTTTCTCCGCCACGCTTCAATCTTTTTATGATTTCCAGAAAGAAGCGCTTTTGGCACTTTCCAGCCCTTGAATGCTTCCGGTCTAGTATACGCGGGGTACGATCCCTTAATTTCCTCAAGCGATTCCCTCTTGCCTAGAACGCCGGGAATAAATCTCGAAACTGCCTCCACTAAAACCATAGCCGGAAGTTCGCCGCCCGAGAGCACATAATCCCCCATTGAAATCTCCTCATCGGCAATATACTTCGCTACGCGTTCATCTACTCCTTCATACCGGCCGCAAATTAAAATAAGCTGATTATATTTTGCTAATCGCTTGGCGATTTTTGAATCAAATTTTTTCCCCCGCGTACTGAATAAAATAATTCTAGATTTTCCTCTCCGCTTTTGTTTGGAAATTGGAAATTGGAAATTGGAAATTCTCAAAATCGAGCCTATCGCCCGATAAATCGGTTCAATTTTTATAACCATGCCGGGCCCTCCGCCATAAGGCGTATCATCAACCTTATGGTGTTTGTCGGTAGTAAACTGCCGTAAGTCGTGAGTCTTAATAGTTATCAGTCTGCGCTTCTGGGCGCGCTTCAAAATTGACTCGTTAAAGTACGAATCGAAAATGCGAGGGAAGATAGTTAAAATATCAAAACGCATAGCTAAAAATTCCAAATAACAAATTCCAAATCACAAACCGATCACACGTCATCCTGAACGAGCCAAACGAGTGAGGGATCTCCGGTTGACGAAGTAAGAGTTCCTTCGGGTTTACGCCCTCAGGATGACAGCTTCGCTGTCAATTTGAAATTTGGTGCTTGGTACTTGGAGTTTATCTTAACAGAAAGATCTGAAATAACCAAAAAGCCCCGGACTAATGCCGAGGCCTCTTGGGTTTGAATTCTGAACCTATAATCCTGCATCCGAACTCATAGCGCTCCTGGGCACATGAGTTGAGCCCTCCGGTTCCTCAATCTTGAGGTTTACGCGCGCATCATGCTTGATGCCCACAATCCGGAGGAGCGATCGGATAGCTTTGGCAGTCGCGCCTTGGCGACCAACCACCTGGCCCATATCCTGGGAATTAACCCGTAAAGTCAGGAGTACTCCCATCTCATCAACCTTGCGATCGATCTTTACGTCATCCGGATGATCAACAATGGATTTGACGAGAAATTCCAGAAATTCCTGATCAGCAACCTTTGCCATTTATACTTCTCTAATTATCCACAAATTGCCTCGAATAATACTCGAATATTCGAGAAAGATTCGATGACATTCGAGACAGATTAGAGAAATTTCTAACAGTCGACCTTTAGAAACTGACACTCCAGCCTCGTCCTCGACGGACGAGTCGAGGCGGGCGCGGATTATCTGTACTTCCGAGCGTCTAGTGTAACTCTATTATAGCAAACCCAGAAAAAAAGGCAAGCCTTTGGTTTTATAAATTCTAAATCCTAATCTCTAAATTCTAAACAATATCTAAATTCCAATTTCCCAAACCCGTTTTTGAATTTTGGTATTTGATATTTGGAATTTGTTTAGAATTTCGAATTTCGTATTTAGAATTTACACCGGCGGTTGCGCTTCTGTTTTTACTTCTTCCGCTGGCGTCGCTAGAGCTTCAGCTTTTGCTTCCTCTTTTTTCGCCTCCGAAGATTCGGCCACAGCTTCAACCTTTTTCCCCTCAGCCTCTTTTCCCTTTCCCTCTTCGGCGGGTCGGGGTTTTTTATGCACCGGGATTTTCTGACCTTGAATTATACCGGCCGTAACCAAAAGATTATGAACCGTTGGAGTCGGCTGGGCTCCAACCTTGAGCCAATATTCCACGCGCTCTTTTTTAAACTCGTGTTTATCTAAAATGGGATTATACCAGCCCAAATCTTCGGCATAGCGTCCGCCTAATTTTTCCTTCTTTTCCTGCACAATTAGCCGATAACTCGGCTGGTGTTTTTTCCCTATACGCTGAAGTTTAATGGCAAGCATGGCTAAAATGTTAACAAAATGATCTTACTAAGTCAACGAAATTTAAAGAAGATAAGCCTATTTATTCAAGCTTCAAGGACAATACTCGAGAAGTACCATCGTCTCCCATGGTAACGCCATACAAGATATCGGCCGCTTCCATGGTGGCGCGGTTGTGGGTAACGAGCAGAAATTGAGTTTTCTTGGAAAAATCCCTGATTAAATTGGCAAATCTTTTGCTGTTTGATTCATCTAAAGCCGCGTCTACTTCGTCTAAAACTAAGAATGGAGGAGGACTCACAGAGATAAGAGCAAAGAGAACCGCGAGCGACACCAAACTTTTCTCGCCGCCGGAGAGCATATCCAAGCCGCTCACTCTTTTGCGGGGAATGCTCAAATTAATATCAATCCCGCCGTATTCGAGCGGATCATCCTCCGCCAACTCTCCCAACTTTTCGCTATTCATTTGACCGGCTGCTCCTTGATCCTCCGGGCTCTCGTCTCGCGCCGCTCTTTTCTCGAGCGTCAACTTGGCGCTGCCGCCGCCGAACATCATGCGGAAATACTTGTGAAATTCTTCGTTAATGTCTTTAAGCGCTTGGCTAAAATCATGATGAATCTTCTCGCCCAGCTCCTTGATTAACGCTTTTAAATCTTTGTAGGCACGTTCAAGATCGGCAACTTGGGTAGATAAAAACTTGTAGCGCGTCTCTGCTTCCTCGGCTTCGCGAATCAGCGCTTGATCAATCTCGCCGATGCCGGCGAGTTCGCCGCGCAAACGCAGCATGCGTTTTTCGATCCCGACGATCCAGTCGGGACCCCGATCCTCTTTCATAGGCATCGGGGCTTCCTTTAATTGAAACTCTTCTAATTTCCGTCCCAGCTGGATTGCTTCATGAGCTAATTCCTCACGGCGCATCTCTAGCCGTTCACGCTCGAAAATCATTTTGTGTTTCTGATTATCAAGACCGGTTAGCTCGTCTTTTTTCGCTTCCACGGCTTCATAGGCCTTCTTGAAAACGGCGTTAAAATTTTTAAGATTGTCGGTTACTCGATGTTCTAAATCGGTCAAGTCATCAAGTTTCTTGTCAATGGCTTTAAGCTGTTCTAATAATTTTTCTTTCTCGGAATCCAATTCGGCATCGGCGAGCCGGCGCGGAGCTCCCTCGAGCGTGCCAAAATCAAGCATATGGCTTATCTTCTCATAAATGATCTTGAGTAATTTTTTGACCGTCTTAACATCAGTTTCCATTAAAGCATCCTCAAGCGTCTCACGAGCTTCCTCGAGTAAGCGCACCAATTCCGAACCGTCGAATTTGGCTGCCGGCTCGCGCAGAGCCATTTCTATCTGCGCCTCCAGCCGACCGATTTCCTTGAGCATCTCGCTCCGTTCCCGAAAAAGCTTTTCCTTTTCTTTTTGCCAGCCGGCCAATTCCTTGCCGGGTTTTGGTTCGCCAACTTCTATCGCGCGCAGGGACTGCTCGCGGCTTCTAAGTTCTGCGGTGAGCTCGGCAATCTGCGCATCGAACTTCGTGAGTTCCGGCTGCAGGCGCTCGCCGTCAGATTCGATTTCCTGAAGCTTAAAAACAAAATACTGATTTTCCAGTTCTCGAAGTTCTTTCTCTAAATCAGCGTGTTTTACCCATTTGGCCGTCTGTCGGCGCAGCAGCCGCAAATGCGGCAGGAGCTCGTCAATCAAAGCTTGGGCTTTCTCCATGTTAAACCTAGTATTTTTAAGCTTAAGCTCGGCATCGTGTTTCTTAAGCTCATATTGGCGCAGGCCCAGAATTTCTTCCAGCATGAGGCGGCGCTCCCTGGGCAGGACGCGCACGAATAAGTCGCTATCGCCCTGATTCACAATGGAAAAACCTTTGGTCCCCAAACGGCATTGAGCAAAAAAATCAATTATGTCTTTAAGCCGCAGCTCGCTGTCGTTTAAAAAATGCGTTCCAGTGCCGTCCCGCGTGAGGCGCCTCCGAACGGCAATCTCCTCGTAATCAACCGGGAAAAAGCGGCTGTGATTATCAAAAACAATGGTGGCTTGAGCGAGTCCCAGACGGGGTTTATGCGGCGTGCCGGCAAAAATAAGATCTTCGGCTT